>Ga0302182_10000275_pt1 | contig 34660 bp, 32 predicted proteins | sample I_Palsa_N3_1_FD_198781 | JGI IMG/M metagenome (GOLD analysis project Ga0302182, IMG submission 198781) | Peat permafrost microbial communities from Stordalen Mire near Abisko, Sweden - I_Palsa_N3_1 | ecosystem: Environmental > Terrestrial > Soil > Palsa > Peat permafrost | place: Sweden...
TCGCGGCCGGTTACGACATCGTCAGCGGCTGGCGCAAGGTGCGCGTGGATAATTTCTGGATGCGCCGCATCCCCTCCCGCATGGCGAACTGGCTGATGGCCAAGCTCAGTGGCGTCGACATCCACGACTTTGGCACCACCTTCAAAGCCTACCGCCGCGAGATTCTGGAACAGGTTCCGCTCTATGGCGAACTGCATCGATTCATCCCGGCCTTGGCCTCCTGGTATGGCGCGTCGATTTGCGAAGTGCCCATTCGCAATATCAACCGCGAGCGTGGTCTCTCGCATTACGGCATTTCGCGCACCTTCCGCGTTTTTTTCGATCTGATTACCATTCGCTTTTTGCTCCGCTATCTTTCGCGTCCGCTGCACTTCTTTGGGACGCTGGGCTTGATGAGCATGTTCGGCGGCAGCGCCCTCGTCGCTTGGCTGGCAGCTGAGAAATTCCTCCGCCACGTTCCGGTCATGGGCGCGCACGGCCCGCTCATGATGGCGGCGCTCGGCCTTTTGCTCGGCGGCCTGAATCTGCTCGCCATCGGCCTGCTCGGCGAGATGCAAGTCCGCCACTACCACGAACCCCGCCACCGCGCTCCCTATTCCGTTGACCGCGTTCTCCGTTCCCAGAACGAAGAGCACAGCGTCTCGGAATAGGACCTCACATGTGGCGACAGCCGCCCTCGGCTGTCGTTCGAATGAAGTTCGAACGGTTTCTACTCCGATGTATAATCTTGCGCGTGCAGTCCCGAAAATGGGGGCGCTCCGCTTGATCAGGCGCTTGCTTATCGCTGTGTGCTTATCTCTGCTGGCCGCAGGCAGGGTGTGCGCCCAGGAAGCGGAGCCCAAGCAGTTGCCCGACGCACCCGGCGTTTCTTCTCAGCCTTCTCCGCCGACAGCACGTCAAGACGCTGTGGTATTCCACAAGAAGGTTTTCTGGTCGCTGGTGGCAGTGGACGCAGCCTCCGCCGTAGCGGATGCCCAGCTATCTCGTGCAGGGCTGCGGATGTTCCCTACTGGCCATGAGCAAAACTCCTGGCTTTACGGCCGAAGGCCAAGCTTGGGGCGCTACTATGCGACCGACGTGGTGACGGACGGTGGCAGTGCTTTTCTTAGTTATAAGCTGCTGCATTCGCGCAGGAGGGCCTTTCGCATAATGGGCTGGGGCCTGCCAGTTGCTGCGACGGGAGGCCACGCCGACGGCGCGATCCGTTGGGCGGTGCTAATCGAGGGCCGCTAGCGTCCTGGCCAGAACCTTCCCGCCGCGGCCACCTACAATTATCGAAAACCACGGTTCCAGACGGTCAAACTCAACTCAAGGAGGTGTTATATGTGCAATAGGGCCCTTCGGGTACTCCCACGCTTCGTTCTCAGTCTGATAACTCTTTCAGCAACCGCGGCCATGGTAGGCTGCGGAGAAAATGGCGGACCTTCCGCTTGATCAGGAATTTCCTCATCGCTGCGTGCTTGTCTCTGCTGTCCGCAGGCAGGGTGTGCGCCCAACAAGCGGAGCCGGAGCGATTGCCAGAGGCGCCCAGCGTTTCCTCTCAGCCTTCCCCTCCGACAGCGCGCCAAGACGCCGTGGTATTCCACAAAAAAGTTTTTTGGACGCTGGTGGGTGTGGACGCGGCCTCCGCAGTCGCGGACGCTCAAACATCTTGGAGTAATTTGCAGAACTATCCGAACACGACCGAGATAAACTCATGGCTCTATGGTCGAAGGCCAAGCTTGGGGCGATACTATGCAACCTTCGCCGTGATGGACGGTGGCAGCGCCTTTTTTAGCTACAGGCTCCTGCACTCGCGGCGCAAGAGTTTCCGCATGGCAGGTTGGAGTCTGCTAGCCGTCGCAGCGGGGGAGCATCTGTACTATGTCGGGGTCAATGAGGGGCCCGTGAGATATCCGGCACCTACTACGCAGCAATCAGCCGCAGCTGCGAGTGACCACGGTCATTGACATCCGTCGCAGACCGGCTTATAAGTCTGTCTCAAAGTCCCTAAGGGGGCAAATCCTAACTCAGTTAAAGGAGGCGTCATGCCCAGGGCCCTAGCAGTATCCTCTCGCATCTTCTTCACACTCTCAACTCCTTCAGCAATTGCGGCCCTGATCGGCCGCTGAGAAAGTGGAGGATCCTCCGCTTGATCAGGAATTTCCTCATCGCTGCGTGCTTGTCTCTGCTGTCCGCAGGCAGGGTGTGCGCCCAGGAAGCGGAGCCTGGGCAGTTGCCCGACGCGCCCGGCGTTTCCTCTCAGCCTTCTCCGCCGACAACGCGTCACGACGCTGTAGTTTTCCACAAGAAAATTTTCTGGACTCTGGTGGGCGTGGACGCAGCCTCCGCAGTCGCAGACGCTCAGACGTCCTGGCACAACGAACAGATTGATCCAAACGCGACAGAATTAAACTCGTGGCTTTATGGCAAACGGCCTAGCTTGGCACGGTATTACGCAACCGACGTGGTGATGGATGGTGGTGCTGCCTTTCTTAGCTATAAGCTGATGCACTCCCGGCGCAAGTTCTTACGTACTGCAGGTTGGGGTGTGATTGCCTTTGCAGCCGGACAGCATCTGAATAGTGTCAGGATCAATGAGTGGACTGTAAGATATCCGGCCCCTACTAGCCACCAATCAGCTGCGAGTGGCCACGGTCATTGACATCTGCCGAAGACTGTATTACATTCCTATCCCAAAGTTCCCAAAGCGGGACAAATCCTAACTCAGTTAGAGGAGGCGTCACATGCCCAGGGCCCTAGCAGTATCCTCTCGCATCTTCTTCACACTCTCCTTCTTCGGCAAAATGCAACTCGCTCACTAGGCGCTGCGCGACTTCATCCAGCCAAACGTTGTAGGGTTCCTGCTCCCAGTTGCCATCCACCTAGAAGCCAAGTCGGGAACCCGTATGACTGCGCCGTGACTACAACCATCATTCGGTGCCCCCGGCGTATAATGTGCCGTTTAGCCTCTTAGGAGCGCCAGTCCTCATGGCACCGACTACACAATACGAACTGCAATTGGCCAAGCGCATGTCGCGGCTGGGCACGGAAACCGCTTTCGAAGTCTTGAACAAGGCGCGGGCGCTCGAGCGCCAGGGCAAGAGCATCATCCACTTGGAAATCGGCGAGCCGGATTTTGACACTCCCGCCAATGTGATCGAAGCCGCGGTTGACGCTCTGCACGAGGGTTGGACGCACTACGGCCCATCCGCCGGCCTGCCCGAACTGCGCCAGGCCATCGCCGATTACGTCAGCCGCACCCGCGAAGTTAAGGTCACTCCCGATGAAGTAGTGGTCGTCCCCGGTGGTAAGCCAATTATTTTCTTTACAATCCTGTCGTTAATTGATGAAAAAGATGAGGTTATCTATCCCAACCCCGGCTTTCCGATTTATGAGTCGATGATCCACTACGTCGGCGGCACGGCTGTGCCCATCCACCTGCGAGAGGAACGTGACTTCTCCCTTAATGTAGACGAACTCGCCCCCCTCATCACCGACCGCACCAAGCTGATCATCTTGAACTCGCCGCACAACCCCACCGGCGGCGTCATGCAGCGCCATGAGGTCGAGCAGGTCGCCAAGGTGATTGGCGACCGCAACATCCTGGTATTGTCCGACGAGATCTACAGCCGTCTGCTTTTTGACGGAGGCGAGCACTTCTCCATCATGTCCGTGCCCGGGATGCAAGAGCGCACGATTCTTTTGGATGGCTTCTCGAAGACCTACGCCATGACCGGATGGCGCATGGGCTACGGAGTGATGCGTCCAGACCTGGCGGCACACATCACCCGGCTGATGACGAATTCCAACTCCTGCACCGCCAGCTTCACTCAAATGGCGGGCATCGAAGCGCTGCGCGGCGACCAGAGTTCGGTTGATAACATGTGTACCGAGTTCAAGCGCCGGCGCGACATGTTCGTCGCCGGTCTGAACAAAATCAAGGGCTTTTCCTGCCGCATGCCTAAGGGCGCCTTCTATGTTTTCCCGAACATCACGAGGACGGGATGGAAATCGAAACCCTTGGCCGACGCTCTGCTGGAGCAAGCCGGAGTAGCGGCGCTTTCCGGCACAGCGTTCGGGGAGTTCGGCGAAGGCTACCTGCGCTTCAGCGTCGCCAATTCGATCCAGAACCTGCAGCAGGCGCTTGACCGCGTCGACCAGTGGACCCGAAACAATCTCTAACGCCGTTCTCAGCCGGGAAAACATGGTTGTTCGTTTTCTGGAAATCTTGAGCAAAATACCTTGACGTGACCGTGTTCGCATATAAAATGGCGCGGTTCCGGGACCGTAATTGAAAGTCCCCCAACTGGAGCGTCTATGCTATCGAACAGATTACGAATTTCAGGAATTTCGCTATTGCTCGCCATATCGCCTGCCTTCGCGCAGGTTTCCAGCGGGCCTGTCGCAACCCCCAGCACAGCGGTAGTTACTCCGCGTCAACACGCGCCGAGAAGAGTCTACGGACTTGTTCCAGAGCATGTGGAAGGGAACGTCACGGTTTCGGACAGCACCAACTGGAGCGGCTACGCGGTGACCGGCTCTTCGTTCACCTCGGCCAAGGCCTCGTGGACGGTCCCCACCGTCAACTGCTCAACAACCCCGAACACTTACTCCTCGTTTTGGGTAGGCCTCGACGGATGGACCTCCAGCACCGTGGAGCAGACTGGAACGGATTCCGATTGTGATGGCAAGAGTCCCTCCTACTACGCCTGGTACGAATTTTATCCGGCAGGCTCCGTGCTCATCTCAAGCGTCGCCGTATCGCCGGGCAATCACATCTCGGCGACGGTAAGCTACAGCGGCTCGGAGTTCACCACCACGATCACGAATGAAACTACGGGAAAGTCCTTCAGCAAGAGCGGAAAGGTCTCCGGGGCGAAACGGTCGTCGGCGGAATGGATTGCCGAAGCGCCTTGCTGTACCAACGCCGGTGGAATCCTGCCCCTCTCCGATTTCGGTACCGTCGATTTTGGTGACGACTATACGGGTGTTTCCGGCACCAATGACGCCACCGACTCCTCCGTATCGGGGGCGATCAGTGCCTTCGGCTCCGCCGTGAATGAGGCCATCATGGTCAACGGCAGCACGGGCGCGGATGAAGCGGTACCGTCGGCCCTCAGTTCGGACGGGACGAGCTTCACTGTGAAGTGGGATTCCGAGTAAAGTAGGAGGGTGGCCTATCGCGACTGCCCTGCGCTTCAAGTGTGCCCCGTCCAGGTTTTCGCCTGGGCGGGGATTTTGTTGGTTGCGCTAGACTGCGGACTTCGGAGTAACGACAACCCCAGTTGACACCCGCGAAGAAAAAATCGAAGCCAAACCGTGGTCCCAAGTCCAGCCGGCCGCACATGCCCGGCTACGGCCTGCCCGAAGGCAACAAAGGCCTGCTCCCGTGGACGTGGGCCGATCAGCGCTTGAAGAAATCGCACAACTACTGGATCACCACCGTCAAGCCGGACGGTTCGCCGCACACCATGGTCGTCTGGGGCCTGTGGCAGGACGGCCATTTCCTGTTCAGCACCGGCAGCAAATCGCGTAAAGCGCGCAATATCGCAACAAAAGCTAGCTGCATCGTCTGCACCGAGCACGCGCACGAAGCGGTCATCGTCGAAGGCACGGCCGAAATTGCCGATGTGCCCGCGCGCCGCAAATTCCTGCCCACCTACGAGCGCAAATACACGTTCGACATGGGTGGAATGAAGCAGGATATCCTCTCGATGAAAGAGCCAGTCTTCGCCGTACGGCCGAGTGTGGCGTTTGGCCTGTGGGAGAAGCACTTCGTCGGAAAGTCCACGCGCTGGAAATTCGAATAAGATAACCTTGGCAGGTCATTTTCACCCTTCCGATAAGGAAACGCATGGATAAGAGATTCCGTGTTTTTGCCACTTGCGACATTGGAGAAGCCATCAACCTGCTGCGCCACCGTGGCTACGAAGTCAAGGTCTATCCGCAGCCGCAAGCGCCGCCAAAGAGTCTGATTATCGAAAAGGTGAAATCCGGCATCGACGGCCTGATCACCACGCTTCGCGACCCCATCGACGCCGAGGTCTTCGAAGCCGGCAAGAGCACGCTGAAGGTCGTGGCGCAGTTCGCCGTCGGATTCGACAACATCAACCGTGCCGACGCCAATCGCTTTAAGATTCCTTTCACCAACACGGCGGATGTCCTGACCGAAGCGACCGCGGAGTTTGCCTTCTTCATGCTCGGCATGCTGGCCCGCAAGATGTGGTCCGCCGAGCACCTCACTCGCGACAACCAATGGGGCTACTGGCACCCTTACCTGCCGTTTCTGGGCGACGAAGTTACCGGCAAGACCATCGCCATCATTGGCACGGGACGCATCGGGCTGGCATTGATCAAGAAATGCGCCGGTTTTGACATGAACATGCTGTGCTACGACCCGGCTTATGAGAACCACGATTACATCAACCCGATTCAAGAAACCATGGACTTGCGCCATGCGCGCGGCATTTCCAAGGAGAAGAACTGGATCAAGTATGTGGCGTTTGAAGAGTCTCTGCGCGAGGCTGATTTTGTCAGCGTGCACGTGCCGCTGCTGCGTCCCGGCGAAAGCGCCACGCCCACCTATCATCTATTCAACGAGCAGACCCTGCGGCTGATGAAGCCGACGGCGTTCCTGGTGAATGACGCGCGCGGCCCTGTCATCGATGAATCGGCACTGGCGCGTGCCTTGCGCGAGAACTGGATCGCCGGTGCCGCTCTCGATGTGTACGAAAAGGAGCCACTTCCATCTGACTCGCCGCTTCGCGATCCCGCCATTGCCGATCGCTGCCGCCTGTTTCCGCACTTCGCCAGCGCGGCGCGCATCACGCGGCTCTCCACCGATCCTGCGAAAGGCATGGCAGGACGCTGCGTGCAGGGATTGATCGACGTCCTCGAAGCGAACTACGGTGGGGACCTCACGCAAATGCCCTACGTCGTCAATAAAGAGGCGTTCGGGAAGCCAGCAGGCGCTGCTTAGCTTTCGGACGCCTTCGCATTACGACGATGAATGAGACCGCACGAAGAAAAACGCTCGGACGTCACTTGCTCGGTGCGATTCCGTGTGCTTTTTAGCACTGTTGATTTCGGTGCTAGATCCGCTGGTTGCCGCTAGAATGTAGTCGCGGTCATTCTGCCCCAAGGATCTTAATGAAAAAGCGATACGCTTTTTTTCTTCCCTTTTTCCTGCTGCTTCAGGCTTCGATGATGTTGGCCGAGACTGCCGGCCCTGAGCAACAACTCAAGTTGATCCCCGCGCCCAAGGAGGTTCACCTTCAGGAAGGCGCTTTCCGGGTGAAACCAACCACCAGAATCCTGGTTGAGTTCGGACATCAGGCAGAAGACCGCATCGCCGCGGAAACTCTGGCGGAAGAAATCCATAACCAGTCTGGGTTTAAGCTGAGCATCTCGAGCACGAAGGCGGAAATCAAACAGGAGCGAAGCACCATCGTACTGGCGCGCTTGCAGGACCAAAGGGTCAAGGAATTTCTAGAATCGAAGGGGCTGAAGGCGGAGTCGATCGGCGACCAGGGCTACTTGCTGTTCTCGGATAAATCCCACCTGATCGTCGCCGCCAACACCGGGCAGGGTTTGTTTTATGGCGTGCAGACACTGCGGCAACTGCTGCACGAGGACGGCGGAAAGCTAATCTGCCCAGCGGTCGCGATTCGCGACTGGCCGAGCATGGCCTGGCGCGGCGTGCAGGACGACATCAGCCGCGGCCCCGTTCCTACCGCTGCCTTCATGAAGCGCCAGATCCGCACCCTGGCGGCCTACAAGGTGAATCTCTTCGCGCTCTATATGGAGCACGTTTTCGATTTCGCCAGCCAGCCTTTGCTGGCGCCGAAAGAAGCCGCGCTCACTCCGCAGGAAATCAACGCTCTGGTGAGTTACGCTCGCATCCGTTACATCACCATACTTCCCGAGCAGCAGACCTTCGGACACCTCCACCACATGTTGAAGTACGAAATCTACTCCGACGTTGCGGAGCGGCCGCACGGCCATGTGCTTACGCCGACGAAGGAACAGTCTTACGACCTCATCAAGGCCATGTATGCGGACCTGGTGCCGCTGTTTCCCGGACCGTTCCTGCATGTCGGAGGTGACGAGACATTCGAACTGGGGCACGGGCAAACCGCGGCGCGCGCCGCCGAAGTAGGGCTGGGCCGCGTTTATCTCGATCACATGCAGAAAGTCAGCGGCATTCTCCAGCCCTATCACAAGCAACTCATGTTTTGGGGCGACATCGCGCTGAAGTATCCGCAACTGCTCGGCATCCTGCCCAAGGATATGATCGCCGTCCCCTGGGATTACGACCCGAAGCCGAGCTATGTCAGCCTTATCAAACCGTATCGCGACGCCGGACTGCGCGTGGTGGTGGCGCCGGGCGCCAATAACTGGAACCAAGTATGGCCGAACCTCGATGCCGCGTATGTGAATATCCGCAACTTTGTGCGCGACGGACAGAATTTTGGCGCGATGGGCATGCTCAACACCACGTGGAACGACGACGGCGAATCTCTCTACGGCATGGCGTGGCCCGCGCTGATATTCGGCGCCGCCGCGGGATGGCAAGCCGGCGAGTCGAATATAGATCGGTTTAAGAACGCTTACGACTGGGCCTTTTACCGCAATGGCGATGCTACCTTCCGCGATGCGCTGGAGAATCTGGACCGCGGGCATCAAGCGCTGGCTAAGAACAAAGTCGATATTGAGACGGACGATTTGTTCTGGGCCGATCCTTTCACGCCAGAAGGCGCGAAGCTCATGCAGAAGATCGCCGCGGCCGCTCCTGACATGCGTTTGGGCGCCGAGCACGCCTTGGAGTCGCTCTACCGCAGCGGTGCCGAAGCCCATGCCAATCAGGACACCTTGGCTGACATGATTCTAGGTGCATGGCGTTGGGACGCGCTCGGCATGAAAGCCGAGTTTACCCAGGAAATCAACCAGTTTTACTGGGACGCTTTCCAGAACCAGACCGACGCCGGCCGCGTGGGCAATGACTTGGAAGAAATCACAGCCATCAATGCGCGCCTTGAGGATCTGCGCGACGCTGCCACGCGCCTGAGCCAGATGTACCGCGAAGCGTGGCTGCGCGAGTACCTCCCGTACTGGCTAGACAATGTTTTGGTGCGCTACGACACGCTGGCCCGCGAGTTTCAGAAAAAAATCGTCGCCGTACGCCAGGCACGCCGGCAATATGACGAGACCAAAACTCTGACCCCGCCGCAGGAGTTGGGGTTCTACTTGCAGCCGTAAGTACGATTCGTATCAGGGCATGCCTTCAGGCATGCTGCTAGTGCCTGCGTTATCGGCGCGCCTTCAGGCGCCGGGTTTGAGCATTCAAGTTCCACCACAGCATTAGAATGTTTTCCAACCGTACGAACTGGAAGCTAACTCGCAATCGCCTGACCGAGACCCTCGAAGAGGTAAGGTCGAGCGGCGCACACGTGCTCGATCTCACGCTCTCGAACCCAACCCGGGCGGGCTTGCAATACGACGAGCCGCGAATTCTTCAGTCGCTGGCTTCGCCGCAAGCCATGGATTACGATCCCCAGCCGAAAGGCTTGGCCAGCGCGCGCGCCGCGGTTGCAGCCTACTACCAGGCCGCGCACGGAGTTCATGTCGATTCTGAGCAGCTCATTCTCACCACCAGCACCAGCGAAGGCTATTCCTTCGTGTTCGGCCTGTTGTGCAATCCCGGCGATGAGCTGCTGGTGCCAAAGCCGAGCTATCCTCTATTTGAGTTCCTCGCCGACTTGCAGGACGTCAAGCTCGTACCCTATCCCTTGATCTACGACCACGGCTGGCAGATCGACTTTCCTTCGCTGCAGGAGGCGGTCACGAAGCGCACGCGTGGTGTGGTCGTGGTGCATCCCAATAACCCCACAGGTTCTTTCGTACATTCGCACGAGCAAAAGGCTCTTAATCCCTTCTGCCGTGAACTCAAACTGGCGCTGATCGCGGATGAAGTCTTTCTCGACTACGCCTACGACCGAGCCCCACAACAAAGCTTCGCCGCCAATCAGGATGTGCTGACCTTTACGCTGAGCGGAGTTTCCAAGATATCGGCGCTCCCACAAATGAAAGTGGCCTGGATCGTCACCAGCGGCCCAGCCGCGGAGGTTGAAGCGGCGCAGGCACGATTGGACGTAATCGCCGACACCTTTCTTTCCATGAACGCGCCCATTCAGTTGGCGGTACCGGCGTTGCTCGAGCAGCGCAACAGCATTCAGCAGCAATTGCTCGATCGCGTAACCACGAATCTCGCCGAGCTCGACTGCCAGCTTGCAGGACAAACGACATGCCGGCGCTTGAGCGTGGAAGGCGGATGGTACGCGGTGTTGCGCGTCCCCGTGACGCAGACTGATGAGGAATTAGTGGTCGATCTGCTACGGCGCAAATCTGTGCTCGTGCATCCCGGCCACTTCTATGACTTCCCCAGCGACGGATACCTAATTCTTAGCTTGATCACGCCACAGGCTGAATTCGCCGAGGGAATCAAGAGGCTGCTGGAAGTCGTTGATCGCGATTGATCTCCACCGGAAGGCCGCCGCTCGGATCGAACGCAATGTGGCCTGGGCGTGGCGCAGGCATCCTTTTGCCGATGTCTGCGCCACGCGACGTTCGGCGCGAACCAACTGCGCCTTCAGGCGGCCTTGCCGGTTGTTGGTTGTTCAGTCGCTGCCGGGGTGACCGCGAAAGCTTTCTGGGCGATGCGGCCAGCTTCCTCCTGGATTGCAGTCTGCAAGTTTCCTGCCTGCAAAGTGCCGGCGAAAGCCGCCAGCGATACGGCCAGGGCGAGCGTCGGGACAGGGCGCGGCGGAGTGCCGCAGTAATTGTCCTCCCAGTCGGCGATGGCCTGATCGGCCGCGCTGGCGAGAGCGGCTCCCTCATGCAGGTTGGCTGCCACCTGCTTGAGCGCGATTCCGGTTATGAATAGTGAGCGCGCATCCGCAGAGATGCCACCCTGTGAATACTCTTCTTCAGTTGTGTGTTTCGAGTGGCCAGGGCCGAGCTCACCGCTAAGAACCTCGTGCAGCCCTTTATTGAAGTCATTCCACTCTTTCAACGTAAACGGCGGTCCATAGTGTATTTTGGGGCCCATAGAATCCTCCTTGTGGCAGGAGGCGACAAGGCTGGCGCGCAACCGGTTCCGTCTCAAGCCATCTGTTAGGAATAGTGCTCGCGAGCGCAGGAACGTTTCAGGAAATATTTGACTTCCGCAGTGGCGTTTTGCCGATGGGCTTGGACGGCTCTTGGAATTGCTGATTGTTGATTCTTGATTGTCGACTGAAAAGGCCAACGGGACGGGCCTAAATCGACAATCGGCAATCAACAGTCATCCATCAACAATTCCTATCGCTTCACCAGAAACGGATTGCTCTCCCGTTCTTCTCCAATGGTCGTCAACGGGCCGTGGCCGGGGACGACTGTGGTGTCGTCGGGTAGAGCGAGCACGGTGCCGTGCAGCGACTGCATGATCTTCTGCATTGATCCTCCGGGCAGGTCGGTGCGGCCGATGGAGCCGGCGAATAGCGTGTCGCCGGCGATCAGAGTTTTCTCGGCGGGGAAGAACAGGCAGATGCTGCCTTCGGTGTGTCCCGGGGTGTGCAGAATGCTGGCCGCGTGCGCCCCAGCCTTCACCGTGTCGCCAGTGCTCACGCTCTGGTCGATCTCGACTGCGCCGGGCGCCGCCATGCCCACCCAGGCAGCCTGCGCGTCGATCATTTTGAGCAGGGGATAGTCGTTCTGGTTGAGCAGGATCGGCGCTCCGGTGGCCGCGCGCAGCTTCATCGCGCCTCCCACATGGTCGATGTGGGCGTGGGTGATGACGATTTGCTTGACCTGCAGGTTATGCTTGCGGATGAGCCCCAAAACGTCTTCGATGTCGTCTCCGGGGTCGATGACCATCGCTTCGCGCGTGCTTTCGTCGCCAATGATCGAGCAGTTGCAGTGCAGCGGCCCGACCGGAAAGATTTCGTGGATCATCGTTCTATTGTAACGAGTACCGGGTTGCGCGTACCGAGTAGTGAGAACAAACCAGTTGACAACATCGGTAGACCGGAAAGAACCAGATTAGGACTTGTCGCCGGGTCGCTGCTGACGAGACAATACGCCGGGAGGCTCTGTGGCCGCTAAATACCGTCAGCATGGATATCAGGACCGGGACCGCGAGGAAAAGCCGCGCAAGGAGTCTGGAGAAAAACCTGCCCCGTCGCCTCCAAAGCCCGCAAAGAACGACTACAGTTTCGGGCCAAAACCGGTGAATATGCCCGGAACCCGCGCCGTCTCCCGCTGCGCGCAGTGCGGCACCGTGCTGCCGGAGATTCCGCCCAACGGCCTGTGTCCCAAGTGCGGCTTCGAACTGCATTCCTGCAAGCAGTGTGCGTACTTCGATCCTGGCAGCCGCTTCGAGTGCATGCAGCCCGTAACCAGGCGCGTGGAAAAAAAAGATGTCCGCAACGATTGCACCTTCTACGAACTGCGCGTGGCGCGGGAAAAGGAAACCTCCACGCCCGCTCCTCTGCGCCCCAGCACCGCGCGGCAAGCGTTCGACAATTTGTTCAAAAAGTAAAACGCGGCCCGAGTCGCTGGCCTCACGGCTTCTGCGTGGGCCTCAGCAAAATCTCGCTCACAAACGACTGCGGAGCCTGCGTTACCAGCATGGCCACGGCATGCGCCACGTCTTCCGGTTGCAGCATTTTGCCGGGATCCTTGCCGATGTGCGGGCTCAGGTCGGTATTGGTCGAGCCCGGGCAGATCACAGCCACGCGGATGTTATGGCCGCGCAGCTCTTCCGCCACCGAATAAGTCAGTCCGTTCAGCCCCCACTTGGAGGCCGCGTAGGCAGCACCGTTCGGCAGCGCGTTCTTCCCGGCGAGGGACGAGATGTTGATGATGTGCCCGGAGCGGGCACGAATCATCATGGGCGCGAAAGCCCGAATGGCAAAGTACACGCCACGCAGGTTCGTATTCAAAATCTGCTCCCAGGCATCGAGAGGAAGTTGGTGCAGCGGGCCGCCGAATCCGCCGATGCCCGCATTGTTCACCAGAACATCGACGCGCCCGAACGAAGACTCGACGCGTTTGCCTGCCGCCTCTACGGACGCGAGGTTGGCCACGTCGCAAGGCACCACCTCAGCCGTTCCCCCTGCCTGGGCAATGGTTTGCGCAGTCGATTCGAGCGCGGCACGGGTGCGGCCGCATAGCGCGGCCGTAGCGCCCAATCCCGCTAGTGCGCGCGCAATGGCGGCGCCAATGCCCCGGCCTGCGCCGGTAACCACCGCGACTTGCCCGGCAAGCGGCTGGGCCGTATTCGCTGCCTCAGTGTTCATTAGAAATACCCTCCCTGGATCACTCGAAATCTGGATCACTTGAAATATTGATCGGCAGGGCTCAAAGGAAGGCCATCTGCCGCAACCCGCAGATGCATCTTATACAATTATTAGAGGCGGGATCTGGGAAGTTGCTTGCCTTCGGATGAAGAGGTACTTATAATCCGGCAACCGGGAATGAAGGGCGAGTCGCCTTGCGTCCCACAAGTTCACCCCGTTTTCCCGGGGGCTGCGCGGAACGCGATTCTTGCGCTTCAGAGCGGCATCTGGAACGCGAAGAGCGGTCCAGGCGGAATGCAGCCACAGATTCACCAGGGGATGCCATTTCCCGACAATTGAAGATTCCTGACGAGCCAAGGAGCCATAGTGATGAAAAAGATTCTGGTCACGGTTGTGCTTGGGGTTGCTGCGCTGGCAGCGGCCCAGGACGCTGCGCCGCCAGCACAAGGACAACCGCCCGCGCCAACCACGCAGGCGCCGGTTATTAAGGACCCTGCCGAATACAACGCCTACGTCAGCGCCATCCAGCAGAAAGACCCAGCGGCTCTGATCAGCGGCATGGAAGCGTTTCTGACGCAATATCCCAACAGCATCATGAAAGCCCAGTCGCTGGAAATTCTAATGGGCGCATATCAGCAGACGGGCAACCCCAAAGTGATGGACGCGGCCAAGCGCCTGCTGGCCGTCAACCCGGACAATGCCAAGGCGCTGGTCGTGCTGAGTTTCAGTGAGCGCGCCGCGCAGAAGTGGGCCGATGCTGAGCAGCACGCCGCCCACGGCCTGGAGGTGCTGCCTAAATGGACGAAGCCAGATGGCGTTTCGGATGCGGATTTTGCCAAGCAAAAGGCGCAGTTCACCGGCATCCTGAACAGCGTCGCCGGTTTCTCCGCGCTGCAGCTCAAAGACTTTGCCGCAGCACAGAAGTACCTGCGAGCCGCGGTGGAGGCCGATCCCAACAACGTGGAAAACATCTATCCGCTCGCCATCGCCTCTCTTCCCCCATCCACCCCTGCGGATGAGATCAATGGACTGTTTTTTATAGCCCGTGCGGCTAATTTGGTGACAGACCCTGCCGCCAAAGAACAGGTGAAGAAGTTCGGCCGCAGCAAGTACATGCACTATCACGGCGGCGACGATGGATGGACCGATCTGTTGGCCCAGACTGCATCAACCCCACTGCCACCGGCAGGTTTCACGATCAAACCTGCTCCCACTCCGGCCGAACAGGCTCATAATATGGTGGTGGCGACCACTCCGGATAAGATGGACTTCGCAACCTGGCAGTTTGTGTTCACCAATGGCTCCAAGGAAGACCAGGATGCCGTCTGGAGTGCCATCAAGGGCAAAGCCGTGCAGATGAACGGCACGGTCATCAAAGCCACCGCCGAGGAGTTCGATATCGCCGGAAGCTCGGACGATATCGATGCCAAGAAGGCCGATATTACTCTTACGTTTGAGGATAAAGTTCCGCTAAAACTCATTCCGAAGGAGGGCGCGAGCCTGGACTTCCAGGGCGAGCCGGCTTCCTACACTCCGAGCCCGTTCATGATGACCATGGAGAAAGGCAAGCTGTTGAAGGCCGCAGCCCCGCCGGCCAAGAAGCCTCCGGTTCATCACAAACCAGCTTCCCAATAGTAGGTGTGATTTGAAACATCGGGCAGCCCGCAAGGGCTGCCTTTATTTTTGGCTTGGCGTAACCCGCGAGTATCCCGCAGTCGCTGGCTCTAACGGACTGCTTTCTTTTCCATCGCGACCGGCCGGGCGCTGCGGGGCGGACGTTTCGCGCCGTCGCGCAGTTGCCGCACATCGATCTTGAGCTCGTCGATGGTGCGGCTGAGGGTATTGCGATGCATGCCCAACTCGCGCGCGGCGCGGCATTGGTTGCCTTTGTTTTCCTGGAGCACGGTGAGGATGAAGCGCTTCTTGAACTCACGCACGCCCTCGGAGTAGAGGATGTTGCTTTTGTACATCTGCAGAACCAGTGCTTCCAATTGATCTTTCACAGTGTGTCTCTCTCTTCCGATTCTCTCGTTTTAATGTCTGATTTTAGTATCGTGTCCAACACCCTGCTTGTGCCGCGATTACTTCCCCGGAGCGGTCGTGAAATCCTTTGGGGCACGATGCAAGAAATCCAGTCCTTCGTAGAACCGCGCCCGCAACTCGGAGGGCGCCACCCAAATCGCAGCCCTTCCCGCCACCAGGAAATACGGCGCCAACCGCGAACTCTCCAACATCTTCGAGGTGGGGGTGAACGCGGTCATGCACATCAGCACCACGGCCACCACCAACCCGCCCTTCAACACGCCCAGCAGTGCGCCCAAAAAACGGTCGAAACCACTCAGGCCGGCGGCCTTCATCAGCTTGCGCGCGATCCTGCCGGCGAGGCTGAACGCGAACAAGATCGCAAAAAAAATGACCAGGAACCCCAAAATTTCCGCGAGCAATTCCGACTTCAAGAACGACAAAAACCACTCGGCGAGCCTTTTGTATCGCCAGGCGGCAACCACGTAACCTACCACCAGTCCAGCCATGCTGAAGGCTTCGGCAAAGAAACCGTGCGTGGCGGCTATCGCTACATTCAGCAGTACGACAATCACAATCAACCAATCAGCCGCGGTCATGTTAGTTTTCCGCGGACTGCTCTTCCGAAAAGCGCTCTGCCGTCGAACACTCCCCGCTTACACATCCAGTTTGTGCCCCGTGATCTGGAGATAAGCGTCAAGATATTTTTCGCTGGTCTGGACCGCAACTTCGGCGGGCAACGCCGGAGCGGGCGGCTGCTTGTTCCAGCGGATCTTCTCCAGGTAATCGCGCACGTATTGCTTGTCGTAGGAGTCTTGCGCCCGGCCCGGCGCGTATCGGTCGGCAGGCCAGAAGCGGGACGAATCCGGCGTGAGCACTTCATCCGCCAGCGTGATGCCTCTGGCGGTGCGCCCAAATTCAAACTTGGTGTCGGCAATGATGATCCCGCGCTTCCGCGCATAATCCGCCGCTTTCTTATACACGCGCACCGTGAGTTCGCGCAAAGTGCTGGCCACCTCCGCGCCTACGATCTCGCACATCTGGACAAACGAAATGTTCTCGTCATGCCCGCTCGTTGCCTTGGTAGACGGAGTGAAGATTGGTTCCGGGAACGCCTCCGATTCGCGCAATCCCTGCGGGAGTTCGATGCCACAGACCGCGCCCGTCGCCTTATACTCCTTCCACGCCGACCCCGAAATGTAGCCGCGCACCACGCACTCCACGGGAAACATCTGCGCGCGTTGCACGATCATCGATCGGCCGCGCAACTGGTCGGCATACTTCTGCAAACCTTGCGGATAGTGTTCAACGTCGGCGGTGATCAGGTGGCTGGGCACGATGTCGGAAAGAAAATCGAACCAGAACAGCGAAATCTGGCTTAGGACGCGCCCTTTGTGCGGGATTCCGGTGGCCAGCACGTAGTCGAACGCGGAAATGCGGTCGGTGGCGACGAACAACAAGCGCTCATCGTCCAACTGATAGACATCTCGAACCTTTCCGCTGGTGTGAAGTGGGAGATCTGAAAAATCTGTTTGTAAGACGACGGGATCAAGAAGTTTTGAGTTCATATGGAAATACTAAGGCAGAAGCGAAGCGTATTCTAGCCTCTCAGAAAGTTTTGTCAACGATAGAGATCAAAGCGCAAGAAGAAGACCGTATCCTATTGACCAGAAAAGCGCTGGCGGCAACGCGCATCGTGGAAAGGATCGGAAATGGGAGTTCCACAGCGCGCTATTGTGGAAAAGCTGAGGATGGGAGTGGATATCGGGGACCGGTACGGCTTTCAGTTTTCAGGTCAGCGCCTCCAGCCTGTGGGACGGCGCTGGCGAACTCCTTATCTTGAATCGGCCAACGGGATGCCGCAGGCTCCCGCAAGCCGTTGTCGAAAGTCATCCCAGTCGCGTCCATTTCGAGCGAGCACTTCGGCAACATCGAACCACCGATTCGTTGTGGGAGATTCGGATTGTAACTTGGAAAGGTCTAAGCCTCGCTTCGATATGATCGTCCAGAATTCAGGAAAGCCTGATTTCTTCGCTTTCTGGTGAGATTTCTCAGCTTCACCAGCGCGGTTATGAACGTTGCTGACATCGGTGCCGCCTTTTACCTCGACCGCGACTTTGTGAAGCACTTGGTCGCCGACTTGCTCTTGAATGCGAACATCGGGATCGTGCGCCAAAACGATCAATACAGTTCTTCCAGCGGAGTTCTTCAACGTCAGCTGCCGTTCAGCTGTAGAGACTACGCACTTAGCGACAATCTCTTTGATGGCGACGAAGACGTCCCTCATATGGCGATCTTACCGATCTGCGTGTTGTTAGAGCCTTGCAACTGGGAGCCGAACGTGAGGAGCGGCAGTTCGCGCAAATCGCGTTCCGTGAAGTTCGGTATCCCGCGCACGAACTCCGCCAGCGGTTTCGATCACCTGACAGAAAACGCGGACCCATGGCTGCGTCTTCTTCGAGATCGTACCCAGTTCTTCCATGCCCTTGAAGCGACCCATCCCTGTCGAGCCGTTGTAGAAGCTTTTCTGTGGGGCGCCCAAGAGAAGACGATAGTAACCTACTAGGGATGGCTTTGCTTCGAGTACAGCTGGGACCGGGAACACATGCTCATCGCGAAGACCTGCGGCAGCTGGAATCTTCTGTGCGTCACGCGGCACGTACTCGAGGACCTGTTGCTTGACGGTGTCCTGATCCAGCTGGCCTAATGCGTCGGAGAGCGCATCGATGAACCACTGTTTTCGAGCGGCCACCAGCAGTTGGTAGAAGCGTATTTGACGAGCCGAACTGGGCGGGTTAAAGGCCGGTCTCGGAACCCCCGGCTCGTTGGTGGCGGTTTTCTTCTTTGGTCTTGACGTCACAGTTCTTCAAGGTTACTCGCACTTCCTCGATTTCCGAAAGACTATCCAGTAACAGTGCTGTCGCCTGGTGTGGTGCGCTGTTTTCCACTTAGGGTCGATGATTGGTCCTTTGCGGATTTTCACAATGCAGTCGCAGGGGATGAAGCCGGCCTCACGTGCAGCGCTTATTAGTTCAATGTGTGCCCACTGGTAGCGGTGATGGTGTACGTAATCGGTGATTTTGCAGAGCAGGATCCCTTCTTCCTTCAGCACGCGATGGGACTCCCGTACAAAGGGCGGGAACGTGTGAGTAAACGTATAGTTGTTTTCTCTCGGGGAGCGCAATACGAGCCCGAAGCGAGCACCAAAGTCCTTCTTGTTGTCTTTCCCTTGGTTTGGAACGTGAGGCGGATCGTACACGATCACGTCAAGAGATCCGCTCCGGAGCGGCATTGCTGTGTTATCGGCCACAACGCTGGGACGATGGCGCCGGTCAATGTCCATGCCGATGATGCGTCGCTCGCTGCCACGCCCAAAACGACCTCCATTCACAGTGGCATCGAGAATCTTACGGGGGCGTTTGCGGGGATAAAAGTCGAGCAGATGTTCGATCAACTCCGCATCTTCCCCAAACCAGACCGATGCCAGAGGCGAGTATACGGAGCCATGGTCGCCCGTCTTGCCCTTGGGATGTCGGGATAGCGGCTGAAGAGCTGTGGCCATAGCAGGGAACACCCCTTGTACACTCTGGTTGTTCATAATGGCAACTGTGAATCGCTTGCAAAACAGGTGCTATCTGTGGATTCGCCGCGACCTAGGTGCATGCCGCGGGTTGCAGAGATCGCTTCGGCTACCCCGCTCCAAACCTTACCGAGACCAGCTTCGACGCCCCCGGCTCCTGCATGGTCACGCCATAAAGCACAGGCGCGCGATGCTCACCGCCTTCTTGCTGCGCATGATGGAAGATCGTCCATCGCACCGCAAAGTTTTCCAACGCGACATGTGACATCTAACCTTGCGCTCCATTCTGAATTAGCTCATTATCGTCATGGCGGAGGCGGTATATCGAGCCTGCACAACGCGGGCCGTAACTCCTTTGTTTTGCCGATTTTGACCTCTAAGTTCTTTGTTATGCCGATTTTACGGGGAATTTCGGTAGTGGGCTATTCGGTGTGTTGCCGGGCCGAAAGGGTTTGGTTTCCGGCCCGGCGCTGGTCTAGCTACCGAGTCTCGAAGCGATGCTTAAGGCGACGATACAAACGGTTTTCCATGTCCGGTGGAACGACAATAATAATTTCGAGTCGCTTACCTCGGAATTGGAGTTTGGTTTTGACGCGACCTGTTTTCATGTGCGGCTTTTTGGTTGGCATTGTCGTACTCCTTGAAATAGGTAAGGCCCCAGCGTGGAACTGGGGCCTTTACTGATCCATACGACAAAGTTCGTGTGTCTAGCGTGCGAGTTCTTATCCAGACTGCCGATTCTATTCTACACCGGAGACGGCATGTCAAAAGGGAAAACTATTCAAGCGGCAATTTCAAACAAGGAAAGCTGTGACGTATCTCCGAACACGAAAACGAGGGCAGAAGCAAAGCGCGGCGCACCGGCGGCGCTCTGCGCTTCGGTCGTTTGTGGGAAGGCACGTAAGTCCGCGTACTTACGTATGACGGCTTGCGACGGATCAAACGCAATATGCGGGCCGGTCGGCCCCCCACCTGCCGTTACCCATACCAGCCCTTTGTCGGGCGTCACCTTGAGGACGCCAGTCAGGATAAACGCCAACCCTGGAATGACCCCGGCAAACGCGGCTTGCACTTTCGTGGATTCCGTAATCAGTTTATGCAGAAGGTCGTTAGCCTCTTCTGCCGACAGATCAGTGCCTGTTCCTCGTGAAGACATGTTCTTGCTCCTTGTGCCTCTCTGTGGCGTGCATGAGGCGAGATATTGGGCGGAGACTCTAGGGTTTGAACATCAGCGATCATACGCGCTTTTGTCTAATCTTCTATGCGGCCAGCAACTCTCCAATGCTCCAAACGTGATCGGCTAAGCCCGCTGCCATCGCAGGGGACGCGCCCTTGTGGGTTTGATGACCACGGCAGAAGTTGTAGAACGCGACGTACAGAGTGATTGCAGCCTTGTGATTGTCCAGCGACTTACTAAATGCGTTCGTCAATCTAGTTAGCCTTCTCAAGTGCATCCTTACCGACAAATTGGCTCTTTCGATATGCGAAGTAGAGATACGGCTCCAATCCGGTCTGCCGATTTTGACTCTTGGGACCGCTCCCAAAACGTGTCCAGAGCCATACCAGTTATCGCTGCGAATTTTTCCGTAAACCTTGTAAAGCTGCCCGAAGTCCACATTGCGCCCGAAGTGCTCTCGCATCGCGCCCACATAGCCGTTGTACTGGTCGGAGGTGACCTGATAGCGACCTTCGGTACGCTTGCGAAGATCACGGACGAACGCATGAGCGTTGACACCGTTCCGCGTGCCGACATGGTGGCTGATGAGCAGCTTGGTTTCGGAGTCGATGGCAAGCCAGAGCATTGTGCTGCCCCATTCGTTGGGATCGTCATCTCTCAAGTGCGGCTCTCGCGTGTGGATGAAGCCCCACATCTCATCAAGCTGCACGTACCTGGGGCTGATGTTTTGCACCTTGGAATCAAGCAACGCCCGCGCTTTCTCCGATGCCGTGTTCATCAGGGAAAGAATGGTTTGTTTGTGCAAGCCCGTAAAGCGGGAGATAGCGCGAACGCTCATCCCTTCCAACATCAAGGTAATGGCTTGCGCGAACTTCTCCGGGTCGGTCGAATGCGCGGGTCGCACATAGGCCGGGGCTGTGGGATCGGCGAAGGTAGCAGAGCACGAGGTGCAGCGCCATCGTTGGACGCGGCGCTTACCGAAGTGACCAAATTTCTTGCAGGATTGATGCTGGCATTTGGTGCAGGTCATGGGGTTTCTCCGCTTGCGTTCTGCGAAGAAACCGGCCACAATAGATTCTCTAGGTCTGAGGCGTGGGTCACTCCGCGCTTTGGATTAGCCCCGACTACGGCTCGAACCGCAGCCGGGGCGCTTGGTCAGCTACTCAGTTGTTGGTGGGGGCCGCGTCATCGGTTTCTACCTCGCTTTCTGAAACGCTCTGCGCTCGTAACGCGGGGCGCTTCGCATTTAGAACCACAATCAATCTCGTTTGGACTTCTTTCGCGCTTCCAGAGCCTTGTGTGCTTTTATGAAGGCATCCCGAGCTACGTCCACCGGGGTTGTGCGCGAGAATGTTCCCCTAGCAGGATGGTGTTTGAGGTAAACCGTTTTGCCGTCCGCGTTCGTGTCCTCCTGAATCTCCCCAGATTCCGCCATTCTTTTAAGAACCATGTGGATCGTAGATTGGGGATTGGCGTATTGGCTCAGGTCTCGACCAAGCCGCGCCAACTCGCTCTTGACTTGAGCGGGACGCATCCACGTTTCATGGTTAGCGGAGAGAACGGTCCTGATTTCATCCGCAAGGGTGGAGCTTCCAAGCAGGGCGCTTGCTTCATCACTGGGATCGATTTCAACACCTTCGCTCTCGCAAAGTGTCGCCAATGTTTGAATGCTCTGGCGCACAACAACCAACCGTTTGCCGACCTGCTCTTGCTGAGAAAGCAGATCGGCCAATTCCTGTTTCGCCGCTTCGTAAGCTCTACGGTAATCGGAGGTCTGTGCCATGTCTGCTAATATAAGCAAACGTGATACCATTGTAAAGCGTACAATAAGCGGATGGGATAGAGCTATCGCAGATGCTAAGAAAGGTATCGCGCGGCTCAAGGCTGCACTAGAAGATTGCGAGGCTAAGAAAGCGGCTGGCGAGCCGTGGCCGGGAGACAAGAGCGCAGCATGATTAGATTTGCGCTAAGAACTCCTCTAGCGTTCCCGACCGCGCTGCAATCTCGCTCACTTCCATTAACCAAGCGTGGAAGTCGGAGGCATCGCAAAGCTGCCCAGTGGAGAGGCGGGCAGTGTACAACCGTTCCGCTAGAAGCCGCACAAATAGAGCCAATTCGGGCACGGTCCCAAAGTATATATGTTCCATGGAATACACGCATCATATTTGTTGCGAGTAAAGCAAAGGATGCCACACGATGTATGTATGCCCAAGAGAACGACCCCGGTAACCGTGATGATGTCACCGGAAGATTTGACGCTATTCACGGACATAGCGAGCCGGACGTGGCCGAGAGCCATTATGACCCGCTCTAGCATTGTGCTGGCCTTGGCCCGGATCGGCGCGGAGTCTCTACAAGCCTCTTTGCCCGCATCACCAAAGGCGAGGAAGAAAAAGACCTAGCAACGCAGCATATCGCGTATGGATTGGCAGGACATGACTGACAACTGGATCGAACGAAAAGCGCGAGTGGAAAGAGCATCTAGAGAAGGTGCCCGGAAGGTATGGCTTGATGCTGTAGCCGCGCTGAAGGACTGCCATGCGAGCTTCGCGCAACATTATCCCGATCCCGTCTCTATTGAAATTGAACAACAAAACGGCCATCGTCTGCTAATTACGGTGTTTCACAAGAAAACTCTTCCAGGGACGAGGGGCACCCTCGAAAAAGTGGGCTTCATAGACGTTACATTTGACGCCAACGCGCCTCGCATTGTGGTCACACATAACGAAAAAGTAAGCCGATTCCCAATTAGTTCAGACGAAAAAGATGCCTTTCTTACTCACAAGAATGAGCCATTAGAAAGCGATGCTTTCACGAAACTTGTTCTTGAGAATGTACTTTTTCCAAGGCAGCAACACAGTGATTAGCCCACTACCGGAATTTCCTGCTAACCCGATGATTCCATTACACCCCCAGGGGGAGGGGCTATCGAGAAGGCCAAAGATCTTCCCAACTTGCAACCAGCGTCACCGTTGATGTCTGCAGAATTATTTCAAGTCGATATCAACAGGCTACTCCGCTCCGAAGCGTACCGAAACCAACTTCGACACCCCCGGCTCCTGCATGGTCACGCCATAAAGCACGGGAGCGATGCTCATCGTCTTCTTGCTGTGCGTGATGAGGACGAACTGGGTTTGCACGCTCATCTCTTTCACCAGTTCGGTGAAGCGACCGATGTTGGACTCGTCGAGCGGCGCATCGACTTCGTCGAGGATGCAGAATGGGCTGGGCGTGTATTGGAAGATGCCGACCAGCAGAGCGAGCGCGGTCAGCGCCTTCTCGCCTCCGGAAAGCAGCAGCACACTCTGCAGCCGCTTGCCGGGAGGCGAGGCAACCACGTCGATCCCGCTTTCGGCGCTGTTTTCTTCGTCGGTGAGCTTCATGAAGGCGTGCCCGCCGCCGAAAAGCTTCTTGAAGGTGACTCCGAAGTTCTCGTTAATTTTGGTGAAAGCTTCCTGGAATTTCTGGCGCGAGACTTCGTCGATCTCGCGAATGGTTGCGGTTGTATTCTCGATCGAGGAGATCAGGTCCTTGCGCTGCGTGTCAAGGAAAGTGTGGCGCTCGGCGATTTCGCGGTACTCTTCGAGCGCCATCATGTTCACCGGTCCCATGGCTTCGAGTTTGCCGCGCATCTCGCGATAAGACTGATCGCGCGCCGCAAGTTCCTCGCCGGTGACCATGTCTAGCGTAGTGTCGGCCAGCAAAGCGGCGCGCTCGATTCCAAGTTCGTTCAGGCAAGTCTCTGCCATGTGCATGCCGTCGGCTTGCAGCTTGGCGGCCGCTGCCTGCAGCTCGCCGCGGCGGTCGCGGGCCTGGTCAAGGAGTTGGCGGGCGCTGCGCAAAAGCTCGTCGATCTCTGCGAGCCGCGCACGGAGTTGGTCTTTTTCAAACTGGAGCAGGCCCTCGCGAGCCTGGCCCGCGTTGCGTTCAGCCTCGTAATCCGCGGCTTCTTCTTCGAGTTTGAGATTCTCCGCTTCGCGCTGCAGTTTCTCGGCGGCTGCGGCTTCAATCTGCGAGGCGAGAGCGTGCAGCCGCTCGCTCATTTCGGCGAACAGGGACTCGATGCGTCCGAGTACGGCAGTTGCCGAGCGATGCCGCTCTTCGAGCGCCGCGACCCGCGCCACGCCCTGCGAACTGGTTTGGGCCGCCTCTTCGCGACGCTGACGCAATATGCCGAGAGATTCCTGCGCGGCCGCGATTTGCTGCTCAAGTTGCACACGAGCCTGTTCGAGTGTGGCAATCTCCGACTGCCGCGCTGTAATGATCGACTCTTGCTCGGCCCGTTCAGTCCCCAGCCGCTGCAACTCCGCCTGCGAAATGCCCCTACGCTCGCTGACGCGGAACAGCTCTGAATCAAGCTGCTGCAGCATGTGGCCGGAGGTCATCGACTGATGCTCGGCTTCCCGCTTTTCGCCTTCCAGACGTTCCAGCAGGGAAGTGAAGTCCTTAATCTCTCTGCCAAGCACGAGCACGCGCATTTCTTCATCGCGCAGAGCGCGCTCCAGGTCTTCGATCTGCCGCAGAACTTCGCGGAGCTCGCGCTTCATCGAAAGCGGACCCTCGGAGCGCTGTTTGCCGCCGGTGACCGTCACGTTGTGAAAACATTCGCCGGATTGCGACAGGAAAAACGCGTCGGGATTTTCCAGCGCCAGGCCGCGCGCGGTATCGGACCCGGGAACGATGTAACCGTCGCGCAGCTTCGGCAAAATCACTTCCAGCGACTTTCCGAATCCATTGAGAACGCGAATGGTGTGCTTCAGCGGCACAATCGAGGCTGTAGGCGGCGCGCAGTGCGCGGCTTCGTCGACGATAAACGAGAACTTGGCCTGAGAATCCTCGGGATGAACCAGAAAGGTTGCGCGGCCGTCGACGTCGCTGCGCAACAGGCGCAGACCTTCGTCGGCAGCGTCCCACGACTTGACCACAATGTAGTTCAATTCGTCGCGCAGAAAGTCTTCGACGACACGCTCGAAGCGCGGTTCGACTTCAAGAAAGTCCGCGAGCACTCCCACCGGCGCCAGACCGCTTCGCATCACACCCGACTGAAACAGGCGACGCACCGACTCCGTGGAATATCCATGTTCGGCGATAACCGCTTCCAGCGATCCTCTCCTCCCCAGAGCGGTTGCGAACTCGGCGCGTAGCGCGTCGAGATGACTCTTGGCTTTCGTTTCTTCGAGACGCTTGGCTTCAAGCAGGCGGCGAAGCTGGCAGATCTCTTCCGTGATTCCGGCGACGCGTTGCGTCACCGTTTCGAACTCAAGAGCCAGTTGGCCGCGCTGGCCTCCGAAAGCTTCCACCTGCATATTTGCGCTGGTAATCTCGGCTTGCAAACGGCGGACATCGCGGTCGGCGCCCGCAAGCCGCTCTTCGGCTTGAGCGAGCTGATTGCGCAGGCGCGAAGCCGACGACACGGTGTCAAAGATGGCGACGCGAAACTCTTCCTGCTGGCGTTCGAGTTGCGCCAGCGCAGCCGTGGCGGACGCGGCTTCCTGCTGCGAGAGTGACAGCTCATGCTGCGCGGCAGCCAAGTCGGCGGCGGCCGATTCCAGAACTTGCCGGTTGGAATCGCGCTCGGCTTCAAGCGACGTCAAGCGATGACGAGCCTGCGCCAGTTCAGCTTCTGCCGAGGCCGACCGAACCACTAGTTCGGCGCAGCGTTCGTCATTGTGACGTCGGCGCTCGTTCGCGCGATCGATCTCCATCGCGAGTTCGCTCAGGCGGTCGCGATTTTCGCGCAGCTCGGTTTCAATCGAGTAGCCGCGTTCGGTGCCTTCACCATGCTCAGCTTCGAGTTGCTGCACCGCTTCCGTGCGGTGGCGCATATCTTCGGCAAGGGCATTGAGTTGAGCGTCGAGTTCGGCGCTTTCCTGCTCAATTGCCGCAAACTTGCTGGCCAGCACCACGCGCAGCTGCGCCCGCATCTCGTCACGCAGCCTGGCGTAGCGTTCCGCCTTGGCGGCTTGCCGCTTCAGCGAATTCATCTGCCGCGTCACTTCTTCGAAAATGTCGTTCACACGCGCGAGGTTCAGCTTGGCATCTTCCAGGCGCGCTTCGGCGAGGCGCTTCTTGGTTTTGAATTTCGTAATTCCGGCCGCTTCTTCCAGAATGGCGCGGCGATCGGTGGGACGGCTGCTCAGAATCTGGCCGATGCGTCCCTGCTCGATGAGGGCGTAGGTTTCGGGTCCGAGGCCGGTGCCCATGAAAAGTTCCTGAATGTCGCGCAGGCGGCACAGTTTGCCATTGAGCAAGTACTCGCTGTCGCCGGAGCGGAACAGCCGCCGCGTGACTACGATTTCTCCCACGTGGAATTGCTGCTGATTGAATTTCCGCCGGCGAATTTTGAGCACAACTTGCGGTGCGCCGCTTACCGCGGCGGAACTCGCCATCGGCACGAGGTTGTGTGCGGGCAGCGCGAACACCGGTTCGTCGTCGGGGAAAGCGACGGCCAAAGAGTTTACCTTCGCGCGCGGGATCTCTACTTCCTCAGTTTTGCCCGGCTGTGCTTCTTCCGCCGCGCTCTCGGTCTCCGCGGAGGCGCGGGCGCGGATGGCGGCTTCGTCCCAGTCATCGGCTCGCAGATCGGCGGCGCTCCTTGCGGGCCCGGCTGGCAGTTCATCTTGGATATCGATCTCGGTGGGCGCGTCGGCGTCAGCGCCAGGATATTCCTGCGGATCGATCAGCGTCAGCGACACCTCAGCCATCCCTGTGGGCTTGCGGTCGTGCGTGCCGGCGAAGATCACGTCTTCCATGCGCGATCCGCGCAGGGTCTTGGCCGACTGCTCACCCAGCACCCAGGAGATGGCGTCCGCAATATTCGACTTGCCGCAGCCGTTAGGGCCGACGATGGCCGCGATGCCGTCCCCGTGAAACTTGAGGTCGGTGCGGTCGCAAAACGACTTGAAACCGAGGATCTGAAGCCGCTTCAGTTTAAGCAACGGGAACTCCTTGAAACATCAGTGGCCAGCCGGCCAGTGGCTAGAGTTATCTCGCATTGGCTTCGGGTAGGGCACGGCTTCAGCCGTGCCGCCCGCCAGCCAATAAAGACGTGGGCTTTAGCCCCCGAGGGATATCTTCCTTCCCCCGGGGAACACTCATGAGACCAGCCATGCGATCCGCAGCCAGTCTTTTTTGTACAGCCCGATTTTGTACAGCCCGATGACCTGTTTACCACACGGATACCCTTGCCTTCGGCAAAATGCGCGTCCGGTTTAATTCCGTCCCGGGCTGGATTGGGCGGGCACAAATTTAACCAACTGTAACGGTGAAATGGGGGCGCGGTCAAGCAATATAACACCATATATTGTATGCCCTTACGACCAAGCGCGCTGGGTTGCACACACATTGCAGCACTTGAGCGTTTTGCGAGTCAAGAAAGGACGAGGTGGGAGAACCGCGAGAGCAGGACTATTCTACTGCGATTTTTGGGTGGAGTGACAAAGAACTTCGGGACCGCAGCTCTTAATCTAAACGCGGAAGGATCGGTTAATGGTTCAAGCCATCAACTGCGGACTAATCTGACGCTCGTAGGCGAAGTGGTGCGTCGTTTGGCTTGATGAAATATGGGTTGTCGCATTGCTCGAATGTGAACTGAATCGCTGTCGCTTCCATTAGCCCACACGCGGCCAGGTCGGCGTCCTTAATGTCGAAAGTGGCTATATTCACGCCTCCTTCAACCAGTAGGCTTCTGTATGCGATTCCATCGGCCCCATGATGACGAAGAAACTCAGCGATGATCTGTGTAGGCACATAGCTCAGGCTGGAATCCTCGGGTGTAACCGGCTTGGACATGGCGTAGCCAATGTCACCCCAGACTACACTCTCGTAGTCGTCCGGTCCCTAGGGGATGACAACTGGATTTTCTACATCGACTGCGTTGAAAGCCTTAAACGGCATACGCTTCTTCTCGTCTAACGTGCAGTAAATGCGTAGGTCGCGCTTGGTCTGGAATTGCCCCAGAGATACATACGACTTGAGCCACGGTCGAACTTCGGCACATGCCGTGTTTTGTTTCGTCGCGAGATACAAATAAGCAATGCCGCACGGGTTCACTCGGCCATCCGTGACCCTCGCAGGAATGGGTTTCATCCGCTGAGGATCGAAAGCGCATGGAATCTCCATCTCATCCAGTTGTCCTTCGTTTTCCAGTCTGTATGTATGGCCTTGTTGGGCCCGCCAAAGGACCGTTCCAGCGGGTAAAGTTTGAGTCCGAGACGCGGAAGTTTCTGCACCGCACGCAAGAAGTCCCTAACGCTCTCCTCATGTATGTACCGCAGGTTGTGAAGCACGCTGCTTTCGTAATGGCGGTAGGCGTCCCACGAGTGAAACGGCATGACACCATCGTACCTCGCAGGGCCTACGATCTTCGATTACTTCTTCTTGGCCAAAAAATGCACTACTTCTTTTCGCTCGAACGTCCTGACCGCTCGGAACGAGACTGCCTCGCCCGACTTCGTTTTGAACTCGACAGTCACCGGCTTGCTCGCGATCTCGGTAACGACGAATTTGGCGTTCCTTTGGGCATCAAATCACGATATCACTGCCGCGCGGCGAGGCGCGGAACGCAAGCAGCCAGCCCCGATCAGAGGCTCCGACGAAAATCTTCCACCGATAGCTCGACATCGCGCAGGATAGAACGCAGTAGACCCGGCCCGAGCGTTTCGCCAGAATGAACGGGCACGGTTGTTACTCGGCCATCCGAATGCCTTAGGAAAACGTGGCTACCGCGGGTGCGAACAACCTGAAAACCCATTCGTTGGAGGATGCGAACGGCTTCCTTGCCGGTGAGCCGCGGAAGGCGGGTCATACAGAAATCTGTTGGATACCCACAAGCTCAAGCGGAGCGGCGTCCTGAGAGTCGTTTTCCAGGCACAAACCGACCACCTCATGGACGCGTTTCATGAGCGTATCGAGATTCTTCGCTTGAGTATGACAGCCGCGCAGGGCGGGGACAGTGGCGACGTAATACCCTTGCTCGTCGCGCTCGATGAGGACGGTAAACTTGCGAGGCTGTTTCACAAGCGGATTCTAGCACGCTCATCGTGTGACATCTGACCTTGTCTTCCACAGCCCCGTCAGTCGATCATGGTCTAGGCGGAGGCGAAGGCGGTGACCGAGCCGCAGCACTGTGGCGCGTAACTCCTTCATTCTAAAGATTTTGATATCTAAGCCATTTGTTATGCCAATTTTGCGATGAATTTCTTGCTAAGTCGATGATTCTAAAGAACCGGGGGTAAGGGGGAGGGGGGAGGGGGTACCCGGTACTTGGTCTAGACCAGGTACCATCCAAGACAAAACAGAGCGTGCGGGACCAGGGTACCCGTGTGGAGACGGGCGACTCGCCCGTCTCTATACAGGACATTGCCGATACTACCTTGCCCCCAGCTTCTCGAAGAATAAGCAAATCGTCTCGATCCCGTGGTGGAAGTTCGGGATGTGGAACTTCTCGTTGGGGGCGTGCAGGTTGTCGTCGGGCAGTCCGAAGCCCATCATCACGCTGGGAATTTTCAGCGCCTGATAGATATCGTTGACGATGGGGATCGATCCGCCGCTGCGGATGAAAACGGTTTCTTTCTTGAATGTATCGTGCAGCGCCTCGGTCGCGGCTTTGATGTACGGATTGTCGGTGCCCACCACGCAGGCTGGGCCTTTGCTGTGCACTTTGATCTTGGTCTCGATGCCCTTTGGCGTGAGCTTCTTCACGAAGTTCGTGTACCGCTTCAGGATGTCGTCGGGATCCTGATTGGGTACGAGACGCATGGAGACTTTGGCTGCGGCTTTGGCTGGGATGACGGTCTTAGCGCCGGCCGCGATGAATCCGCCGGGCATGCCGTGTACTTCGAGCGTGGGCCGCGCCCAAGTGCGATACAGAACCGAGTAGCCGGGCTCGCCGGTAAGAACTTTCGAGCCGACTTCGGTTTTGCGGTAGTGCTCTTCGTTGAACGGCAGCCGCTTCCATGCCTTGAGTTCGTCGTTGCTGGGAGCCTTCACGCCTTTGTAGAAACCGGGGATCAGCACGTGGCCTTTCGCGTCTTTCAGCTTGCTGATGATTTCGATGAGAGCAAAGAAGGGATTCGGCGCCGCGCCGCCGTAAACCCCGGAGTGCAGGTCGACCTTGGCTCCGACAGCTTCGATTTCGGTATAGACCAGCCCGCGCAGGCCGACGCACAGCGTGGGAAGGTTGGGAGCGAAAAGTTCGGTGTCGCAGACCAGGGCGAAATCGGCCTTGAGCTTGGCCTTCTGCTTGCGGACATACTCGGCGATCGACTCGCCGCCAACTTCTTCTTCGCCTTCGAAAAGAATTTTCACGTTGATGGGGAAAGTGCCGTCGCCGGACTTGAGCGATTCGAGGGCTTTCACTTCCATCCAGAGCTGGCCTTTGTCGTCGACTGCGCCACGCGCATAGATGTTGTTGTTGCGCTCGGTGGGCTCAAAGGGCGGAGTCTTCCATTCGTCGAGAGGGTCTGGCGGTTGCACGTCATAGTGCGCGTAGCAGAGCACGGTGGGCTTGCCTTGCGCATGCAGCCAGTCGGCGTAGATGAGCGGATGGCCTTTGGTTGGAATCACCTCGACGTTTTCCATGCCGATGCGGCGCAGTTCGTTGGCCACGAATTCGGCCGCTCTTTGCACGTCGGGCTTGTGCTCGTCGAGGGTGCTCACGCTGGGAATGCGAAGAAGATCTTTCAGTTCGCTGAGGAAACGCTGCTGATTATTGCGCGCAAAATCGACTGCGGGGGAAGCCATGGATTGATCCTTTCTCCTGCGAGAACGCAACGGCACAGACCGCTGTGGTTGCGGAAACGCTCCAGTATAACCGAAGGAATCAGGGAGCGCGTGCCGCCGATAAATGCAAAAGTCATTGAACAAATCTTGCCGGCGAGAAGAGATCAAGATCGTGGCCGGGATTCTTTCCATCAAGCACTTCCGCCATAACCTGCGCCGTGATTGGGGCCAGGAGAATGCCGTCGCGAAAATGGCCGGTAGCGACGTAATAGCCGGGTGTGGCGGTTGCGCCGAGAATCGGCAACGAATCCGGAGTTCCAGGGCGTAGCCCGGCCCAGTCTTCGAGAATCTTTGCGTTGCGCAGCTCTGGAACCAGCGCGATTGCAGCGCGGCGCAGGCGTTGAATGGTGGCGACATCGGTGCGCTTATCGAATCCGGCTTCTTCTACCGTGGTGCCGACAATGATTCTTCCGTCGCTGCGTGGGATCAAGTAAGCCTCGGGCGCACGGATCACATGCTTCAGCAACGTGCGCGAGGGCGACGCCAGGCACAACATCTGTCCTTTGACGGGGCGAGTGGGAAAGGCGTGCGGCGCAATCTGGCCCGACCAAGCTCCGGCGCAGTTGACGATTTTTGGCGCGCGAAAGGAAGTTTTTTTGGTGGCAACTCCGCTTACCCGGCCGTCGGAAAGATTCACTGCCGTGACCGCATCGCCCGAAGAAATATCGACACCGCGGCGCTTTGCCGCGTGCAGCGCGGCCGCGGTGAGCGCGCGCGGATCGACACTGCGTTCCTTCAAATAAAAAGCCGGTCGATTAGGATCGGCGAGCGCGGGCTCAAGTTCGGCAAGAGGCGCGGGAAGCAGGCTTGCCACGGTGAATCCTGGCCGTTCGTGCACGTGCTCTTGCGAAGGAAGCACGATTGCTCCGTAATCGCGCAGATCGACATAGAGTCCCGACTCAACCTGCAGTTCGCGCACGAACTCCGGATACATGCGTGCGCTGGCCGTCGCCAGCGGCTGCAAGCCGCTAGGCGTTTCGATGGTGCAATCGGCCAACATGCCGCCCGCGGCGTAAGAAGCTTCGCGCCCGGGTTCGCCGCGCTCGACGACCAAAACGCTCGCGCCCCGCTTGTGCAGGTCAATTGATAGCGAGAGTCCGATGATGCCGCCACCGATGACGATCACGTCCCAAGTTTTCACCTCCGCATTGTAAAAGACTCAGGCGCGACACGTGCTGCACTGCGGACGCCAGCGCGACGAGCGCGAATGCGGCCGTCCCACTTATTACTTTCGTTACCTGCGCGGGATACATCTGGTTAAGTGTCGTGGCCTTACTGCCGCCTATAATCCGGTCAAACCAACAAGAATTGCCGGGACTGCGAACCGCTGTATCTTGCAATCGGCAGAGCGGCGAGCGAGCTTGCAGCAGAACGACAGATGGCGAAGTCGAGGCCCAATTCGAGCGAGCGATCGGCCGCAGCGTCGCCGTGGATTTACAATCCCTGGCTCGATCTGATTGTCGGGTGCGGCGCGTGGTCCGCCCCGCTCCTCCTACTCTCATACCTGTCGATCGCGTCGAGCGCGCGGGCCTGGTCGATCGCCTTCTACGCGCTGGCGCTTTTTTTCAACTATCCGCACTACATGGCGACGATCTATCGCGCCTACCATCGCGCCGAGGACTTTCACAAGTACCGCATCTTCACGGTACACATCACGGCGCTGGTCGCGTTGACACTGATCTTGTCGCACTCCTTTATTCGCATTCTGCCGTGGATATTCACGATCTATCTCACGTGGAGTCCCTGGCATTACAGCGGACAGAACTACGGGTTGTTTATGATGTTCGCGCGCCGCGCCGGCGCGGCGCCGAGCGACACTACGCGCCGCGCACTCTACGGAGCCTTCGTCGTTTCGTATCTGATCCTATTCCTGGGCTTCCATACCGGAGCTTCTGCCGATCCGCTTTTCATTTCTCTTGGAATTCCCGCGATCGTAAGCCGGTGGGAGCAGATGGTGCTCGCCGTGGGGTTCATTGTGCTCGCGGCATTTGGACTTTCGCGGCTGGCGCAGGAAACGGGCTGGCGCAAGCTGATCCCCTCTCTGACTTTGTTCTCATCGCAGTTCCTGTGGTTCCTGCTGCCGGCGTGCATTTCGCTGATCGGAGGTCTTGAGATTCCGCAGAGCCGTTACAGTTCGGGCGTGCTTGCGGTGATGCACTCGGCGCAATATCTATGGATTACCAGCTACTACGCCCGCCGCGAGGCTGCGGGCGAGAGCGGCCATAATTGGCGCGCGTGGGCCTATTTTGCGGTGCTGATTGCGGGCGGCATCGCGCTGTTTGTCCCCGGACCATGGCTGGCGAGCCGCGTATTTCATCATGACTTCACCACCAGCTTCTTAATTTTCACCGCGCTGGTGAACATCCACCACTTCATTTTGGATGGCGCGATCTGGAAGTTGCGCGATGGGCGGATCGCGGCCCTCTTGCTGAACTCACGCGATCGTATTTCCGATGCCGCATCCGACGCCGGCGGCCGGTTATCCCACGCGTGGGGTTGGCTCACCGGCAACACTGCCGGCGCCCGCCAACTGCGGGTCAGCGCTGCGCTCTTGCTGTTGATGTGGGGAACGGTCGATCAAGCGCGCTATTACCTTGCGCTCCATGGCGATAATCTCGAGGATTTGCAACGCGCTGCGGCGCTCAATTCGTTCGATAGTGCAGTGCAGATGCGTTTGGCTCGGCGAGAGATGGAACAAGGCCACGCGCCTCCTGCGGAAGCCGCATGGCGAATGGCGATTGAGGCAAACCCCGGCGATGCCGCGCCGCGCCAGGCGCTGCTGCGATTGCTGATCGATCAAAAACGCTTCGACGAGGCGTTCGCATTGACCGAATCGTCCCTGAAGTACACGCCCAAAGATGCCAGTCTGCTGGTCGACCGCGGCTTGCTTTCCTTGCAGCGGGGGCAGGCCGCCGCAGCCCTAGCGGACTGGAAGGAGGCGCTGGCCATCGATCCTACGCGGATTACCGTTCACCTCTATCTGGCCTACGAATTTGATCGCGAGGGCAAAAACTCAGATGCGGTTGCGCACTACGGCGCATTTCTTGAGAGAGTTGCAGGGCAATCTGCGCAGGATCGTCCGGAGCCGGAGAAGCTCATTGCCGTGGTGTTGCGCATGGCCGATTGTCAGACGCGGGCTTCACAGCCCGGCCAAGCGATCAGGTCGTATCGCATGGCGGAGAGACTTGCCGCGCAGACCGGGCAGGGCAAACTGGAGAGCATCGCCGATGTGAACGAAGCCGCGCTACAGGCCAAGGCCGGCAAGCCGGACCAGGCGCTGCAACTCTATCAGCAGGCTCTGAGCCTGGATGATTCGCTTGGCGACACGCGCTCTGCCGCCGAAGATTGGGCCGCGTACGGGCGTTTCCTGGACGACGCGGGATTTTCTCCTCGCCTCGCATATGTGTGCCTGGTGAAGTCGGAAAGCCTGGCGCGATCGGAGCCGGATCGGCTGCCGGCAGGGCAGCTAGTGGCAGAGAAGAAACAGATTGAAAGGCGGATCGGCGCCGAGGCCGCCACGCTGCGCCGCAATCCCGAACCGGCTTTGCGCGAGGCATTGGCGCTGCGGCGCTAACCGTTTCTGAAGAGTACGCGGCGCGGGAGTCTTAGGCACTGCGCGGAAGGCCAGTCCCCGAAGCGCGCCGACTCCTGGCGGGTGACGTAAATTCGATTGTGTAAAAAGCGAGAGGGTGTAAGTTGGCTTTGGCCTCGCAAGCTAAAGCCATTCCGAAAAAGGAGACCTACACCCATGGCGAAGATAATCCCAATCAGCGAGCATTT
>Ga0302182_10000277_pt1 | contig 34423 bp, 29 predicted proteins | sample I_Palsa_N3_1_FD_198781 | JGI IMG/M metagenome (GOLD analysis project Ga0302182, IMG submission 198781) | Peat permafrost microbial communities from Stordalen Mire near Abisko, Sweden - I_Palsa_N3_1 | ecosystem: Environmental > Terrestrial > Soil > Palsa > Peat permafrost | place: Sweden...
CGCTTCCTCAAGATGACAGGTGCCTTAAGGGCGCGGCTTGAGGCCGCTCCCTTTCAAACGATCGAACGTTGGCGCGCGATAGGCAGAAGTATCCGCGACCCACTAGTTCGCCGGGAACACCGCCACATATCCAGGACTGGTGATCGCGTAGGGCGATCCCGGCGCCTGTTTCACACTGGTAGTCGTCACCGTGAACACATACAATTTTCCCGCCGCGCTGGCGACCGCATAGAGGTGATTCATATTGTCCCAAGCGACCTGGTTCACCGCGTCGGTGGTGAGCAAGCCGGTGAAACGCGTGACCGGATTCGCTCCGTTGAAGTGGAACAATTGCAGGCCCGCGCTACCCGCCACCGCCAGCACTTTGCCGGAAGCAGACATCTTCAGGTCATTGACGTTTACCACTGCTACCGTCGGCATATTCGAACTCGTGCTGTTTGTAGTCAGGTTGCCGGAGTTGCCGGCGGTGTAGACGCCGATCTGAGTGGGTCCGGTTTGGGTCATGTCATTATCTGGCGTAAGCGTAATGGCAAGGTGGTTCGCTGTGTCCGCTGCCGCTAGATAAGGAGCGTAGGCGCCGTTCGATGCTTTAGGATAAGTTGGATTGATGTTGAGGTCCGTCAGCATTCCGTTAGAGGCGCGGCTGAAGCCGTAGATATATTGGCCTCCATACAAGGGGCTGGCTCCGTAAGCGCATTCGTTGTTTGCGATGAAGCTGAGTGGAGTGATCCACGCGGCGCTGTAAGAAGTAGTCGCTCCCAGGAAGCTGAGCGCTCCTGTTCCTTGATTGAGATCGAAAAACTGGTAAGTGTTGTTCGCTCCCTGATTGCCGTAAATGTCTTCGTCGTACAAGGTCGCGCCCGTGCGGTCAAAGAACAAACTGACAGGACCGCCGGTGGTGTATTCGTTGTACTGCTGCGCATTGATGGACGACTCTTGCGTGATGGCGCCGCTCTCCGCGACAGAGAACGAGTAGATATTGACCGTGTCGGTGGAGACCAGCCACTTGCTGTTCGTTGCCAGATAGTAACCGTTGGCGGCAAACGGCGAGCCTGCGACAGGAGTCAGCGCGCCGTCGCCAGATTCACCGTAGGCGTAGATTTCTTCGGTGTTGTTGCTATTCACGGAAGTGACATACACGAACCCGGGCGTAGTTGAATTCGAACGGATTTCAGTTGCCGACGACGTAGCCTGTGCGGACGCCAGAACTGTGCTGGCGCAGACTGTAAGGAGAACCAGGGAGAATACAGAGATGTTGCGAGACATAAAACCTCGGAGGCTCTAACTGCGAATTCGAAATCTGACGAGCGGACGATGAGATGCTGCTCCGGACCCGGGAGTTGGTGTAGGAGCGGACGGACAGAGGCCAGCTACGGTTTCTAACTTTCCGTTCTACGGTGTTTTCCTAGTTCGCGCCTACTCGGCGTTGGAATGCCGGGCCATTTTCGGCGTCCCTTCGGATACAGGACGCCGACACCGCATTGAGGCGCGCGAGCAAACACCAAGATCTCTCGCTTCGCTCGGGAAGACAATCTTGTTTCGAGCCAGCTGTGTCCTGAGACAGTCCTGCGTTAAGCCGCTCGCGTCAAGCCGTTCGTGTTTTAGTCCGCTTGAGTTTTAATCCGCTGTGTCTTAGCCACCTGATAAACTCATCGGCGATGAATTTTCTTTTGCGGCAGGGGAAACTGCGGGAGCAATTTGCTCCGGGCGGGATGGATGCTTTGCTGGTCAGCCATCTTCCCAATATCCGGTATCTTTGCGGGTTTACTGGGAGCGCTGGGTTGCTGCTCGTGGCGGAAGCTGGCAGCGTCTTCTTTACTGATGTGCGCTATGACGTGCAGGCGCGCGAGGAAGTTAAGGGCGCGAAGGTCTTGATTGCACGCTCGGGATTGGTGGGCGCGCTTGGGGAGTGGGTTGCGGCACGGCGAAAGAAGTCTGGAACAAAGTCGGGACCGTGGACTTTGGGGATTGAAGCGGAACACCTTACTGTGGCAGAGCGGAAACGGCTGGCGGATGGGTTGCCCTCCGGGTTGCGGTTGAAGAATACGACCGCTCTGGTGGAGCGGGCGCGGATGGTGAAGGATGATGGGGAGCTGGCGCTGATCCGGGCGGCGGTGGAGCTGGGAGCTAGTTTGTTTGACCGGGCGCTCGAAGTGATGCGGCCGGGAGTGCTTGAGACCGACGTGGCGGCCGAGATGGAGTATGCGGCGCGGCTTGCGGGTGCGGAGGGTATGTCGTTTGCTACGATCATTGCTTCGGGGGCGCGGTCGGCGTTGCCTCATGGGCGAGCAACCGAGCAAGCCATCGCGCCGGGTGGGTTCGTGGTCTGCGATTTCGGTGTTATACTCGGTGGTTATTGTTCAGACCAGACTCGCACTGTGTGGGTGGGCCGGGCTTTGGGCCCGAATGGAAATGAGGCGCGCGGCGCCTACGATGCGGTGAGAGACGCGCAGGAATCGGCGATTGCTTCGGTTCGGGCAGGTGTGAGCGCCGGGGAAGTGGATGCGGCGGCGCGCAAGGTGTTGCAGAAGGCTGGGTTGGGGCGGTATTTTACGCATTCGACCGGGCACGGAGTTGGGTTGGAGATCCACGAAGCTCCCAGGATCGCGGCCGGGCAGAAAGAAGTTTTGCAGCCGGGCATGGTGATCACGATTGAGCCGGGAGTTTACCTTCCGGGCAAGTGGGGTGTGAGGATTGAAGACATGGTGGCCGTGAGGGAAGGCGGCTGCGAGGTGTTGACTCCGAGTGGCAAGGATTTTCTTACAATCTAGGGTCTTAGGTGTTAGGTATTGGGTGTTTGGGTAGGCGACGGAATGTTAAGCAGCCGGTCATGGGCACCTGAGACGCAGGATCAAGAGCTTTTCACCGCGGAGGTCGCGAAGAAATGCCGCGGACGACGCGGAGAGAAGCTGTTGTGCTTGGTCAACGGGCCTAATACCTTAAGACCTGATACCTAAGACCTGACTTTATACGAATGAATCAAAAAGAGCTGAAGGAACTCATCGAGTTCTTAATCGAAAAAGACATTGCCGAGTTTGAGTTGGAGCGTGGCGATGTCAAGGTGAAGATTAAGCGGGGCGGCCAGCACACCGTGGTGCAGGCTCGCGCGGAAGCGCCTTATGCGGCGGTGACGGTTCCGCAGGCTGTGGCACCGGCGGTTGCGGCTTCGGCTGCATCAGTTCCGGCGGCTGTGCCTGCTGCCGAGCCAGTTCCGGAAGAAAACCTGCACATTGTGAAATCTCCCATAGTGGGGACACTTTATGAAGCGCCTTCGCCGGGCGCGCCACCTTTCGTCAAGGTCGGCGACATGGTGGAAGTCGGACAGGTGCTGTGCATTGTCGAGGCGATGAAGCTGCTGAATGAGATTGAGTCGGACGTGGCCGGCGAAATCGTGAAGAAGTTGGGGGGCAACGGCCAGCCGATCGAATATGGGCAGGAGTTGTTCGCGATTCGGGCGAAGAAGTGAAGTGAACAGATTTAGAATTTGGTAATTGGGTAATTTTGTAATTTGGAAAAGCCTTCGGGGTTTAAATTACTAAATTACCCAATTACGAAATTACAAATTGCCTCCCTGAATGTTTAAGAAAATCCTGATTGCGAATCGCGGTGAGATTGCGCTGCGCGTGATTTGCGCGTGCAAGGAGTTGGGCATCCGCACGGTTGCGATTTACAGCGAAGCTGACCGCCATTCTCTGCCTGTGCGTTTCGCGGATGAAGCCATCTGCATCGGGCCTCCGCAACTGGCGTTGAGCTATCTGAATATTCCGGCGGTGATCAGTGCGGCGGAGATTGCTAACGTGGATGCGATTCATCCTGGCTATGGATTGCTTTCGGAGAACGCGAACTTTGCCGAGGTGTGCGACACCAGCGGTATCAAGTTCATTGGGCCGCGGCCGGAAGTGATGCGGCTGATGGGAGAAAAAGAAAAAGCGCGCTCGGCGATGAAGGCGGCGGGCGTGCCGATTCTGCCGGGGTCGGATGGAATTATTGCCACCGACGGCGAGGCCGTGGAGTGGGCGCGGCAGGTTGGCTTTCCGGTAATCATGAAGGCGTCGGCGGGCGGCGGCGGACGCGGCATGCGCATTGTGCGCAACGAAGAAGAACTCCCGGGATTGTTCCGGGCGGCGCAGGCCGAGGCAGCGGGCGCGTTCGGCAATGGCGATCTGTATATGGAGAAGTTTGTCGAGCATCCGCGGCATATTGAGTTTCAAGTGCTGGCCGATGAGCACGGCAATGTGGTGAGCCTGGGCGAGCGCGAGTGCTCGATCCAGCGGCGGCATCAGAAGTTGCTGGAGGAATCTCCTTCGACGCAGGTCACGCCGGAGTTGCGCGATCAGATTGGCGCGGTGCTTTGTAAGTCGCTGGCGAAGATCGGCTACACCAATGCGGGGACGATTGAGTTCCTGATGGATCGCGACCGGCGCTTGCACTTCATCGAGATGAACACGCGCATTCAGGTGGAGCATCCCGTGACGGAGATGGTTACGGATGTGGATCTGGTGAAGAGCCAGATCATGATTGCCGCAGGCGCGCAGATGAAAGACGTATTGCATGGGCCGATTGAGCACCGCGGGCATGCGATCGAGTGCCGGATTAATGCGGAGCATCCCGAGAAATTTACGCCGTCGGCGGGAAAGATTACGGCGTTTAATCCGCCGGGAGGGACCGGAGTGCGCGTGGATACGGCGGCCTATGCCGAGGGCGTGATCCCTCCTTATTACGATTCGCTGATCGCCAAGCTGATTGTGCGCGGCAAGGACCGCGACGAGGCTTTATCTCGCATGACTCGGGCGCTGGAGATGTTTATTGTCGAGGGCATCTACACGACGATTCCGCTTCACCGGAAGATTCTGGCTGATCCGGATTTTCGGGCCGGGAATTTTGATACTGGGTTTATTGAGAGATTTCTGGCGAAGAATGGGAAGTCAGGTAAGTAGCGGCTTAGGCTCAAGTCGGCCCCAAGCGCTACAGATCGCGAAGATTCTTCCGGCTCAAGCCACAGAGCGATCGGCCATTCCCAAGTAAGCTTTTGCCCCTTTTGTGTCGTCGACCGTGCGAGCTTTTTCGACGAACGAATCGATGGCGGCGGCTTCTACGGGAATACGGAGGAATACAGACTGGCAATCGCAGTTCCCTCCGTCGCCTTCAGCTGTTAGCCTTACGTCCACGACTGCGTGCCCGGCTGAATCGATACAACGAAAAGTCATCTCGATACCACCGCCCGCGGAATTCGGTTCGATTGCCCCAAGCTGGACTCGGCGCGAATCTTCAATGCTTGATGGAAAGCCGCTCAGAGTCTGTGCAGCCTTCGACAAGTCGTCGTGAGCCAGATACATCTTGGCGGTACCGCAAAAAGACCCGTTCGAACACATGACGCGTAACTCAATCGCATCTTGGTCGAACCAGATGACCTCAAATTCGATTCCCCGCATGCCGAAGGATTCTAGCGGAAAAGAGATAGACTGGATACCCGTGACGGTTGTTGGCATCCGAAAAATTGCAGCAAGAGCGAATTGTCATGAACCTCGGCAAACTCAAAGTCGTGGCGCTGCTTACAGCGGCGATGGTAGTGACCATTTCGCTTCACGCGCAAACGGCTGACGGTCCTGCAAACCTCCCGCAGCGCGATGGTTCTCATGACTTTGACTTCCTCATTGGCGACTGGAAAGCGCATGTCCGCCGCCTTCCGGATCGCCTTAATAAATCCAATGCCTGGGTTGAGTACGACGGAATCTCGAATCACCATAAACTCCTCGACAGCAACGCGAACTTCGAAGAGTTCGACGTGACGAGCACCGATAAGAAACTTCGCATCAAAGCGCAGACGCTTCGTCTCTACAATCCAACTTCGCGGCAGTGGAGCATCTATTTGGTCGATCTCGATAATGGGACGCTTGACGTACCTCCTGTAGTCGGCGGTTTTACCGGGAATCGCGGGGAGTTTTTCCATCAGGAACAGCTCAAAGGCCGCACCATTCTTGTGCGCTACGTCTGGCTCAATATTTCGCCCAAGTCTTCGCGCATGGAACAGTCTTACTCGCCCGACGGCGGCAAGACCTGGGAGGTCAATTGGATTTGCGAGCTTTCGCGATAAGAGAATCGTGATAAGGGACTCAGATCGAATAACCCATGATCGTTCTTTCCCGCCTGTATCCCATCCTCGATGCCGGTTGTTTCTCCGACACTTCCGGCTTGATTGCCGCGGCTGAGGAACTGGCTGCGGCTGGCGTGACTCTGATTCAATACCGGAACAAATCCGGCAATGCACGAGCAATGCTGGAGCAGGCGCGCGAACTGAAGAAGCAGCTTGGCGGTTCCATACGGCTCATCATGAACGACCGCGCTGATCTTTGCCTGATCGCGGAGTTTGACGGTGTTCATGTTGGGCAAGAGGACCTGCTGCCGGAGTCGGTTCGAGGGATCATCGGGGCAGAGCGCTGGCTTGGGGTTTCGACGCATAATCCAGAGCAGCTTGCCGAGGCTGACAAAACTTCTGCCGACTATCTTGCCATCGGGCCTGTGTTTTCAACCTCGAGCAAGGACCGGCCTGACCCTGTCGTGGGTCTTGAAGGAGTGCGCCGGGCGCGGCCGTTGACTCGAAAACCTTTGGTGGCCATTGGCGGGATCACGCGCGCAAACGCGGCTTCGGTGATTGAGGCGGGCGCGGATTCCGTGGCGGTGATATCCGACTTGTTACGGGAGCCGCGAAAATCAGCAGAGGAATTTTTCCGCGTCTTGAGGTAAAGTCATGGGGCGATTGCAAGAGTGAGGTGTGCACCGTCCAATGAATCCATCCGAACTTATTGACAAGCGAATCGCAGACCTGGCGGACTGGCGCGGAAAGATGCTCGCGAATATTCGCAAGGCTATTCATGATGCTGACCCCGAGATCATTGAAGAGTGGAAATGGATGGGCAGTCCGTGTTGGTCTCACGATGGATTAATCTGCGTGGCGAATGCTCACAAGGATAAGGTGAAAGTGACATTTGCTCAGGGTGCCAGCCTGCCGGATCCGGACAAGCTATTTAACAACGGCCTTGACGGCAATCGATGGCGCGCGATCGATCTCTACGAGGGCGACAAAATCGATGCGCGTGCTTTGAAGAATATGATCCGTGCTGCGGCAGTTCACAATGGGGCTGGGCCGAAGAAGAAAAAGCTGGCAGATGCTCGCGGTAGTCAGAGTAAAGCGCGCAAGAAATAGCAAACGCGTTTGGCGCGTTGGAAGTCTAACGTCAGATTTGCGCAATCGGAGGAATCCTGAGTACACCGACAACCGCCGCGGGCAGCGACTGGGAAACGCATAGCCATCAGGACAGTGAACTGGTCAAGGGCCTGGGCCTGACCAGCGCCACGATGCTGGTCATGGGGTCGATGATCGGCTCGGGCATCTTTATTGTTTCGGCGGAGATTGCCCGCGAGGTGGATTCTCCGGCACTGCTGATTGGCGCGTGGGCAGTGGCGGGGTTCATGACGATCGTCGCCGCGCTGAGCTATGGCGAGTTGGCGGCGATGATGCCGCGGGCCGGGGGGCAGTATGTTTATCTGCGCGAAGCGCTCGGGCCGTTGTGGGGTTTTCTCTACGGCTGGACGCTGTTTCTGGTGATTCAGACCGGGACGATTGCGGCCGTAGGCGTGGCGTTCGGCAAGTTCCTCGGAGTTTTCTTTCCTGCGATTTCTTCCACCACTTGGATTCTGCATCTCTGGAAGGTTCCACCGATTCGCCTCGGGCCTATGGTTCTGGGCAATATGGATGTAGGAATCAATACACAGAATCTGGTCGCGATCCTGCTCGTAGTTTTTCTTTCTGTTGTAAATATCTTCGGAGTGAAAACCGGAGCGCTGATTCAGAATGTATTTACCGCAGCCAAAGTATCGGCGCTGCTGGGTTTGGCGTTGTTCGGTATTGCCATGGGGAGGAATGCGCGGGCGCTGGCCACTAACTTTAGCGGACATTTTTGGCGGAATGCCGGGTTGGGGGCGCAGCACGATATAGGCGGCGGAGTATTCGTGGGCACGCTCACCGTGCTGGCGGTCGCGCAGGTGGGCTCGCTGTTTTCCGCCGACGCCTGGAACAATGTTACTTTTACCGCGGGAGAAGTCAAAAATCCAAGCCGAAATTTGCCGTTGTCGCTGGCGCTGGGAACGGGCGTGGTGATCGCGCTCTACATTGCTTGCAACTTTATTTACCTGATGGTGCTGCCGCTCGACGGAGCAGCGAATGCAGCAACGATTCTCGAACGCGGAATCAAGTATGCAGCCGAAGACCGAGTGGGCACGGCAGTGATGACGCAGATGTTCGGTGCCGCAGGCGGCCTGCTTATGGCTGGGGCCATTCTGATTTCCGCGTTTGGCTGTGCCAACGGGCTGATTCTTTCCGGCGCTCGCGTTTATTACGCCATGGCGAAAGACGGCTTATTCTTCCGCGGCGTTTCCAAGCTGCATCCTGCGTACAAGACGCCGGCGGTTTCGCTGATGGTACAGATGGTCTGGGCGTGCCTGCTGTGCGTTTCGGGCAGCTACGGGCAGCTTCTCGATTACATTATTTTTGCCGTACTGGTCTTTTATATTCTGACGATTGTAGGGTTGTTCGTGTTGAGGCGGACGCGCCCGGACGCTCCGCGTCCCTATCGCGCGGTGGGTTATCCGGTGCTGCCGGCAATTTATATTGTGATGGCTTTATTCATTGATGTCGTACTATTGCGCTACAAACCGCAGTACACGTGGCCGGGGCTGATTGTGGTACTACTGGGCATCCCGGTATATTACGCGTGGTCGAAGAGCGCGGGCACAAAGCGTGCGTCCGCACAGGGCTAAGGAGAAACGCGACGAATGGCAAAACTGTTCGCAACCAAACCGCTGAACCTGCTTATGGAAGAAGCCCGCGAGACGGGCGAACACAGCCTCAAGCGCACGCTGGGCGTCTTTCAACTCACCGCGTTGGGCGTGGGCGCCATCATTGGGGCCGGCATTTTTGTGATGGTCGGCTTGGGAGCGCATTATGCGGGTCCGGGGCTCTCGCTGTCGTTTGTTCTCTCCGGCTTGGGTTGCGCATTTGCCGGACTCTGCTATGCCGAGTTCGCGGCCATGATTCCGCTGGCCGGCAGCGCCTATACCTATGCCTACGCTACGCTGGGTGAATTGCTGGCCTGGATTATCGGCTGGGATCTGACGCTCGAATACGCCATGGGCGCGAGCACGGTGTCTTCTGGATGGTCGAATCACTTCATCGAACTGCTGAATATTTTTCACATCAAAATGCCGTTGTGGCTGGCCTACGATTACTGGACGGGATTGAAGACGGCGGAAAATCTGGTTGCCCGGCAGATGGTGCAGGCTGCGGATCCCTCGCTGGGGGCAACCACGCAAGCGTTCCTCGATAAGGTGAGCGCGATCCTCAGCGCGCAATCGCCAGAACTGTTGCAGCGGGCGCACGAACTTCTGGGAGCGCCGCACCTGTTTGGATCGGAGATCGGTTTCAACCTCCCGGCTTTCCTCATCGCGCTGGTAATTACGGCGATTCTGGTGGTCGGCATCAAGGAGAGCGCGCGGTTTAACGCGACGATCGTTGTGATCAAAGTGTCGGTCGTGCTCTTCGTGATCGGGCTGGGCTCGCACTACATCAGCCGCGCCAACTGGGGGATGGACTGGCACGCCTACGCGCCGCACGGCATGAGCGGAATCTGGCAGGGCGCAGCCTATATATTCTTTGCCTACATTGGCTTCGACGCGGTTTCAACCACTGCGCAAGAGGCGAAGAATCCTCAGCGCGACTTGCCGATTGGCATGATCGCCTCGCTGGCAATCTGTACGGTCTTGTACATCGCCGTGGCCGGCGTGCTGACCGGCATGGTGCATTGGCAACAGGTCAACATCGAGGCGCCGGTTGCAGTTGCGTTTCTGGACCGGGGCCTACCTGTGGCCGCGAACATCATTACGCTGGGGGCCCTGGCTGGGCTGACCAGCGTGATGCTGGTGATGTTACTGGGGCAAACGCGAGTGCTTTATTCGATGGCGAATGACGGCCTGTTGCCGAAGAAGTTCTTCGCCGCGATCCACCCGAAGTTCCGCACTCCGTGGAAGAATACGATTCTGGTGGGCCTGCTGGCGGCGGTGGTGGGCAGCGTGACGCCGATTGACGAAATCGGGAAGATGGTGAACATCGGCACGCTGCTGGCTTTTGTGATTGTGTCGCTTTCGGTGATGGTGCTGCGCTATACCAATCCCAACCAGCCGCGGCCATTTCGTACTCCGTGGGTTCCGCTGATTCCAATTCTGGGCGTTCTGGCGAACGGATATATGATGCTGAACCTGGGCATGTGGAACTGGATCCGGCTTGTGGGCTGGCTTGCAATCGGATTGATCGTTTACTTCACTTATGGCGTGAAGCACAGCCGGGTGCAGGCGCTGAAGGGCAGTGGTCAGTAATCAGTGGCTAGTGGTCAGTGAGTTCGAGGGCTCTCCGCACGGCGCGGAGGGCCTTTTTGTTCTAAGATCGGTCGTTGGTCGTTGGTCGTTGGCCCTTGGCCAAAACCTAGGCGCAGTGGTTCGCGGCCAGCGACGCTCCGCCAACGGCCAACGACAGTCCTATGAAGATCGTTTCCGCAGACGAGATGCGAGCTATCGATCGCGCTACTGCCGAGCGCCTCGGCGTGCCTTCGCTCATGTTGATGGAGGACGCTGGCACGGCTGTGGCGGATTACGTGCGCACGCACCATTCTGCGGCTGAGCGCATCGTGGTTTTTTGCGGTAAAGGAAATAATGGCGGCGATGGCTTTGTGGCGGCGCGGCGACTGCATGAGCACGGCAAGAAAGTTGAGGTGATCTTGCTCGCGAACCCTGACGGCTTGCGGGGAGATGCGGTGGCGATGTTTGGCAAGCTACCGGGCGAGGCCATCGCGGTGCATTCCAGCGAAGAGTTGAACGGTGAGCGAGTCCGATCTTTGCTGGCGGCTGCGGATTTGTATCTGGATGCGGTGCTGGGCACGGGGTTCAAGCCTCCCGTGAGCGGACTGTACGCCGATGCGATTGCGATCATGAACGCGAGCCGGGTTCCAGTTGTTGCCGTCGATATTCCTTCCGGCGCCGATGCGGATGCCATGGGTGCGCAAGCGGGAACGATTGCCCGAGCTGACGCCATTGTTACTTTCACTGCGCCGCGGCCGGCGCACGTTTTCTGCTTGTTGACTACTGGGCCAACCCTTGTGGCCGAGATCGGTTCGCCGGAGGAGGCGATTGTTTCGGCTTTGCACCTGAATGTGATTACCGCGCGCGATGTTGCGCCACTAATCGGGCCGCGCCCTGCTGAATCGAACAAAGGCAGCTATGGTCATGTGCTGTTGGTCGGAGGGTCGTTTGGGAAGGCCGGATCGGTGGCGATTGCAGGCATGGCTGCTCTGCGCGCGGGCGCAGGGCTTTCGACCGTGGCGACACCGAAGTCCGTGTTGGACACTGTGGCGGGATTTCATCCGGAGTTGATGACTGAGCCTTTGGCTGAGACCGAGGCGGGCACGATTTCGTCGAGCGCACTCAGTCGAATCGACGAGTTGGCGAAAGGGATGAGTGTGATCGCGATTGGGCCGGGGATTTCGCGGGATCCGCAGACTGCGGAGTTGGTGCGGACGGCGGTTACAAAACTTCAACTTCCCATGGTCGTAGATGCCGATGGGTTGAATGCGTTTGAGGGCCGCACGGATGGGTTGAATGGCAAAGGTCGGACGATGGTGATTACTCCGCACCCGGGCGAGATGGCACGCCTTGTGGGATGCACGATTGCCGATGTGCAGAAAGATCGGTTACGAGTAGCGCGGAAGTTCGCGCGCGAGCATGAATTTATCGTTGTGCTGAAAGGGCATCGCACGCTGGTGGTGCAGCCCGATGGCGAGGCCTGGGTCAACACGACGGGCAATGCTGGCATGGCTACCGGTGGCACGGGAGACATTCTGACGGGGATGGTCGGGGGAATGATTGCGCAGAATCCGAAGCAGGCTTTTCTGGCGGTGCTTGCGGCGGTGCATCTACATGGGTTTGCCGGCGATGTGATGCGCGAGAGCGTGGGCGAGCATTCGCTGGTCGCGACCGATTTGCTGAAGGGACTGCCTGAAGCGTTTCGGCGCACACGAGAGATGGCGGAGGAGAAACCTGTGCGTTGGTGAGAGTGCGAACCCAGGAGTCCACGTTCTTTCCGGCCATTTGTGAGTTGGTATCCCTTCGCGATGTGCTTGACGATGCGGCAGTTGGATCGCTGAAAAGCCTTGTCCAGCGCGGGAATCCGGCCATCTGCTTCCGTAACCTGTTACCTGTTGGCCGTCGATGCGATAGTGCGTACAGCTTATGACTCACTTCCCCCAAGCGCACCCTTCGCGGCGCGCGGCCCGGGTCCAGCTAGGTGCGTCTGTCCTGGCTGCGATTCGTTTAGAAGATGGCCGGCGCACAAAAGCTAAACTTCAAAGCATTTCAACGACTGGCGGGCTGTTGCGACTACAACATTCGCTGGGCCACGGTTCTTTCGTCGAGTTGGCGTTTCAAACGCACTCGGGACCAGTGCACGGCATGGCGGAAATCCTGACTCCTTTGCGCAAAACGACGGATGGCGTGCTGCAGCCGTTTCGTTTTGTCGCGCTTGAGGACGACGACCACCGCCGCTTGCGGACCTCGCTGGATCACGTTGCGGATCGGAACCTGCTGGGACTCAAGACAGTCGCCTTCAGCGTGCCGGGGACGATTTAGTCCGCTCTCGCTATACTGGTCGTGGTTTGCACCACATGGCCGTGACCGGACGGGAAATGACGCGAGAGATTACCACACATTCGCCGGAGGAAACGATCGCCTTCGGGCGGACGCTGGCGGAATTGTTGTCCCCGCCGAAGCTGGTGCTGTTGCGCGGCGATCTGGGCGCGGGGAAAACCACGCTGGTGAAAGGTATAGCCGCAGGCTTCGAGGCGGCTGAGGAAGAAGACGTCACTAGTCCCACCTTCACACTGGTGCATGAGTATCGCGGGCCGCGAGCCAATCTTTATCACATTGATCTTTACCGCGTCGATACTCAACGAGAACTCGAAACGCTGGGGCTGGACGATCTGCGATCCGAGAGCAGCGTTTTGCTGATTGAGTGGGGAGAGAAGTTCCCGCGCTTCCTGCGGGAGCGGGATGTGGAGATTTCGTTGGAGCGTGAAAGCGAGGACGGACGGCGAATTAACATCAGCGACTAGGTCGCTTATCGACGTATGCGTGGAAGACAGTCAGAGCATTTACTAACCAGCGCTTTCGCTGCCGTGGGTTTGAACCATCTTATTTAGCCAGTCAGTGATTGTTTTGAGGGCGATGGGCGACATGGTCTCTTCGATATCGTTGTATTCGTTTGGAGCCCCAGTCTTGGAGTCCTGCAGAAGATGGTTCATGCCCGGCAACTCAACGACTGTTGCCTTCGGGTTGTTTCTCAAAGCTTGGCGAGCGGAGGCGAGATTTTCTTTCGCTGGCACCTGTACATCCAGTGAGCCATTTAGGACCAGAACCGGCACTGTGATTCGTGCCAAAATGGGCGCGGGATCATAGGCGAGGAAATACTGCTCCCAGGGTGTTGTGTCGTCTTTGGCTAACGATTCTGCCTCATTCGCATCAATGATTTTGTTGGCCACACCACGAGTGATCATTGCTTTAGCGCGGTCGAGCGCGGCTGATTCCGATGGCGCTGAAATAATAGCGTTGTAGAGTTCTGCGTCGAAAACCTTGCGCTTTGCGATGTAATCGTCCGGCGCGCCGTAAGCTTTCGCGGTCATTGCCGATTGCAGGACAAACAATTTGTCGCCCCGAATGCAAGGACCGGCAATCATGACGACAAAGGCCACGTCTTTGTCTGAGGTCGCAACAGCGGGTGCTATGATGCCACCTTCAGAATGACCCAGCACACCAATGCGCCTCGCGTCAATGTGAGATTGGGTTTTTAGCCATGCGACGGCAGCCTCGGCATCAGAGGCGAAATCAGCTGTGGTTGCTGCGTCATAATTCCCTGAAGAGCCGCCGACGCCTCGCTTGTCATAGCGCAGAACAGCGAAACCATTCCGGGTCAATGTGTCGGCTAGAACCAGAAATACCTTATGGCCCCAAACGTCTTCGTCTCTCGTGTTGCGTCCAGTTCCTGAGATCAGCACAACGGCCGGAAATGGTCCGTCTCCAGTCGGTAGGCTTAACGTCCCGGCGATATGGTTATGGGCGGTATTATTGGCGAAGTGAATCTCCTGCTGCACATAGGGCGCCGGTCCGGCATTGATCGCGTCCTCTTGCGGGCGCTTGTGGGCGACTGTGCCCATGTCCTCGGTGGTGGCGCGCCTCAGGATCAGCGGATAGACCTGCTGAAATGTCAGATTGCCGGACCAACCTTTTTCCTGCTCATTCCACTCGCCGTCGAAGCTCAAGTTGAGCTTATTCACCGCAAAATGTACGTGGGTCCCGTCGGACGTGACCTGATCTAGAACGGTTTCAGCGCCGCTGGGATTGATGAGTTTCCCGCTATAGCCAGAGTCAGTCTTTTCGAAGTGTAGCCGGACCTTGAAACCTCCGTTCATCTGGCCGACCCAATCCCCCGCAAGATCTGGGACCAGCCCGGATGACGCGATTCCGCACACCAAGAGAATGAAAACTATGACTTTACGCACCACGCCTCTTCTTTTCGAAAATGAAAAACGAAGTTCCTTAATTGACGTTAAATCTCTATAGCACTCGTTGAACCGGAGACTGAGATGGACACCGTCTATTTCTCCCTGATCCCGGCGCCGACGGTAGCCTTTCTAGAATCCCATGATGTTATACCCGCAATCCACGTAAATCACTTCGCCGGTGATGCCGCTGCTGGCGTCGGAGGCGAGGAAGACTCCGGTCGAGCCGACTTCTGCAATATCGACGTTGCGGCCCAGTGGGGCGTGCTCGGCGTGGGCCTCGAGCATGTCGCCGAAGCCTGAGATGCCTCGCGCGGCCAGGGTTTTCACCGGCCCGGCAGAGATGGCGTTCACCCGAATCTTCTTTTTTCCCAACTCGTAGGCGAGATATCGCACTGAGCATTCGAGGCCGGCCTTGGCCACAGCCATCACGTTATATCGCGGGACGACTTTTTCTGAAGCATAGTAAGTCATGGTGATGATCGAGCCGCCGTCTTCCATGAGCGGCGCGGCGGCGCGGGCAACTGCTACCAGTGAATACACGCTCACATCGAGCGCGATGCGGAAGCCGTCGCGCGTGGTGTTGATGAAGTCTCCCTTGAGTTCGTCGGCGGGCGCGTACGCCACCGAATGCACCAGCGCGTGCAGCTTGCCGTGGCGCTCTTTGAGCGCGGTGAAGAGGCGGTCGATTTCTTCGTCTTTGCTGACGTCGCACATGTAGGCCTCGGCGCCGGGCAACGAGAGGATGAGGTCTTTGGCTTCCTGCTCGAGGCGCTCGTTCTGGTAGGTGATGGCGAGCTTCATGCCCGCGGCGTGCAGTCCCTGGGCGATTGACCATGCGATCGAGCGCTTGTTGGCGACTCCGAAGACGACGGCGTTACGGCCTTGCAGATCTGAGGACATTCGTGCTCCTTGGAATGGGAAAGAATAACAGCGGAAGGCGGGGATTTACCACCAAGGCAAAAGCAAAATCTTCACCACGGAGGACACGGAGGCACACGGGGTAAATCAATTCATTTCACTGCGCTAGTTGCTTCCTCCGCCGCTGCCACCTCGATCGGCCAACTGGCTGCCACAAACGACAATCCGTAAACGCAGGCCAGGATGGCGAACGCGGCTACCAGGCTGACCCGGTGCGCGACTGCGCCGACGGCGAGTGCGAGCACCAGCTGCAGAAAAGTGCCGAAAAAATAAAATGTGTTTTGCACTCGTCCCATCAGGTGAGGCGGAACCATTTCCATCAGACTTGTGTTCATGGCGATGCCGCCAACGCCGCGAGCTGATCCCATTACTGCGAACAGCGCGATAGCAGCGACGAGCCAGTGGGACACCGGAGCGCACACCATGGTCGCCGCTATGATCGCCATAGAAAACGCGACCGCCTTGCGCCCTCCGAGACCTGCGATCACTGCTGGAGCATACAACGCGCTGAGGAATGCGCCGGTGCCCCATCCCGCGTTGAGCCAGCCGTAGCCAACGGCCCCCGCGTGAAAAACGCGCTCGCTCAACGACGGCGTGGTCACGACGCCGGTGACCATGGCTCCGAGGAACAATGCCCAGGCGATGCCGAGCAGCACTACGGAGCGATGGTCGCGAAGAAAGTGTAGGCCTTCGCGCATCTCGCGCCAGAAGCGCTGGAACTGGGTTTCAGCGGCAAGAATATCGGCGCGCAATTCTTCGGGGCGCAGCACGACGTGGCGTCCCTTGCGCACGGCGAAGTAGCACAAGAACGACACGACGTAGGTGGAGACATCGATCAGAAGCACTCCGCCGAGGCCGATGTGGTTGTACATGAAGCCCACGAGCGCGCCGGCGATCAGCCATCCGCCTTGCACTCCGGCGAGAAGAAATGTGTTCGACTGCACGAACTGGCCTTCGGGCGTGAGTTCCTGGATCAACGCTGTGATGGTTGGCCAGAACATCCAAAAGCCAGCGGCCACGAGAGTGTTCATCAAATAGAGTTGCCAGACTTGCACGCGGTGTTGAAAAGCGAGAATGGCAACGATCAAGATAATCACCGCGCGCACGGCGTCGAGCCACATGACGAGGCGGCGGCGATCTTCGCGATCAATGATGACGCCGGTGAAGGGAAGCATGAGCATGGCGGGAATGGTTTGCAAAACGGCGAAGGTGCCGAGCGCCATCTCCGAGTGCGTTGCTTCGAGGATGTACCAAGCCACGGCGGCCGAGTTCATCCCGCTGCCCAACATGGAAATCACGTTGGCGGCGAAGACGAAGCGCAGCGGACGCCGGCCTAGGATGGAACGCATCTTTTTAATTTAGCAGGAAGAAAGTGGGCGGTGATCAGCGGTGAGTGGCTAGTAAACCTGGTTAATAACCGTTTTTACTGACCACTGACCGCTGCACACTGACCACTGTTCTTTCTTGCTTCCAGCCGCGTTCGGGGCTAGGATTCGGCTGCAGTTTTAAGGTCGAGATTTCATTTTCGCCCCGGGGGGCGGAGGTGACCGATGACACGCTACAAGGAATCGCTGTTGCCCGTTGTTCTGTTGTTATTTTTTCAACTCCTACCTGCTGCAGCCAGCGGACAGATCGACAAGCTCGTAATTCCGGCGGGCACGCCCGAGGACCACGATCTGCAGGAAATTTCCGACCAGCAGGATGCGGCAAAAAAGCTCGCGATGTACCAGGACTTCGTGCAGAAGTACGCGGCCAACCCCGCAGCTGTGGCGTACGGGAACTGGGAGATTTCGCAGGCTTACCAGACCTCCGGGGATTTAAAGCAGGCGCTCGACTACGGAGATAAGGCGCTGGCCGGTGCTCCGCGAAACCTCGACATCCTAGTCTCGCAGGCCAGTATCGCGCAGCAAGCGAAGGATAATGCGAGGTTGATGGACTATGCGGCTAAGGGAGGAGACGTCTGCAACTCCGTCGGCAAGCAAGCCAAGCCGGACGGCGTAAGCGAAGAAGAGTTCAAGCAGCGGGTGGCGAATGAGACGAGCGCGGCCCAGAGCAACTGCGACTTTCTCGAGTCGGTCGGCTTCAACGTGATTACCGGCGAGAACGACGCGAAGAGCCGGATGGCCGACATCGAGAAATACACAGCCGCATTCCCGAATTCGAAGTTTCAGGATCAAGTCGCGAGCTACGCCATGTATTCCCTTGGTCAGTTGAACGACCAGACACGGCTAGTGGCTTATGGCGAGAAGACGCTGGCGGCGAATCCCAACTCGCTGGCAGCGCTGTTGTTACTTGCGAACTTCTACGGGGACGACACCAAGCCGGGCAGCGCCGGCAAGGCGATCTCTTATGCGCAGAAGGCGATTGAAGTGGCGAAGCCGGACGCGCCCGACGCGGATAAATCGAGCAAGCTTTCCGGCGGAGTCGCGCACACCATTGTGGGTTATACCTATGCTTTCAAGCAGGACAAGACCTCGGCGGCGATTCCGGAACTGAAGACGGCGGCTGCGTTGCTCAAAGGACAAGACGATCAGCAGTACGCGCGGGCGCTCTATGGACTGGGGTATGCATACGGCAAGTTGAATAAGCTGACAGAGGCCCGCGACGTGCTAACCGAAGCCGTGAAGATTTCGAGTCCCTGGCAGAAGGTTTCGCAAGATTTGCTTGCCAAAGTGAATGCGGCGCGAGCGAAAGGGAAGTGAGGAGCGATTACGGCTTCACCAAGTCTTCGGATAGCAAGTGCGCCTTCATGGCGAGATTGTGGGCGCGGTCGAGGTCTCCGTCGGCAGCGGCTGACTTTGACTGCTCCATATACTGCTTGATCTGGCTTACCATTTCTTGTTGGCTGGAGTTGAGCTGGAGTCCGGCAATTTTTTTCAGATTTTCTTCGGTTGCGGATGTAAGTTGGCCGGTGGAGCGTTCGTGCATGGCTTGATCGGCCGGCGTGCCGTTAGAAAATTGGACGGGTGGTTCGGCCGATCCGCCGTTGCGGACAACTTTTTTGGGAGGCGGACAGGGCGTTGAGGAAGCAGCAGTGTTTTCTGCGGCCGTTGGCGAAGATGCGGACGCGGAGCAGTTTGGCGTAGTCGGTTTCTTTCGATGATGAGGTTTCGGAGCGGGTTTGGGTGGATTGGCAGAATCCTGTGCCGGCTGCGTGGTAGTGGTTGGAGTTTGCGCGGGTGGCGCCTGCGATGAGCCTGCCTGGCTCATAAGACAGACGGCGAGGAGTGCGGCCAGAGTCATTTTCGATATCCGTGGTGCGCGGCGAAACTGCTGGAATTTTACGCTTCGCAAGGCCGCAGCAGAAGAGGATCGCAGCAGAAATTGGGTTAGAGCAGAAATCAAGATCCGGGTTCTGACATTGCCGGTTCGACGCGGGATTCGAGCCTATGCTCTAGGGTCAAACCTGAAACGGCCAGGGGCAGCCGAAAGCGGAATGTTGTGCCCACGCCTTCCTTTGATTCGAATTCCACCGAGCCGTAGTGCCACTGCAGGATTTGGTAAGTCTGCGCCAAGCCGATTCCGTTTCCGTCTTTGCGCGTGGTGAAGTAAAGCTCAAAAATCTTATCCTGCACATCCTGAGCAATTCCCACGCCTTGATCGGAAACTTCTGCGATCACCGCATCTCCCTCGCGGTGCGCGGAGATCGTCAGCAGGCCGCCATTAGGCATGGCCAAAATTCCATTGAGCACTACGTTGAGAAGAGCCTGCTTTATGAAGTCCAGGTCTGCTTTGATAGGGAGTGCATCGTCGGGGAACTCGCGCTTGATGGTTACGCCATGCTGCTCGGCGTCCGGAGCGGCAAGCAGCGACACATCTTCTAGCACGCGGCGAAAGTCCACTTCCTCAAGACGAAGTTCGCGGGCGCGCATGAAGTCGACCAGGGTCTGCACCACGCGATCGAGGCGATGAATCTCGCTGCCGATGATGTCCATGTGGCGGCGCGTGTCGGGGTCCAGCTGCGACAGCTTGTTCTGCAAGAGCTGCAAGTGGAGCACGATCGCGTTGATAGGATTTTTTACTTCGTGAGCAACGCCGCCAGTCACCCGACCGCTGGCAGAGAGTCGGCGTGACATTTCGATTTCGTCTCCGATGCGGCGGACGGACTCGGCATCGCGCATGATCAGGAGAGCGCCGATCTGAGTGCTCTGCTCCTGCACAAAATCCAAGGAGACCTGGACGCGGCGCCCAGCCGCGGCAACTGATTCGCGTTGCAGGAGCGGACGCTTGTGCTCGAAGGCGTCGATCACCAGCGTACCCAGCGAAGAATCACGGAAAAAGATTTCGCGCGCCGTTCTCCCCAGCAGTTCGGAGCGCGGCCTGCCGAGGAATCGTTCAACGGGCGCGCTCACTAGAACTACGCGAGAGTCGCGCGTGAACAGCATCAAGCCATCCTGCAACTTCGACATGAGCTGGTCCACGTTGTCTTTCAACGCAGAGAAAATCTCGCGACTGTCGCGCATCTGCCGGCCCAGGTTGGCAATCTTCAGCGTGACCAGCCCGAGCTCGTCGTATTCCGATTCGTCTCCGGAGAGTTCCTCGGTCGAGCCTTCGCTGACGCTATCCAGATTTCGGCTGATCGCTTTGAGTGGTCCGAGTGCGACGTTCGACACTCCGGCAGCGAGAAGTAGAGACGCAAATATCGATGCGATTGAGAAATAGAGAGCGTGCATCAGGCGCGGCGTGATTTCACTCTTGAGGAAGACAGTCGAAACGCCGGTGTGGATGGTGCCAAAAGGCGCTCCGTTGAGTTGCAGCGGGAAGCTCACGTCGTAAACGGTCGCAGGACGGTATACCAGGCGAAATTGATCCAAGGTGCGAGCGCGCGTGACCGCGTAAAAATCCGGCCGTGCGGCAATCTGCTTGCCGACCATTTGGGGATTGGTGTGGAGGAGTGCTTTGCCGTTGGCGTCGACGACCGAAGCATCGTAGATGAAAGGCCAGAGCGCGACCTCGGATTCCAAATTGTTTAAAAGATTGGTATCCATCGGCAGGTATTCGGCCAGCGCGCGGCGCACCGCGACCGGGTCATCGGTATCGACGGGCGTGCTGCTTAAATCTGGCAGATCATTTTCGGCGAAGTAGGCCAGTTGCTGTGTCAGTCGGCTGGCGCTCTCGTAGGCACTCGTGATGCGCTGACGAAGAATCTGCGTGATGTACAGATAGGAGAACGCAGTCACCATCACGGTCACCATGAAGGTGATGCCAGTCACGATGATGGCTTTGCGTCGCATGGGAGAAGCAGGGTGCAGGGCTCAGGGCTTAGGGATTAGGGGCACGTGATTACAGCGTCTCCGATCCCTATCCCCTGGGCCCTAATCCCTATTTTCAAATCTCCTCTTTCTCGGGCGCTGCGTCCGGGGCGCTGCTGCCGTATTCTTTCAGTTTATTATGCAAGGTCTTCAGGCTGATGCCGAGGATTTCCGCGGCTTTTGTTTTGTTATTGCTGGTAGATTCCAGCGTCTTGAGGATCAGCATTTTTTCCGCCTCGCCGACCGTGGTTCCCACGCCCAGACGCACCGCGTCAGGATCATTGGCGGACGTGCGCACAGGCGCGTGGCCGAATCCGGGAGGAAGATGCTTGGTCTCGATCATGCCGCTGTCGCAAACAATTACGGCGCGTTCAATGGTATTGCGCAGCTCGCGAACGTTTCCCGGCCAGGAATAATTGTTGAATAGATTCAGCACGGCTTCGCTTACTGCGGCAACTTTACGCGAGTGCTTCGCGCTCATCTCCGATAACAAAAGATCTACTAGATCGGCGATGTCTTCCTTATGTTCGCGCAGCGGAGGCATGTGAATGTTGAAGACATTGAGCCGGTAATAGAGATCGTTGCGCAACTCACCGGCGGCGACAGCGTCGTCCGGAACTTTGTTGGTGGCGGCGAGCACACGCACGTCGACTGCGGTTTCCACTTTGCTTCCCAGGCGGCGCAGCTTGTGATCTTCGAGCACACGCAACAATTTTGCCTGCGTTCCCACGGGCATCTCGCCAATTTCGTCGAGCAGGATCGTGCCGCCTTCGGCCAACTCGAAGCAGCCGGTGCGCCGTTCCAGCGCTCCGGTGAAGGCGCCTTTTTCGTGGCCGAAGATCTCGCTTTCGATCAGCGTTTCGGGAATGGCTGCGCAGTTGATGGCGACGAAAGGCCGGTCGCGGCGCGGACTCAGTTGATGAATAGTGCGGGCGACGAGTTCCTTGCCAGTGCCGCTGGCTCCGGTAATCAGCACGGACGCGGTGCTGGGCGCAACCAGTTCGATGAGGCGAAAAATCTCCTGCATCTTGCGCGATGCTCCCTTGAGCTGGCCGAGCGAACTGGAATCCCGCATCTTGCGGCGTGCGCTCTCCAGTTCGGAGCGCGTTCCCACCAGCGCGGCTGCGTTTTGCAGCATGGTGCGCAACCGGCTGGTGTCGATGGGTTTCGTAATGTAGTCGTAAGCCCCCATCCGCATGGCCTGTACCGCGCTGTCGATGGTGCCTTGCGCGGTCACCATGATGACTGCCATGGCTTGTGACTGCTCGCCCAGCCGTTCGAGCAGTTCGAGTCCTCCCATGCGGGGCATCTTGAGGTCGCTAACGACAATGGAGGGAGTCCATTGCGCCGCTTTCTCCAATCCCTCCACTCCGTCGCGGGCGGTTTCTGCCCGGTAGCCCCACGAGGAAACTAACTCGGCAAGGCCCGTGCGCTCGTTCTCTTCGTCCTCAACGATCAGTACTTTTTCGTGGCTCATCCCTGGGTTCGTGGCCTGCTTCAATGGCTTTCTTCCAACCTGCGGTTCCTTAAAAACCGAGACTACAACCATACGCGGCCAGCTTCATTCGGAGCAAGGTCTTGCAGCTATCGGCGACTCTTTGCGCTCAGCCAGCGCACCGGAGAAGCTCAGCCCTGTTATTGTAATGTCAAATTGAGACGAGGCAAATGTGGGGGACCCGTTGTCAGATTATGCAATTTTTTTAAATCCTGCTTTCGCTTTAAGATTGCGGTGAGTTAGAATTGCGAGTTCCCAAAATGGAGTCCAGTTTAAGCTTCTAACACTGCGGTAGGTTTTTTAGCGTGGCCAGGCGCACCAAGGCGCTGCGCGCAAATCATTGGAGGACGGAATGTCACTTTGTTCTAAACTGCGAAAGGGCCAGGTAGCAGTCGGCCTATTGATCGCTTTGGCAGTGTCCCTTTTATCGAGTCCAGCATTGGCGCAAAGCGACGCGAATCCCAAGTGGGACTTGTTCCTCGGGTATCAGTGGTTGCATCCAGGTGGCAGTGTTCCCACTGCCGGTGGAGACCCGACCGCCCCAACCCCATTTGAAGTGCCGGATATGCCCAAGGGCGGCGGTGCCGCCGTTACTTATAATTTTGATCGGCATTGGGGTGGGGAATTCGATTGGGGCACGAATGCCGGTGGCAACAGCAGCATGCCAGATGCGCACGAGACCACCTTTTCGGTTGGACCGCGCTTCATGGCGCGCACCGACGATGCGAATTTCTTCCTGCATGGGATGCTGAGCCTGAATCGCTTGAGCGTCAATGGCTTGAATGGAAGTAATGGGATTGGAGCGATCCTCGGCGGCGGCATGGACCTGCCCATCCGCAAATGGTTGGCATTCCGCCTGTTTGAAGCGGACTACGTGTGGGCTCGGCACAACTATGCCGATTATGCGTCGGAAGAATTTGCAGATCTACGGCGTCCGTCATTCGAAGGCGTTCGTCTGCGCACCGGCCTTGTGTTCAGCTGGGGTGGTGCGGTGCCTCTGACGCCGACCGCCGCTTGCACAGTGCAGCCCACAGAAGTGATGGCGGGTGAGCCGATTACCGCGACTGTCGCCGTTACTAATTTCAATCCCAAGCATACTGTGACGTATGCTTGGACTGGCAATGGCGGCCAGGTCACCGGGAAAGATACAACCGCGCAGATCGATACCAACGGCGTGGCGCCCGGCAGCTACACGGTCACCGCTCATGTGACCGATGCCAAAGAGAAGAAGTTCAACGAGGCGAGCTGCACGGCTAATTTTACTGTGAAGCCGCTGCCGCCGAAGAACCCACCCTCCATCTCCATTTCTGCCAACCCCACCAGCTTGCAAGGTGGTGGAACGGTTAGCTTGTCGGCGAATTGCACCAGCCCTGATGGTGTTCCAGTTACCGTCGGCGCTTGGACCGCGAGCAGCGGCAGCGTTTCCGGCAACGGCAACTCGGCTACGCTGAATACTGGTGGCGCATCACCGGGTACGATCACGGTCGGCGCTACTTGTACTGATTCGCGTGGGCTGGCCACACCAGGCTCGACGCAGGTGACGATAGAGAATCCTCCGCCACCGCCGCCGAAGGCTTCCAAACTTAGCCAGTGCGACTTCCCGAATAAGATGAAGCCCTGGCGCGTCGATAACACCTGCAAGGCCATCTTGGATGACGTAGCCAAGAACCTGCAGCAGAACCCCGACGGCAAGCTGGTAATCGTCGGAAACGCAGACCCCGGTGAGAAACGCAAGAATCTGGCGGCAGAACGTGCCGTCAATTCCAAGTTCTATCTGACCGAGGGCGAAGCGCAGCAGCACATCGACCCGAGCCGCATCGAAGTGCGCACCGGCAGCGGTGGCACGATGACAGCTGAGTACTGGATCGTGCCTCCGGGCGCGACCTTCGATTCGACTGGCACCGAGTCTGTGGACGAATCCAAAGTAAAGAATGTTCCGGATCATCCTAAGCCGATGGCCAAGAAGAAAAAGAAGGCGATGTAACCTTGGGTAGCTAGGTCAAAAGGGCCGGTCGGCGATGTCGACCGGCTCGTTTTTTGGAATGTCCTTCAGTAACCTTGTTGGGGACGGGCTGCCCTGTCAGGCTGGATGCGCATCCAACTCTTTCCCGTAGGGGACGAAACTGCTATGAAATCGACTTGGCTTAAGCTGCTGGCGATGTTGATGTTCGCTTCCGTATATGCCCTTGGCGTGGGCCGCCAATGGGCCGTTCTGGGGCCGGATGGGGGCGATGTTCGCAGCCTGGCCTACGATCCGCAGGATCCCAATCGCGTTTTCCTGGGCACGAGCACAGGCGTGATTTTCGTCTCTGAAGATGGCGGACACAACTGGTTGCGGTTTGCCAAGCTGGGCAGTGGCGACGACTACGTGCTCGATCACATCGCCATCGATCCGCAGACCTCCAAGACAATGTTTGTTTCGGCTTGGAGCGTTCAGGACCAAAGTGCGGGCGACATTTTCCGCACCCACGACGGCGGCAAAGACTGGGAAGCTCTACCGGCCATGCACGGCAAGTCAGTGCGCGCCATGGCGATTGCCGCTTCCGACCCCAAGACCGTTGTGGCAGGCGCGCTGGATGGTGTTTACCGCAGCCGCGACGGCGGGAAAAATTGGGAACATATTTCTGATGCGGGCGTTAAGAATATCGAGTCGCTCGCAGTCGACCCAAAAAATCCCAATGTGATTTACGCGGGGACCTGGCACCTGGCGTGGAAAACCGCCGACGGAGGCGCCAACTGGCAGCACATCAACAAAGGCATGATCGACGACTCCGACGTATTCTCCATCATTGTGAGTTCGGCGGATTCTTCGGAAGTCTTTGCCAGCGCCTGTTCGGGCATTTACAAGAGCACCAGCGCCGGTGATCAGTTTCAGAAGATTCAGGGCATTCCGTTTACAGCGCGCCGCACGCGCGTGTTGAAGCAGGACCCCAGCAACCCGGCCGTCGTCTATGCCGGAACGACTGAGGGTCTGTGGAAGAGCGTTGATGAGGGCAAGAATTGGAAGAGGGTGAGCAATCCTGAAGTTGTGGTAAATGATGTGCTCATCGATCCGCGTAACTCACAACGCGTGCTGCTTGCTACCGATCGCAGCGGCGTACTGGCCAGCGACGATGCCACCGCAACATTTACCAGCTCCAACCACGGATATAGCCACCGTTACGTCAGCGCCATCTTGGCCGACAACAAAGAACCCAACACGCTTTACATTGGCCTTGTGAACGACCGCGAGTTCGGCGGCGTGTTCTACAGTCATGACGGCGGACAGAACTGGAAGCAGAAGAGCATGGGCCTCGACGGCCGCGATGTCTTCACGCTGAAGCAAGCGAGCAACGGAACGCTGGTGGTCGGCACTAATCACGGCATGTTTGAACTGCCTTCGGGCACAACGATGTGGCATCCCATCAACGATCTTGTGATCGAAAAAACAGTCACGAAAACCGTGAAGTTGAAGAGTGGCAAAACCAAGACCGTGAACTCTATATCGAGCACGCACTCGGTTCTTCAAGGCCGCGTGAGCGACACTTATCTTGGATCCACTCGTTGGTACGCGGCGACTTCCGTGGGACTCTTCACCAGCAAGGATCAGGGCAAGACTTGGACGGGCGGCGCCATCGCTGGTCAACAGGACGTAGTCTCGGTGCAGGCTCAGGACGGCCTTCTGGTCGCAGCCACGCGGTCGAGCGTGCTGATTTCGGAAGATGCCGGAGCAGCGTGGCATTTGGCGGCGCTCGCCACCTATCCAGTAAATGTTCGCAGCGTAACGGTTTCGCCCGATGGCCAAATTTTCGCAGCCACGCATGAAGGAGCCTTCCACAGCGGAGATTCCGGCCAGAGCTGGAATCACATGGTGGCGGGATTGCCCGACAAGGACATTACTTCGTTAACCTACGACGGCAGCCACAAACGCCTGCTCGCAACCAGCGGCCAGACTGGCGTTGTGTTCGAGAGCAACGATAACGGCAACACGTGGCAGCGCGGACCAGATTCTGGTTTCCCGCTGCGCCGCATCAGCGTAGTGCACGGACGCTACGTTGCGGCAACGCCATTTGACGGTGTGATCGCCCAGCCGGAAGACGAAACGCAGAGCGCAAGCGGCGGCTCCCACTAGCTCGCGGTTTTCAAACCTAAAACTCTCGCGGAGAGCGGTGACGCTCTCCGCGATTTGTTATCGGGCGCCCGATGTTTCTAAGCGAACAGAAGGAAACAAGCGCTAGGTCAATTCGTGTTTCCACTCGCTTCTTGGGAGTTCGTACGACAGGATGACCCGACCGCTGCCGGGAATCTCTTCACGCTTCACGTATTGAAACCCGAACTTCTGCAGGATGCGCTCCGATGTCGAATTGCCCTTTTCCACGTCAGCCACAACTTTCAGCAGTCCAAGGCGGCCAAATGCAACGGCAATAAAAGCTTCGGCAGCTTCCGTGGCAAACCCGCGACGCCAATAGGGCCGGGCGAAATAATATCCGAGATGCGCTGACGTGCCGCCTTCGATTGCCCGTAAGCCGCAACAACCTATATATCTTTTTTCGTCCTTGAGAATCGTTGCCCATAGACCATAGGTTTCTGTAGGCTGCCCGAGATATTGATTCCGAAAACGATCGTGCGCTTTCTCCAAAGGCCAAGGCTGACCTCCCACATACCGCCGGACTTCGGGGTCGGTGTGCATGGCAATGAAGTCGGCTTCATCCCCAGGCTCGTGCGGTCTGAAGAGCAGCCGCTGCGTCTCGAGAAAAATCATGGCTTGCACTCTATCACTGCTCAAAACTCCCCGATCAGTCCCGTGCCGGTCGGGCAGCGATCAGGCAACTTCTACACGGAGGGTTTCCGATCTGTCCCCGCATCTCCTTGATTCCCTTATCCACGGATCTGGTACTCCATTTGCCACTACCCCAGACCAGAAAGCCGCGAGACCATCATGCGATGAAGAAATTACTCCTATTCCGGCCCGTCTTCGGACTGCTGTGCCTGGCCTTGGGATTCAGTCTGGGCTGCGGTCACTCCCAGCCGTTGCATCGGGGCGAGTCGGGGTTGGCGGCTAGTAATCAGAAGCTTCCTTTTCATCCGGAAGCTGGCCAGACCTCCAGCGATGACACCCATCCCGCAGTCTCGCCCGAGCCGAACGCAACCAGCGCGCTGCCTTTCGGATCGCACGCGCGAATTTTACCCTCGGGAACTCTTCTGACCGTGCAACTGGAAAACACGCTTTCCGCCGCCAAAGCTCGTGCTGGCGACACATTCCTGGCCTCCATGGCCGCTCCCCTCGCGGTTGAAGGCGATTCGCTGATCGGGCGTGGCACGGCGGCCACTGGACATATCGAATCCGTGCGTTCGCAGGCCGGTTCGGGCTACTTCCAGCTGACGCTGAACGCGATCACCGTGGAGGGCAAAGCAATCGTCCTTCAAACTTCGAGCCTATTTGCCAAGGGAACTTTTCGGGATTCTGACGAGTTTCTGGTGCAGAAAGGCCGTCGTCTGACTTTCCGTCTGACCTCCCCGGTCACGCTGAATGAACCGAAATCGATGGCAAGCCAGTCCTTGGGTTCTCCTACCGAATAAATATATCTCGTTTATTTCTGCGTATTTCAGCGCAAAATCCAGCGTTTTCAATCTTTTTTACTATTTTATTATTTTCTTCAAACAATAGAAAATAAGCCACTTGGCGAGTTTTCCACAGGACCTTTCCCATTCTTGCGTGACATCTGACCTTCGCAACAACACGTGAACACTCCTATAGTGGGCCTCGATGCCGGAAAGCGGCTGGCTGTGCGGCGTAAATGCTCCCATTATGGGAACACTTAGGTATCACATACCCCATCGTAGGCTTCCTTTCGGGAATCGTTCCGCGCCACAGTAGGACTATGAACACTGCAACCCCATTTCCGTGGTCCGATTCGCCAGCCGGAGAGAGCCGGAGCACTGCCTTTCGCACTGCCTTCGAACACGCTCCCATCGCCGTAGCCCGCTTCAACGCGCAAGGCCTGATCGTCGAGATGAATGCAGCCTTCGAGCGGACGCTGGATCTCGGGTTGGCCAGCCAGCGGCGGTTGCGGCTCAGCGACATAGTTTGTCCGCAAGACCGCGTGAAAGCTGAGGCGCTGCTGCCTGACCTGCTCGATTCCCCGATTGATGATGCCCGGCGCGACGGCCTCCGCATGGAAGCTCAAGGCGCAAGCCATGGACAAGCCAGCTTCAAATGGACGGCGTGGCGCCAGCTCGACTTCAAAGGAGGGGACGATCATGCCTTGCTCATGCTGGAGCGAAAAGACGATGACCGGAGCAACGATGAGCAGAACATCGTCGGACTTCCCGCGCAGGAAAGTATGCTTCAAACCCAGAGATGGGAGGCCGTCGGCCGCCTGACAGGCGGCGTGGTCCACGACTTCAACAACCTGCTGACCGGCGTCATGCTGTATTGCGATCTGATGCTTTCGAGTCTCGACGCGCGCGACCGCCGCCGCCGCTACGCAGATGAGATTCGCTCCGCCATCGTGCAAGCCTCCGGCCTGGTGCGGCAGTTGCTCGTCTTTGCCCGGCCGCAGGTAACAGCGCCAAGCTTCTTGTGCCTGAACGAAGTTGCAGCGGCGATGGGCGATCTGCTGACTCGCTTGATCGGCGAAAACATCGCGCTGAATCTGCATCTCGATCCTGAATTGGGCTCCATCAAAATCGATCAGGCGCAAGCGCAGCAGATCATCCTGAATCTGGTTCTTAACGCGCGTGACGCACTCCCCAACGGCGGCCGCATTTCCATCGAGACCAGAAACTGCAAGTTCCAGCCCGTAGCCGGGATCGTGCCGAGCGCGCTCCCGGCCTTTCCCTGTGTCCTACTGGTGGTTGGCGATGACGGGTGCGGTATGAGTGCCGACACGCGCCAACGCCTGTTCGAGCCATTCTTCACTACCAAAAACGACGGCCAGGGCACCGGTTTGGGATTGACTACGGTCCGCAGCATCGTTACCACCAATCGCGGGCTCATCCACTTCGAAAGCGAACCTGGCCGCGGCACTCGCGTGATGATCCTGTTCCCGCGGGCATCTCAGGCTGCCGAAAGCGATCTTCTGGACCCGGCCACTCCAGATTCAGGGCCCGCATCCGCAACATCATTTCAAGAAGTCAAGAAGGAATCACACTTATGACGTCAGCCGCATTAAGCCACTCCATCGCCACTCCTCAGATCATGGCCGCGAATTTTCTCAACCTTCTCATCGTTGACGATGAACGCTCCATCCGCGACGCTTGCCGCGAAGTCGCACTCTCCCTGGGCTTCATGGCCCATGTCGCCGATTCCGCCGAACATGCTTACCGCATTCTGCAAACTCAAAGTATCGACGCCGTCTTACTTGATCTGCGCCTGCCCGGCGCAGGAGGCCTCGAGGCTCTCCACCATATCAAGGCTCAACGCCCCGAGGCTCTCGTGATCGTAGTGACGGGCTATGGCACCGTGCAATCGGCGGTGCAGGCCATGAAGAATGGCGCTTACGAGTACGTGACCAAGCCTTTCAGCATCGACGAATTAAAGCTCCTGCTCGAACGCGTTTCGAATCACCTCAAGCTGAAGAGCGAAAACCGCATGCTGCGCGAGAAGCTTAAATCCAAGCAGGGATATGGCGGCATAGTCGGTCGCGCCCCTGAGATGGAGAAGCTCTACCGCATCATCGCCAAAGCCGCCAACAGCTCCCACCCTGTGCTGATTCTCGGCGAGAGCGGTACCGGTAAGGAAATGGTGGCGCGCTCCATTCATTACTCCGGGCCATTTCACGACAAGCCGTTCATCCCCGTCGATTGCGGCTCGCTCGTGCCTACGCTCATCGAAAGCGAGCTGTTCGGCTACGTCAAAGGCGCATTCACTGGCGCCAATCAGGCCAAGGACGGATTGCTCGCCATCGCTGAGGGTGGAACCGTTTTTCTCGACGAAGTCGGTGAGTTGCCGGTAGACCTGCAGGCTAAACTTCTGCGGGCGATTCAGGAAAAGGAGATTCGCCCGGTCGGCAGCACTCGCCGCATTCCCATCAACGTCCGCATCCTCGCCGCGACCAACCGCTTGCTGGAGCAGGCCGTGACCGAAGGCACTTTCCGCCGCGACCTGTATTTTCGCTTGAATGTTCTCAGCCTGCGTATTCCGCCGTTGCGCGAGAGGCGCGAGGATATTCCGCTGTTGATCGCTCATTTCATGGAACGCTCATTGCGCTCCTCGGCACAAGAGAAAATTCTCACCGACGAAGCCGTCAAGGTCATGCTGGCCTATGACTGGCCGGGCAACGTCCGCGAGCTGGAAAATTGCCTGGAGCGCACGTGCGCATTTACCAGCGGACCGCTGATCCATGTCCCTGATCTGCCACCAGCCATCGCCGGTACACAGGTCGCAGCGCCCTCCAATGGCAACGGCCATGGGCACGCCTTGAACAAAATCGTTCCCATGGCAGAATTGGAGCGGCAGACCATTCTCAACGCCATCGCAGAACTCAATGGAGACAAGTTGCAGGCGGCGCGCTTGCTCGGCATAGGCAAGACAACTCTCTACCGCAAGTTGAAAGACTACGCCGCCCAGAGCTAGATGGTTTTAGATAGAGCGGGGAATTACACATTTGTCTAGAAAATACGTTTGTCATCCCGAGCGAAGCGAGGGATCCTGGTTTCTGCGTTCAGCGCAATCACAGCCGACGCAGGCAAACACCAAGATCCCTCGCTCGCTCTGCTCGGGATGACAAGGGCCGGAGGGAGCATGAGTGAAGATCGATGAGCGAAGAGCGGCACTACTTCGTCTACATCATGGCCAACGCTTCGAAAAGGCTCTACACCGGCATGACCAACAGCATCCGACGGCGGGTTCGGGAGCACAAGCTGAAACTGACGCCCGGCTTTGCAACGCAATACAACATCACCAGGTTAGTCTATTTCGAAACCTTCGAAGACGTACGCAACGCCATCGAACGCGAGAAGCAAATCAAGGCCTGGACTCGCGCGAAGCGGGTGGCATTGGTGGAATCGACAAATCCCAAGTGGGACGATTTGTCCCGCGAGTGGGATCAGCCGCAAACATTTCGATTTGCGCCAAGAACTGCCTAAGGTCATCTTGTACTTTACTAGATTGTCATCCCGAGCAAAGCGAGGGACCTTGGTTTTTGCCGGCAGTGGCAGACGATGATCGTGCCGGCGAGAACCAATATCCCTCGCGTGGCTCGGGATGGCTAGCGGTAAGATGTCCCCTTATGAAACGAATGCCCCGTCCGCGCCGTTCCTCAGTGGGAACCGGTCCCTCACCGACTCCTTTAACCCGTGCCTTTTCAACGCGAGCACTCGTGGTGCTTTGCGTGCAATAGAAACCGCATGATCCTACTCATCACCCCGTCAGCACGTGGCCAAGAGTGCGCGGTCACTCTGAAAGAAGCGATCGGCGAGGAAACCCACTGGGCAGAAAAACTTTCGCAAGCCATTGCCCGGCTCCGCGAACAGCCCTATTCCGCCGTCGTTCTAGACCAATTCCTTTTGGAAAACGAGCCCGCGGAAAGCGACCAGATGCTTGAACATCTGGGCACGGCTTTTCCCGTCTATCTCAACTTCGCCGTCAGCGGCATGGAGCGCCTGTTGCGCGACGTCCGCTCCGCGCTTCACCGCCGCAAGCGCGAGGAAATCCAGGCTCGCCGTTCGGTCGAGCAACAAATTCGCAGCGAGGTGTGCGAGTCGCTCACCGTCATGCTGCTCTCCTGCGAATTAGCCATGGCCGTGCCCGGCATCCCCACCCCGGCAGCAGAAAAAATCCGCATGATCGACAATCTCGCCCGCGACATGCGCCTCAGGCTGAATGTGAACTGATTCTTACGAACGCATATCTGTCATGAGAGATTTCTACTTCTTCGACAGATGGTTCTTTGCCAACTTCTCCGCCGTTTCCAGCGCGGCCGCTGCTTTCACCTTCACATCGGGTTCCACCCCGGTCCCCTCCCAGTCGGTTTTTCCGAAGGGATTGATCGGCTTCAGCTCGGGAATGCCCATGCCGAAGTGATCGTCGATGCGATGGAAAACGCTCGCATGCGCGCCACCTCGCGTTCTCTCGCCCACTAACGTGGCGCGTCTTAGCATCTTCAGGTCGTAGCTGAACTGTTCCGCACCCGACCAGGTCGAAGCCGAGGTCAGCACATATACGGGCTTATCCGCCAGCCGGTTTCCTTCTACAGGCGACCGCGTCCAGGAGTGCTCTGTCGGACTTTCCCTCGGGCTATACATGTACTCGGGATGGTCGAAGAGGTAACTGGCAATCAGACCGACCATATTCTCCATACCGCCGCTGTTGTCCCGTAAATCAAAGATGACCGCATCGGCGTGATTCAGAGACGCCATCGCAGCAGTTGCTGTTTTCTGGCACACAGAGGTGTCAGGGAAAAAATCGAGCTTCAGATAGCCGATATTGTTCGGCAGGATTTCGACTTTTCTGAACATGCAGTTTTCCTGCTCCATTGCCTTCCGATAACGCGCAAGGTCTTCAGCTGTTTGTTCCGGCGGGTGCTCCGGCAATCTCTCGCGGCTGTATTCCAAAGTGAGGCGCATATCATGGCTGGCGTCGGTTATCTGCTTGGTCAGCACATCAGCAAACGCTCCACCGTCCGTCGCCGCGTCGTCGTGGCCATTGCTCTCATGCGTGAGTAGCGCTTGCGCTGTTTTTTCCGCAACTTCCCGATCGAAGTAGTACCGCTTCAGAGTCGCAATTGTCCGTTCAATCACGCGCCGCCGCTCCGCAGCATTCAGCTTTACGCCATCCGCCCCGGGAGGGTTCGTTGCGCCCGCGGCACCTTGGGGCTCTGGTTGCCCAGCTTGCGGTTCGGGAGAGCCAGAGCGAATCGTTGGGAACGCTGTCGATCGATGGTCGTCACGTCTTTCGTTAGCGGCCCTTAAGCGCGTTCCCGCGATCGCTGGTTTTCCAGAGATCCTCGCGCCTTCGTCCGCAACGTTCTTAGCCTGCTTCCACGCCACCCCAGACTGCAACCGCTGAGATTTTTCGAACGCGGCCGCACTTTGCGGCCGTTCTCCACCCTCAACCTCCCCGGGGTTTCCCCGCGATGATTGCGCCGCGTGCGAGACGGGAGCGATCTCGGTTGGGAGGATCGCACGCTGCTGTTCGACGGTGGACGCGTTCTCTTCACGGTCGAGAGTCGGGAACGGGAGATGACCGGTGTGATTCCAGCTGAATTTCATGGCGAGCAAAGCGGCACTGAGAACTCCAATTGACAAAATCAGACCGTGAATCACTGCGGTTGGGCGTGGCTTAAAGCTGCCTATCATGTAAAAGCCCGGGACACCATCAAGCGCCGGTGTTGTCGGCCCGGCCACGGCAGGTTTCTGTTGGAATCCCGGTCGAAAGGCCCACTGTCGGATTAACGAGACAATGCCGTCGCCCACCAGTTTCGCTTCCGTCAGTCTGGCCTTGGCACGATTCCCGGGCACTTCCCTGGTCCCCTGATCCTTGCTCACTTGATCAAAGATGAGCAGCATCTCGTAGGCAAAGCTTCGCTGGAAATTCCGCGGATGAAGGCGAAGGATCCAGACATACGTCCTGCGAAACATCAGGCTCTCCTCGGCCTCGCCGGTTGCAGCCGCATCTTCGCTTCATGAACTACGGCTTCGAGACGCTCAACCTCGGCCGAAAGAACGGCCTTTCCCAGAGGACTTATCCGGTAGTACCGCCTGCGGGGGTCTTCATCTCCAGCGCGCTCCCCGACGGGCTGCACCAGACGCCGCTCAATCAACTTTTGCAGATTGTCGTAGAGCGTGCCTGGTCCCAGCTTGTATTGCCCTTCCGATTGGCACGCGACTTCCTGCATAATGCCGTAGCCGTGGCGGTCTTCTCCAGCGAGTGAAAGAAGGATGTGCAAGGTTGCGGTCGACAAGGGGACGAATTCGCTGACATCTTCTTTCATAAGTCGGATTTCCAATATATCGAAATCCGAGCTAGTTGGCAACGGGAATTCGGAGCATGCATAGCGGTTATGGCACGCCGATGTCTTGCCTGCCGACCTCAATCCAGCAAGGCTGCTTCTGCGAAACGGGCCACGTCCGTGCCCAAGGTTTCCGGTCTCGGCGCGGAAAAAATCTGCATCATCGAT
>Ga0302182_10000279_pt1 | contig 34206 bp, 37 predicted proteins | sample I_Palsa_N3_1_FD_198781 | JGI IMG/M metagenome (GOLD analysis project Ga0302182, IMG submission 198781) | Peat permafrost microbial communities from Stordalen Mire near Abisko, Sweden - I_Palsa_N3_1 | ecosystem: Environmental > Terrestrial > Soil > Palsa > Peat permafrost | place: Sweden...
TGGTTGCCGATGTGGGTGAAGCCAAGGACTCGGGCGCGATTCAAACCAACATTGTCCGTATCGACGGACAGAGGTCCGTCTACATCCCTGTTCTAAAGCAAGGCGGCGACAGCAATACGATCACGATTGTGGACGGGATCAAGGCGGGGATCAAGAATCTGCTGGACATTCCGAAATCTCTCAAGACGGCGGTTGTCTTTGATCAGTCCGTCTTTGTAAAAAGCGCCATCAAGAACGTGATGAAGGAAGGCGGAATCGGGCTGCTGCTGACGGCGATCATGATTCTGATTTTTCTGGGCAGTCCGCGAGCCACTTTCGCCGTGCTCCTGTCGGTTCCGCTTTCCGCTCTGGTGTGCTTATTGATCATGAGCGCCACCGGCGGGTCAATCAACGTGATGCTGCTGAGCGGTTTGGCGCTGGCTTTTTCGCGCCTGATCGACGATTCGGTCGTGGTGCTCGAGAACATTTTCCGCTATATGGAAATCGGCGAGACTCCACGAGTGGCAGCGGAAAAAGGAGGGATGGAGGTTTCGCTGGCAGTTCTGGCGGCCACAACTACCACTTCGATCGTGTTCTTCCCCGTAACGTTTTTCTACGGTGTCAGCCGCTACCTTTTTGTCGATCTTGCTCTGGGTGTAGTGCTCTCCATCTTCGCCTCGTACATCTTTGCCATGACGGTGGTGCCACTCTATTGCGCGCATTTCCTTCACCGTGGGGACGTGGAGGAAGAGATCGAACGCGAGTCTGAGGACAAGTCGGCTCCTCGATCTTTTTTCAAAAAGTTCCTTGGCCGATTCAATGAGTTATTCCAGAAACTCCTGGACTTCTACGAGCGCTGGGTGACCCGCGCTTTGGTCCGGCCGGGGAGAACCGTCGCGTGGATCTCCGGCGGCATCGCCCTGGTCCTGGCGGGAGTTTTCCCTTTCGTGGGAACGGCGTACTTTCCCCGCACCGATCCGGGCCAGTTCGTCATCAACGTCAAAGCGCCCAGTGGTTCCCGGCTCAGGGTTACCAATCAATACATCGCGCAGGTCGAGAACGACATTCACCAGGTCATCGATCCCCGCGATCTCGCAATGATCGTCTCCAATATTGGCATTACACCCGATCTCTCCGCCATCTACACCAGCAACTCGTCCATGGACACGGCATTCGTCCAAGTGAGCTTGAAAGAAGACCACAAAGTCGGCAGCTACGAATATATGCGGCGGGTTCGCCGCAAACTGTCGGAAGATTTGCCGGAACTCGATACCTATTTTCAGGCGGGTGGATTGGTCGACGCGGTCGTCAACCTGGGATTGCCCGCGCCCATCGATGTTCAAGTCAGAAGCAACGATCTCAACGGCGCCTATGAAGTTGCGACGAATATCGCCAATCAGATTCGAAGCCGCCAAGGAGTCGGTAGCGTGCTGATTCCTCAAAATCTTCTTTATCCCGGCTTGCAGCTGAATATCGATCGAGAACGCGCCAGCCTGATTGGACTCACACCGAAACAGGTGGTGGACAACGTGATCACGGCGCTGACCTCCAACGGCATGATCGAGCCCAGTTACTGGATCGACCCCAAGACTGGCAACAACTACATGCTGACTGTGCAGTACTTCGATAAGCAAATCCAGAACATGAGCATGGAGGATTTCGAACAAATCCCGTTGCGCGCTCCGAAAATCAAAGATTATACGACCCTGCAATCCGTGGCCGACATCGCGCGGATCAATACCCCGACAGAAGTTGACCATTATCAGCTTCAGCGCGTGATCGACATCTATGTGATGCCTTCAGGCGAAGCTCTGGGTGGAATCAGCCGCCAAGTGAATAGCATTGTGCGTGGCTTGTCGTTGCCCGAAAACATGCGGGTTGACGTACTCGGGTCGGTGGTCGGCATGCAGGAATCGTTCAAACGCTTTTCCATTGGTCTGGTGCTGGCCATCGTGCTGGTCTACCTGATTCTGATGGCGCAGTTTGCTTCCTTCAAAGATCCGCTGATCATTCTGGTTGCGATCCCTCCAGGATTGGCGGGAGTCGTGCTGATTCTCTGGCTGACGCACAGCACGTTCAACATTATGTCCCTCATGGGCGTGATCATGATGACTGGGATCGTGGTCTCCAACAGCATCCTGATCGTTGAGTTCACGTGCCAGTTGCAGAAAGAGGACTTCTCGTTGCAGGAAGCTCTGGTGCGGGCATGCAAGATCAGGCTGCGCCCGATTCTCATGACCTCGCTGGCAACTTTGTTGGGCATGCTGCCGATGGCGCTGGGCCTGGAGACCGGCAGCGAGCAATACGCTCCTCTGGCGCGCGCCGTGATTGGCGGCCTTGCGGTTTCGGTGGTGGTGACCGTTTTCCTCGTGCCCGCGGTTTATCTCATGGTCCACGGCAGAGATAAAGAGAAAGAAACGAAGATTGGACGAGAGGAGGAACAACCGGCATGACGTGCAGACTGGCAATCCTACTGGGCGCGCTCGCAACGCAAAGTCTGGCGCAGTCAGCGCCGGGCGTCCCGAGCCCGCCGTCCTCGAACGTGATAAGGCTCAGCGTGAAAGACGCCGAATCGATTGCGCTGAAGAATAATCCCGCGATTTCCGTCGCCCGCCTGAACGCTTTAGCTTCGGTCCAGGTGACGCGGGAAGTGCGATCGAGTCTCTGGCCGCAATCCGATGCCAGCCTGACCGCGGTCGACGCTCGGGACAACAGCCGCATCACTGCTGGAGGATTGAACAATTCAATCATCTACACGCGAGCCGCCGGTGGAGCTACGCTCAGCCAACTCATTACTGACTTTGGACACACCACGAACCTGGTCGCTGGCGCGCGTCTTCAGGCAAGGGCCGACGAACAGAGCGCGGCCGCTACCAAGCAGGACGTTTTGCTGGCCGTGGACCAGGCTTTTTACAACGCACTGGAAACACACGCCGTGCTGCAGGTAGCGGAGCAGACCGTCGCCTCGCGGCAGTTGCTATCTGATCAAGTTTCCGCTCTCACAAGAAGCAAATTAAAGTCAGACCTGGACTTGAGCTTTGCCAACGTGAATCTGGCGCAGGCAAAGCTCCTTTACCTGGACGCGCTGAACAGCGACAAGGCTTCTGCCGCCACCCTTTCGGCGATTCTTGGATATGCCACTCTCGAATCGTTTGAGCTTATAAACGATACCGAACCTCTCGCCCCGCCTCCCGCCGACGTGGAGCCACTGATCGCCGATGCCTTTACGACGCGTCCCGAGATTCTTGCGTTGGAATTCCAGTCGGAGTCCGCCGAAAAGCTGCACAAAGCAGAGCATGACCAGATGTATCCGACGATCAGTGCGCTCGGAGCTATTGGAGAGTCCCCGGTCCGTGATGACCGCGTCTACGGGCCCTATGCTGCGGTGGGAGTTAATGTCCAGATTCCCGTCTTCAATGGATTCCTCTACACCGCGAGGTCGCGCGAAGGAGACTTGCGCGCCCAGGCCGTCCGGCAACGTCTCATGGATCTTCGCAATCGGATCTCGCGAGATGTTCGCACCAGTTGGCTGGCTGCGAGCACCTCATTCGACCGCGTGAGCGTGACGGAGCAGTTGCTGGCGCAGGCGAACCAGGCGCTTGATCTTGCTCAGACACGATACCGGTTAGGCCTCAGTTCGATTGTCGAACTCAGCCAGGCACAACTACAGCAGACACAAGCCGAGATCGGAAACGCTCAGGCCGGATATGAATACCGGCTGGCTCTGTCGGTTTTGCGCTACCAAACTTCAGGAATATGACTCCGATTCGGAGGCGTGCCAGACGACACGTGGTCGAAAGGGTACAGGATTGAAAATCTCACAGAAATGTCTCTATGCGCTACAAGCGACGATGGCGAGCTAAAGGCTTTCAATAGCCGCAACTCCAATTCAAAGACCGGCCCCGTCAAGAACTGGTGACAGTTGGTCTCCCACGGAGACAAGGATCATCTGCGCGGAATGCGTCGATTGCTTTCCCGTTGCGCGAGGAAATCAGACGACGCTGATCTGTCCGGAAGCTAATTCCGGACAAGAAATGTCGTCCTATCTGCTACCTTCCCGCGCCGCGGGATTCAGCAACTGCGGATGTCCCCTCATGTTTCTCGGACAATGAGGCCCTTCCCCCTAGAATGTCGATTGAGGCCTAATCAACAAGAAATGCAAAGCAGCACCAAACTCGGTGACACCGCCGCAGAGAACTTCAAGTCGTTGGCGCGATATGAGTTCATCGATAGCAAGGAACTCGCGGCACGCTGCAGCCCAGAACTGGAAGATTGGGCTGAGCGGCGTATAGTATCGAGCAGCAATGAATCGTGGAGTCAATCGCAAAGGAACACAACCTAACATCGACGACTCTTGCTCACATCAAGGCGTTCCTTTCGGGAATTTTTCGGTACGCCCAACGCCAGGGTGTCGTCAATTCGGAGAATCCGATGCGGGACGTGGTATTGCCTAAGGGCAAGCCCGCCGGTGAAACATATGCGTATTCACTCGAAGAGATCACGCTGATGCTTAACGCGCTGCCGCCAGCCTCGACGATCATAGCGGTCGCGGCATTCACGGGAGTGCGCAAAGGTGAACTGCGCGGGTTGCTCTGGGAGAACTACGACGGAGAACAGATACTTATCTCTCAGTCTATCTGGAGGGGGCATGCGCTGGAGCCAAAAACTCGAAAAAGCAAAGCGCCGGTTCCCGTCATCGCGCAACTGGCGCGACTGCTAGATTCACACCGAAGCTTGTCAGGCAATCCCGCAAACGGGTTCACGATCTGACGTCGAAGTTCAAACTGGAGATGCCAGTTCTCGAAGACGACAAAGCTTATGTTTCACGCCGTGAAGTCGATGTAGATGTAAGCGGCGATCCCATGAGGATGATCTGGGATCGGAATCAACCCTTCTATATCAAAGGTACCGAGATCACCGTCAAAATACCTTTTAAGGGCGCACCCGATTTATTTCAAGTTCGGCCTCAGACCTTCAATCTAAATCCGCCCCGCGGAGAAATACGATCTCGTGAAGTTCATCTAGTCCAAGTTCGAACTGACAACAATGCTGCCGCTGTTAAAGCCGAATACGAGGGCACAATACACAACATCAAGCAGCATCTTTCGTGGCTGGAGGCGTCGATCACAGATTTCAACAGTAAGGTCGGCCAACAGGTACAGGCATTGATCACACAACGCCGTCAAACCCTGAAATCGTCAGCAGACATGGTTGCGTCGATTGGCTTACCAGTAGAGCAGCCGAAGACGGCTGGAGATGATCCAGACAAACAACAACGCGCGCGAGCATTAGGCAAGAGCACGGCGAGCCCAAAGAAGTGGGATGTATTCATTTCTCATGCCACGGAGGACAAACAAGAACTTGTCAGGCCGCTGGCTCTAGCGTTACAGGAAAAAGGAGTTGGGGTTTGGTATGACGAGTTCTCGTTGAAGCTTGGCGACAGCTTGCGAGCGTCGATCGATTATGGTCTAGCAAACTCACGATTCGGTGTCGTGGTTCTGAGCAAGAACTTCTTTGCTAAACACTGGCCTGTGCAGGAACTTAACGGACTAGCCACGCGTGAGGTCAAGGGTAATAAAGTGATCTTGCCGATATGGCACAAAGTAAACTTTGATGAGGTGTCTGCATTTTCTCCGACCCTGGCTGACAAGCTAGCGACCTCCTCCGATGTTGGAGTAGAAAAACTAGTTGAAGATATTTTGCAAATCCTAGAATGAGTGGTGTCGAAAACTCACCAATCAGTTGGGTGATTGGATGGACTATGTTTGGAAGGCCGGGGGATGGCACTTTTGCCGTGGCCTTCATTGTAGTGGCATCGGTTTCCTATTTACAGTAACGAGATGTGCCCCAACGCAATTGCGCAAGATCCACGGATAACGAAATGTCTCAGCGCAAAGCGAGAATCGAAATCCGTCGAGTTCAAGGAACGGTTCGCGCCCAGTGAAGCTTCCCAGGCGCTGGAATTACGTAAGGATATCGTAGCCATTGCCAACTCAGGTGGCGGAACCGTTGCCATAGGAATAAATAATGCGGGCGACAGTTGCGGCTCCGATGTCAAGCCAGTCCTCGACTACGATCATGCGAAATATTGTGACCTGATTAAGAAATACACGATGCAGGATTTCGCCGATTTCGAAGTGATTGAGGCTGAGAAGGACGGCCATAGCGTCGCAATCTTCCTAATCAACCCTCCTGATTCCCCGCTTGTTTTCGAAAAACCAGGTACCTATCCGGTGGAGAATAATCGGCAGCATACAGCTTTTTCGAAGGGAACCATTTACTTCCGGCATGGGGCAAAGAGCGAATGCGGAACCACAGATGACCTGCGCAAATTTATCAGTCAGCGCGTTCGAGAGATGCAAAATCAGCTTGTCAAAGGTATGAGGAAAGTTGCCGAAGCACCGCGCGGTTCCCAGCTTCACGTCGTTCCGCGCGGCACTGCCCGCGCGGGATTGGACGGAGCCGTGGCCGTCAGGATGACCCTCAATCCAGACGCTCAAGGTGTAATTGCGGTTGATCACCATGAGATCTTCCCCTATCGCCAGAAGGACATCATTGAACGGCTGAAAAAGGTTTTGCCTGCTGGAGTGGTTCCGAACACCTATGATTTGCAAGCGATTAACAAAGTCTACAAAATTGCGGCGGACAAAAATCTGTGGTGGCAGCCGGACTTCTCGTCTCGCCAGTACAGCGAAGCCTTCGTTGAGTGGATTGTGGATAAAGTTTCAAAAGAGAAGAAATTCCTCAAAAGGACCCGCCACCGTTTTCGTGAAATGAGTGTGAAGAAAAAATAAACTTCCCGCGCCCCGTTTCACCCCGCCCGCACCCCCGCTCCCCGCGCGGGCTCACGCCACCGCCCCGCGCGCCCCGTGTCCAACGCGCCCCCACACCCGCCCCGCCCCGCGTCCCCGCTCCCGCGCCGCCGCACTCGCGTAAGATGCGCCGCCACGCTCGTTCACTCCGCATCGTGACGCCGCCATCCCCAGCGCTCGCGTATACCCACCGGGGGTAGGGGTGTAGCAAAATCCCCTCAATGCGTAATACCCCTTCAATCGTTTGTCCCACCCAATTCAAGTCCTTACACTGCGATTGGTGGGAGGTAGGTCAAGCCTCATTCTTCCCAAGATTTCTTCGCAAGTTCAGCGACTCCAGACTGTTTCTACGCGCCGCCAACAGGCTTTCGCCGAACAATACGACGGCATGTACAAGCGCATGGTCGAACTGATTTATCTGCTGCTCTACCATCGCCAGGTCGGCAGTCTCCCGTACATCATCGGCGGATTTCCACCTTTTGAAGGTCTAGCAGGGCTTGTGTGCCAGTCTTCTCCGGTTTGGACCTTTTCGCTGAATCATGACCTTATCTTTCAATTGCTCGCTGCACATTGCAATATTCCTCTGCGCGATGGTTTTTGGCCCGACAAGACGCTTGCGGTATATGGGAACAGGGGACAAAATGCGATGAGAGATGACTGGGTAGAGGTCTACGAGCAGATGGACCTCCACCACCTTAAGGATATGGCTCTCAGCAGTCGAGCTTTTGCACTTGTTGAAATTCCGCATACAATTGGTGGTGTGGCAAGGAGTTATAAATCGCTCTCGCGGGCGGAGTTAGAAGCCATACGCGACCGGACTCCTGTGGATGTCTTGGAGCGCACAAGGGCGAAGGAAGAGATCGAGAGGCGCAATCGCGAGCAGAACAAGCACCGAAAGTGGAAATCGCCTGAGAAGTGGATATTTCTCGGCACTGTCGGCATCCTCGTGGCCACCCTCCTATTAATACCCGATGTGCGGCTACGGCTTGGACTGGACAAGCCAACGGCAGAGGTAACGCAGCCTGCGAGCAAGCCCACGGCTCCAACACCGAGCAATGACCCTAGACCGGAAGGCAAGATCGCACATGCTCAGCAAAGGGCCGCAACAAGGGGAGAGCAAGAATTCCTGGAAAAGCTTGCGGAAGCGAGAGGGGACAGAACCAATGTCGGCCTTGCTTCCCGCGTTTTCGATCAAGCAGCGAGGCTTATGCCCAGATCATACGACTTGGAAGTGGACAAGAGGCAGCTCTCCGAAGCAAGAAAAGCATTTAACCAGGGGGATTTCCAAACCGCCGCTGACCTTTTCGAGAAGGCTTTCGCCGGCGTCCCAAACCCAACCGGCGGATCGTCAAAATGATTTCACCTGCAAATGGAGGCTGTCATGTCCAAATTCCGTCTATGTTTGGTTATTGCAATTGCGCTAGTCGTCTCTAAGCCGCAATTTGTCCAAGCCCAAGCGGCGCAATCCTGCAAAGTCGCGATTACCTCACCGCGGAAAGGAGATACGGTCGAGGTAACGGGAGATGTCAGTGGAACCGCGACTGTTTCCCCCGGAATGTATCTTTGGATCTTAGTCCATCGGAAGGGACTGGTGGACTGGTGGCCGCAAAGTGGAGGCCCTGCCAAGCCTGATTCCGGAGGTGGATGGGGTGTTCACGCTACTTTCGGTGACGAGAGCAACCCTTCAAAGGATGCCAAGTCAGCCTTCGAGATTGTCGCTGCCGTCGTGGATAAAAAGGAGCACGACGAAATAGCAAAGTACGTTAAGCAGACAAAAGATACCGGAAAATACCCTGGCATGGAAATCGACCTACCGCCCAGCCCCGGATGCGATAGCGAAACGGTTATTGTGATGCGACGGTAACTCTGTCTTAGCCGCTCCCCGGCAGTCCTCACTCAGATCGCAGCAAACGTCACGTTGAACTTCGTTCTGATTCTCAGGGGCTTCGACTCTTCGACTGGGCTGGCAGAGAAGTCAACTGCTGTCCCTCGCCAAAACTCCATCCGCATCGACTTGACCCCGATGTAACATTGTTACATCCTCACCCATCCTCCAAGCCATTTAAGGGAGAGAGGGGAATGTTGCGGTTTTGTAAATTACTGATTCGGAAGGTGCTTCGCGAGCGTGGAGTTTTTGACGAGGGACAAGGGTCGCTCCTCAGATAACGTTGGTATGCTCACGCTGCAAAACTGCATTTCGTTATGACTACCTGAACAGGAAACCATCGGCAATGATCGACGAACTTCCTCGAAGTTCAGAACCGTTGGTTGGTATTTTGACGACCAGATGCGGTAGCCCGCACTGCGGATTTCCCGTAGAACTAGTCGCAGCAAGGATTCGTGATGCCAGCGACGAAGTGCTCCAACAACGCTTCCACGCAGAGTCGAAGACTTGGGACCGGACAAAAATGTTATGCGAACGCGATCACTCTCGTCTATTGGCTGACATCCTTGGGGTGAGATTTCTTTGACTTGCATTTCGCTGTCTCCGGCGTAAGCTGGATTAAGCAGTCGCAAGAGAATCAGTCAACTGCGCAGAACAATTTCCCTGAAATCTAAGAGGCTTCAGCCCGTGCAAGGGGCGGAGCCTCAATTTGTTGGGAGAAAAAGTCATGTCACAAAAACCAAAGCGGAAGCATCTGAAAACCGCTGTGTTCGAGTCAAGTTCCAATTCCGAGGGGAGCATTTTGAAATTCACCTTGTCCTTCCGCCGGATATGGAACGCCGTTTGTACCGCCGTCTTCGAAAACATATCGAAGGCAAATAGCCAACCTATCCGCCGGGCCAAAAATCTTTACTTGGCCCGGCAACACTGAGTTAAGACACGACCAAAATTCCGGCACTACGTTTTATAAGACACCACCCTTGGCCGTTCGGCCTTGACCACGGGACCTTTCACGGTGATAATATGGCCGACTGTCAGGATAGTCTCTCATTGCCGACCGCCAGCTTCCCACGGCACGCGCCGCACAAGGTATTCATGAGCCTTCTCAGCCAGCGGAAACTTACACTGACCCTGGCATTCGCCCTTCTTCACTCCCTCGTTGCCTGGTCTCAGACCTTTACCACCCTGCAGATGTTTAATGGGACCGACGGCGCCACTCCGGTGGACGTGCCGCTGATTCAAGGAACGGATGGGAACCTATATGGGACCACTCTCGGCGGAGGCGCTCCGGGACCCGGGACCGTCTTCCGGATTACCGCCGCAGGTAAGCTGACCACGATCTACAGCTTCTGTTCTCAAACCAATTGCACAGATGGTTCTGAACCATATGGCGGGCTTGTTCTAGGAACCGATGGAGATTTCTATGGAACGACCTCGCAGGGCGGCACCAACGGCGATGGCACAGTCTTCAAAATTACGTCAGGTGGAAAACTAACCACTCTGTACCGCTTTAGTGGAACCGGTACCGATGGAGGCGGCCCCATGGCCCCGATGATTCAAGCAAGGGATGGGAATTTCTATGGAATTACGCAATACGGCGGCGGAGCCTGTAACAAGGGAGCAATCTTCAAAGTCACACCTAATGGCACGCTGACACCGCTGTACGACCTGGGTTGTAGCGACGGTTCTGACCTAAGCGCTCCCCTGATGCAAGCCAGCGATGGGAACTTTTACTGCACGACGGAATCGGGCGGAGCCTACGGCTATGGCACGATCTTCAGAATCACTCCCGTCGGTAAGTTCTCGACGTTTTATAGTTTCAATTCGACCGACGGAAGCGCGCCCGCAGGCGCACTGGTACAGGCAACGGACGGAAACCTCTACGGTACCACCTACCAAGGCGGAGCTTTCAATACGTGTGAAAACGGGTGCGGCACAATTTTCGAAATCTCGCTCGCGGGGGTTTTGACCACGATTTCCAATCTTGAGTCGTCCGGTCCTGCCAATCCGATCGCAGCCTTGATTCAAGCAACGGACGGCAACTTCTACGGAACCAGCTATGCCGGTGGAATCTCCGGTGACTGGGGTACGGTGTTCGAGGTTACGCCGAGCGGCACTGTAATGGTTCTACACAGCTTCGATGGCAACGATGGTGCCCAGCCCTATGGGCCGGTGACACAGGACACCAACGGTAATCTCTACGGCACCGCGACCAACGGCCTTGGGACGGCCGCTCAGGGCACCGTGTTTCGTGAAACAACCGGGTTTCTTCCGTTTGTCAAGCTTACACGCAGCAGTGGAAAAATTGGTCAAACCGTAGGGATACTCGGCCAGAGCTTTCAGAGCGCAGTCAACGTCACCTTCAATGGATCTCACGCCTCCTTCAAAATCCGGTCAGGAGCTTTCCTAGTCGCGACCATTCCATCTGGTGCGACTTCCGGATTCGTTAAGGTGACCACGGCTTTAGGCACGGCGCAAAGCAACTTGCCCTTCCGGGTAATACCCTAAGCCAGCGGCAGGAACCGGGGTAGTTGACTCCGTGCTGGGGGCCTGATTCTTGTTGTCCTCAAGAAGGTCCCAAGAGATTAATCCCATAAACGGGGAAGGCTAGGCTGAGAAAGGCGCCTAAACGGTTTATGTAACCAGGCGATTTCTCTCAATGAGCGATTCTCTAAAAGTCAAATCGCGAATGCGAATCTCAGGGTTTTGATCGCATTGCATTCGCCTGATGCCCTCACGAAACCGGACTGCCAATGTGCCTTCGGGAGAAAAGCCGGACAAAGATCGCCTTAGATCCAGGTCGGTCCGTTCTCTGCAGTCCGGTATGTCTGGGAATAATCACGAAATACGGGCATTATTCGCGTATTTCGGTGTAGGTCGAGCGCTATTTCTCTGCACTCAAGACTGAATGGCGGAGAGGCAGGGATTCGAACCCTGGGTACAGGTGTTAGCCCGTACAACGGTTTAGCAAACCGCCGCATTCGGCCACTCTGCCACCTCTCCAACCGTATCAAAACAAACAACTTAACGTAGTAACTACCAAGACTGGCACTTCTGTACCATTGCACGGCTCATTGCACATCGCTAAACTGATCCTTGACTGGAGGATGCGATGGGGCAACGAGAGCAAGCCGGATACATCTTTGAAGCCTTTGGCAGTTTTCATGTGCGCTATTGGGTAGCATACAACGATTTGCCCGCCGATGAAAAGGAAAAGATCACACGCAAGTGTGAACTCAAGGACAAGCCGCTTCCTGTCCGGGTGCAAAAATCCAAACGGATTTGCGCCATTGACGCTCAACACAAAGAGGTGACATCAAAGAGCGTCAGGAACCTCGCGCAAAAAGTGATGGATGGGGTCAACGGCCTTGTGCCGGGGGAAACGATTCTCCCGGACCTGACGGTTGCCGCGTATTGGGACAAACATTTCCTGCCGTGGGCCGAAGCGCAACTCAAACCATCCACCGTGTACGGGTACAAACAAATTTGGGGCCAGCACCTCAAGCCGCATCTCGGCAAGACCCTCCTGAAAGGCTATTCACGCGGGCAGGCAACAAAGTTTCTCACCTCGCTTGCTGAGACACAAGGCAAGCGCACCATCTCGCATGTCAAATGGACTGCCAGCAAGATTTTCGGAATGGCCGTATCGCAGGATTACGCAAACGAAAATCCGTGGCCTCAAGCGCAGTGCCTTGCCAAGACTCGCAAACCCGCCCAAATGGAAGTGTACTCAATCACCGAGGCTATAGGCATGTTGGCCGCGTTGAAACGCACGGATGCAAGGCTGGCCGTTTCCCTCGCGTGTTTCGCAGGTATGCGGAAAGGCGAGATAAGCACCTTGCGTTGGGAAGATTTTCTGCCGGATGGCCGCGCCAGGATTGAGCGCAACCTAAGCCGCAATGAGGTTGTCGATACCACCAAGACCGGACAGGCCCGCATGGGGTTGATTATCGAGCCGGTGACATCACTCTTGCAGGCATGGCGTGTTGAGTGTGGCAAACCCGGTGATGGGTGGTTGTTCTCAAACGGCAGGAAAAACCCCATGAGCCTCGATAGCATGGCGCAACGAATCATCATTCCAGCTCTCAAGACGAAAGGTATCGAGTGGAAAGGCTGGCACGCGGGCAGGCGCGGATGTTCCACGATCTTGACGGAACTCACCGGGGATGCACTCGCGGCCCGCGACATCTTAGGCCACACAACTACGAAGGTCACTGAACAACACTACATCGGTGACATTCCAGAGGCGGGCCGGAAAGGAATGGCGGCACTAGAAGCAAAACTCAAGTCCCTCAAGTAAGCAAACGAGCCGCGCCGTTGTTATCAGCAACGATGCGGCCCTAACCGCAGGTCACCCGTGAGGCGGGCAACCAATGGCTGTCATCAATGGTAGCAAACGCTATGCCGCATCATCCGAACAACAGAAACTATTACAACGCAACATATCAGCGCAGGCCGGGCACATCCGCACCCAACTAGACCGCGAAGAAGTCCGCAAGCGGCAAGCCAAGCTTGACAGGCTCGCGCAAATGGACGCGGTACTCAACCCACACAAGTTGGATTCATTCATCGGCTGGTGTCACGCGGCTGTTGAGCGTGCCGAACAACGCGCATCGTGGGTTGACCTCGAAAGCATCCTCGCGGTTGAGCGAGTGCTGGAGGTGCGCTAATGCGCGACATCCAGCTTTTCCTCAAGTTGCTTGCCGAACGTGTCTACAGTGCCGAGCCGAATCTGTTGGACGCAACGGACTTCAAAGAATGGCTCTTGAAATGTTCCGACCTCGCAGGTAGATGCTCAACACAGCAAGAGTTCTTTCAGCAACTCTAAGCGCATCCCTCAAGGCCCGGTGTATCCATCGCCGGGCCGCTTTTTCTTGCCCAAAGCCGCTTGCCCGGTCAACGGAGCGGGGCGATCCGCGCCCGGCTTGAGCCATACGGCCTCGGAATCGGTCGCCAGAACCTGTGATGGGTTTTTGTGTTTGATCCTGCCAGAACAGGCGGTTATTATAACCGTGACACCTAATTTTCAACCGCTAAACATGCGGCTTTCCGCACTGCATTGCATTTTCATTGCACGAAACTCACACCAGCCAAAGTCAATTCCGCACCGCCTGAAGAACTTGGGACTTGCAAATTGCAGAAGCCGATGCATGGTCTTAGTGCATGGTGACCGTTGCCGTTGCAGCGTTGCAGACCCATGTATATCTATTCGGCAACACCTGATGGTAGACCAGAGGTCTCTACCATCGGTGGGCTTGGTGAGCGATGCCGAATTGATTCGGAATCAATTCCGCATCATGCAACGTTTTCGGCGCAAGCCGCTCGGCTTACCCATTTCCGGCAAGCTTTTGCATATGATTTTTTACCAGACTCGGTTCGTATCTCGTTCATAAAAATAATTTGTGACTTTGGTTGGTAACTTGCATCAGATGGTATGGCGGCCCGAGATGGCCGCCCAGAGCCGAGTTAACGAGGGTACGAAGATTTTGTTAGGTGTTCAAATTATCGAGTCAGCAGGATTCAAATTCTCTCGAATCCCTAAGAACGTCGCAACTCGGGTTTTAACAGAATGGTCGCCATTGATCGAATGACAATTATCAACTTAGCAGGATTCAAGATCACCCAAAGCCCGTAGTGTTCCGGTACTCGATTTTGGGCACCGAAAGTGCAAGCACTCAATACTGTAATTCGCACTAAATAGTTTTACAGCAATTCGATGCTTTACAGGCTCACCTTTCGAGGTGGGCCTTTTGCTTTTGCGCGAGAGAACTTATGAGCAAACTGACGCACGTCTATCGAAAGTTACCCGGCAAAGAACAAACCCCCATCGGCGGCTCTGTGGGCTTGGTCTGGGGCGAGATATGTTGGGCAACGCTTGATCCTGATGGGGGAAATGTTTTGCTTGTGCCGTGTCACCAGTTTGCGTTGGACGATTTCAAGGAAGGACTGAATAGAGGCCGGTACAACGAATCACGTTTACATACTCTCGCCTCCGAGTCTTTCAAACAAACCGTGCATGTTCCTGCCCACAAGGGTTTCTGGAAGGAAGGTTTGCGACCGGCGAGTTGTGATGATCCACGCTGGATTGGATACGAGTCCGAGTTTGCGATGCCTGCGGGCGCGACCAAAAAGACGGTTGAAGAAGAAGTGTGGCCGCACCTCCGAACTAAGCGCTGGGCGCAAAGGATTGAGAAATCAGTCAATGAATCCGTGGCAAGCCTCTTGGTGATTTGGGAGCCGGATGGGGACGACTTGGATTACCTGCCGGAATTGCACAAGCGATGCCCTGACTTGGACATCGTGATTTTCCACCGGGCAAGCGAGCGGTGGGGTGTTGAGATCATCGGCGGCGATGATCCTGCAACGATGTGGGACACGAAATCACAAGCCGAATCGGAACCAGATTTGCAATGGGTCATATCTTTACTCGCGCACACCGGAGAATCAACTTGGTTTGGTGCGTTGCCTAAGGTTGGCAAGACGTGGGTTTTGTTGTGCATCCTCAAATCCCTGCTGACTGGCGAACCACTATTCGGTGATCCGCGCCTCACAGTGCCACACAAATCGAAACGAGCCATCTATCTCTGCCCTGAAGCGGGAATGAGTTCGATGCGTAGCCGCCTGAAGAAGTTGGGATTGATTGAGCATCTTTACGACCCCATCACCAATCCCGAGGGGCGGTTGTACCTGCGGACCTTATCAAAGGGCCAGAAACTGCCGCTTGACGATCACATGTTGCTTGAGATGGCGAAAGGGGCGGACATCTTTATCGATACTGCCATCCGCTATTTAGAGGGTGACGAGAACTCCTCGAAAGATGTCAAGGTGCTCACGGAAAACGTGCTCAACCTTCTCTCCTCCGGGGCGAGGTCTTTGTGGGTTGCACATCACGCGCCCAAGGGTTTTGAAAACGCGAGCAGCATGAGCCTGCAGAATATGTTTCGCGGCTCGGGCGAATACGGCGCGGCCCTGTCGAACGCTTATGGCTTATGCACCGAGGATGAAGCGGCCACTAAGATTCGCTTTCACTGCATCTCGGGGCGCGATTTGGACGAGCCGATACCCGACATGATTCTGGTGGGACGGCCATACCTGAACAACATCGGCAATTTCTTTGTGGAGAGCACAAGTGCCGAACCCTTCAAAGGAAAGACGGCGGGCGCGAAAGAAACTCCCGATAAACAGTTAAAGATTACCTTCGCCAAGAGCGTTGAAGGCTCGCTGCAAGACAAGGCGGATGCGGTCAATGAAAAGTTCGGCAGCAATCACGATAAGTCAACCATCTACCGATGGTTGAACCCCAAGTTCGATAAAGATAACCCAAAGGAGCAAAACGATGCAAACAGATAAGCATAACAACGGCGGCCCACCTCGGAACGCAAAAGTATTCGACCAATTCAAACTGATGGAATTGTACGGAGGGGACTTCGGCAAATCTTCAATGGCGATGCTAGTTTTAAGGAACCTGCTTCGGGAAAACAAGTTCCCCGAGGGGCGGCTTGCCAGCCGTGTCGGTTCTCGTATTTATCAACCTGACTGGACACCGTTCATTGAGGCGTTGGCCCGTGCGGGTTACGTGGAAATGGAGTCAACAGGCAACGGACGCGCACGGTCAGTGCTCTTGACCGAAAAGTCCCGCGAATTCCTCACGGCCAATGAAATTGAAGCAGAGCCGGAACCCGGGCCTGAAGAAACGCAACCTCAACCCACGGAGTAACCGTCATGGAAATCCTCACAATCAAGGAACTCGGGGCGATGCTGAAAATGACCTCGCGCCAAATCTATTCCATGACGGACTGTCGCGGGCAGGCGAAGGATCACCCATTACCGTTTTTCAAGATCAATGGGAATATCCGCTTTCGGAAAACTGACGTTGAGGTTTGGCTTGCGGTGTTAGCCGGTGGGAAAAAGCCGGTCGCATCAGTCACAGGTGATGGGAAGGAGCTACGACATGAGCAGGCGTGAGGTGACAGCCGATGCCGTGAATGTGCGTGTCAAGAGTGGCACCAAGGTTGGGACGCGAGTCTACCTTGAGTGGTACTGCCCTGTGTGTAAGGAATATCACTGGGCCTTGGAAGAATGCTTGCCGGATGACTTTCGCAAGCAGTTACCCACACTACAAATTGCCCTTAATTGCTCACACACCCTTGTGTACTTGCCGTGGGCCGCTCGCTGGCGTGCGGCGTTGAGCAAGAAAAATGTTTACGGCATTACCCGTGAAGAAATTGAAAAGGTCTATCCGCTATGACCGCACCCGCTGCCCATCTACGAACGTTGCGCGAGGGTCAGGCATCTCGCCGCCTTGGTGTGGCGAAAGTGCTGCGCGAAACACCGGACGCAACCGACATCGAACTGGCAAAGATTTTCGATGTGAGCAGGAACACCATTGCTGAAGATCGGAAGGCAATTATGGGATTGGTAACCAACGAAACGAAAAGCGAGATGCAATTGTTTCGGGAAGATCAGCTCGCCAGGATCACCGAGAAGTGGCGCGAGATTGACCTTGATCCAACCATGAGCGGCGCGGAAAAGCACCTCGCGTGGTCGCGCTGGATGAAGTTGGAAATGGATCTTCGCGGCACTGCCGCACCGAGCAAGAGCATTTCGGCAAACGTCAACGTGGATCAACAGGTAATCCCCATTGAACAGCAGTTGGAATATCTCAACGCATTTGCCGGTCTTTATGACGATGAACGGCTGGAAGAGTTGGACCGGGTGAAGGCCCGCAAGCGGACTTGCCGCGTGGTGATGGATGCCAACGTATTTCAGAAAGCGTTACCGGAGTCAGGATTATGACGCTGCTTGAATATTACGAGGCCAACAGGCCGCGAAACTACAACACCGCTGACCATCACAAGTTGATTTGTCATGTGGTGGAACGCTGCTACCGCGAGCGCAAACACGGCATCATCGAAGTACCGCCCCGGCACGGCAAGAGCGAAATTATCAATGTCTATGCGCCCGCATGGTGGTTGTCCGAAGGCAATCAGGATTCTCACTTCGGTTTGGTGTGCAACGGCCAGAACCTCGCGGACAAGTTCTGTCAGGCATCGCGGCGATTGTGCAAGCTGCCGGTTAGTTTGGACCGTAACAGCGAGTGGCGCATCGCGTCCGACAAGAGCCTTGATTGGACGTATCGCGGCACTGGCATCAACGGCAGTATGGCGGGCTTTGGATATTCCGAGATGTCATTTGATGACCTGTTCAAGAACGGCCAAGAGGCGAAAAGTGAGGTCAAGCGCAACTCAATTATTGATGGGGTGGTTTCGCAGGCCATGAACCGGCTCACCCCGGACGGCATTGTAATCGCCACGCAAGCCCGCCTTCACCCATCGGACACGATTGGATGGCTGTTGAGCAGTGAGGAACGGCAATTCTTGAGGCTGCATTTGCCCGCCGTCAACGAGAGCGGATGTGAGGCTTGGTTTGAGGATCAGTACTCGGGCGAGAAGATCACCTACCCGGCTTACGATGCGCTCTGGCCAGAACGTTACGGTGTCGAACAACTCACGGCCATCTACAACCGCATCACGTCCTATTACTGGATGGCTCAATTTCAGCAGGTGCCTTCGCTCGGTGACCTCTCATACTTCGATGTCTCGGTGATGCCGCGTTACAAAATGGTTGGCATTATTCGCAAAGTGTGGATTGCCGTTGACGCAGCCCAGACCGAAACCGTGAGTGGCGCTTACACCGCATTCGTTTGCCTTGGGCTTTGCAGTGATGGAGGCGACCACCTCAAGGTTCTTGGTGTGCGCCGGGGACGCTGGCGACCTGACGTGATGAATCAGCAGTTGATTGACTTCTATCAAGCCATGGCGCGGCGCTATGGCGTGTATCCCGAAGCGGTCTGTGTTGAGCGAGCCGCAGGCGGTTACGGAATGCTCAATCTCCCAATGCCGATTGTGCCGGTTGATCCGAAAGGCGACAAAGAAGAACGGGCCGGGGCAGTGTGCTGGCTGGTGAACAAGGGTTTGGTGCAATTGCCGGAAGATGCGCCGTGGTTGGCTGACTTTGTGAATGAGTTGGAAAACTTCCCGCTCACCACTTACAAGGATCAGGTTGATGCGTTCGTACATGCGCTGGCTTGGGAACTCCGCAAGAACGTGGACTTCGATCCCCGGATGATGGCTGGCTATGTCAAGCAGTTGCCCCCATCGCAAGATTCAATGATTGCTCAGGCTCTTGAGGAAATCGAGTACGAGCAATACATGAGCCGGTGGGACGATTTGACATTCTGAGGAGGAATTTATGAATAGCGAAGAACGACAGCAGTTAAACGAAGATATTCTCGCGCCCCTAAGCGATAGCGGCGCGAATGGAAGATTCTTCACCCGGCTCAAAACGGCGCGTATGGAACTGCGGCGCAAGATCGTTGTGATGTTGCGGCAGATCAGTGATCAACGAAAAGCCGATCTAACCGAGATGGATTTACTGATGGATGATTGGGTTTTTCACAACGGTCCGGCGGATACGCGGGCAAGACAGGAACAGATGCTTACCGATGTTGCCGCGAGGCTCGCAGCCAAAAAACAATTAGCCGCGCAAGCCGGGCAGAATGCTTCGAGGGGCGCTCTTGATTGCGGTTTTGAGAGAGGCTCATTGACGGACGGCTTCGATGGTGATCGCGGCTTAGACGAATTTTAGAGGCGACCAGTAATTCAATTGAGAGTAAGAGGAGGCAGTTATGCCAAACAAATGGACCGAAGCAAGACAAGCAAAAGAAGCACAAGAGCAGGGACACCAGCAAAACGCAATGAACGTCATCCTAAAAAGCACACCACCGGGCTTAATGGATTTTGACGAAGCCGCATTTGCGAAGGCGCAAGCCGACCGCCGTGCAACCGAAGCGGCAAACCGACCTCCACAAGACCATGCGGAAACGTTGCGGTCTGAATACGATGACTTATCGAGGCGAACAGGCAATGGGAAAGCGATGTCCGAAGCGGATTGTAAGCGGCACGCGGACGAACAGGCTATCAAACATGCCGAGATCATCCAGAAAATCACTGACGAAATACATTACGTCACGTCGTTGCTCGACTCGCCCGGTACTGACAAGTGTGTAGGGATTCGGGAGAATCGCAAGGAATCTGACAGTGTGGCCAATGGCTGCGGCTGTACCGCTCACGTTTTTCGCCGCAAGATACGGGCGCTGGAAATTCAATTGCGCCGGGCGAAGAACGAATCCGATAAGTCGCATCGCGTTTGTCAGGGAATGATTCGGGATGCCGCCGAGGTTGACAAGCTGCGGCCACGATTCGCGGAACTCGAAAAGATGTTCCGCAAAATCGACACTGCCCGCAAGGTTGCGAGGGGCATCCAGAATACGGACCTCCAGCCCGAGCCGATGGGTGGATTTGGCTTCACTTCGCGTCACATCAAGTGGGAAGGCAACACACCCCATCAGAAGTAACGAGTTTGCCGCGCGTCCCCGGTAATGCGGGTATGTTGCTACTTTGCCGAGCTAGGCGGCGCACCCATTCGCGGCATGGGATGTAGGCCCTAGACGCGCCTTCAGCGAGCGCGGTTTGCCAATGCGCTGGCAGGTTGAGGCCCTGCAAAACACCTCATAGGGTAAAAGGGTAACTCCACCCTGCGTAAATGCGCCGCCGGTCGCAAGCCCGATACCGGCAATTTTCTTTTTTGATGGGGTGAGCCATGAACGATTACCGGATGCCGTGGGATACAGGACCATACTGCAAAACGCTCACGCACTACGCAAAAATTATGGGCGTGAGTTGGCATGAAGCGGAAAGACAACTCATGCCTGTTCGTGCGAGGAAAAGAAAACTGAAGGTGCAGGAACGGCTGGAACTGGAGGCGACATGTGTTGTGAAAACCAAGAAGCGGAAATCAAGATAGAGCGGGCCGGGGATTTGTACAAGGCGCGTTTCGCAGGCCGCGATGGGTTTGTGTTTGGCAGTACACCGAGCGAGGCTCGCTCACGGCTCAAGACGCGAATTGCATTATTAGCCGGAACAAAGAAAACCATGCTACGGCAAAAATTTGGAGGGGAAAATGTTTGAACCGAAACCAGATCCTGAGCTATTAAAACTGAAAGAGCAACTAGGCGAGATGATTTCTCTAGAGCGTGCCCTGCTCAAGAAGTTGGAAGAGCAAATGGTGATCCTCAACTCCATTGGCCGATTTGTGAAAGAGAACTCCTCCACAACGGCAGCCTTTGGCACGGCGGTGCGCCGGTGAGCCGGGCGAATCGCGGCACACGTTCAACCAAAACCCCGCAAGTGAAAGCGCAGCCGCTTCCATTCAAACCGTCAGTGAAGTGGAACCCACCGAAAGACAAATTCAAATGAGTGTGCGCGTCCTGCCGATACGCGGGACACGGCGACCAAGGCAGCACCAGTCCCTTGAGAGCGGCGAGTGGGACGCGGCAACCGGGAACCACGCGGCCTGAACCTAACTTGGACGGGCCGCGCCCGGTCCTAACGAGTCAAAAGGCTGAAGCCCAAAATAAGGTCTTGTTAGCACAATGTCTTTTGCAGTAAAGTGGGCCGGGTTTCGGTGGGGATTCGGACCCTGACCTTTCCGATCAAGCGAGCGTAGCGGGTTAATAGCGGCCAGCCTTTGGGCCGCTACGCTCTCTCGGTGTCTTTTTCCACTAGACCACGAAACCGTGCCCACCTGAGAATCTCAGAAGGTTCTAATTCGAGAACAGATCACCTTTGGGACAGTACCAACGTACACAAAGGTACATAGCCGGGGGGTATGGCCCGGTCCTACTTTTTCGGTTCCACGATCACCTCACCGACCTCACAACGAACATCATCCTGATGCAGGTCAAAATTCCGTTCCAGTTTTCTCTTCACTTTTGAATCATTCAATGCCTCTTGCAGTGTTTTCCTCACACGGTCCCGCATCTCATCCGTGACCCTGACACTCTCATTGCTGGTGATGGTGATTGAGAAACGCGCCTCGAATTGTCCTAGTCCTACCGTCATTTCTCCGACCTCGCTTAACTGAAAAATTCATCCGTTTATCATTGCACACCGCATTGCACACGGGCCGGAATTTGGGGAATTTGGCGGAACGGTAGGGAAGAGAACGTATTGAAAGGATTGGGGTTGAAAGAGATTAACCCTTTAGCAAACCGCCGCATTCGGCCACTCTGCCACCTCTCCGGCCTTTGGAAACATCATCTTGCGGGTCCCGGTGACCTTGGTCTTTGTCAGTCCGCCGCCCCAACGCGACATACTGCGAGCATGCAAAAGGGATAGCTGATCGAGGCCTCGGGCGCTTTCTCCATTCCATACTACCACGGTGGAAACTAGGACCGCATACAAACTCTGCCCGAAGAACGAGTTCTATTATAGCCCCGCGGCGAACTCGTTGTGGCTCCCGCAAGGCGAGCATATTCTGAAGGTGAACTCGGGTCAGGATGAGCGGCTCCGGCCGAGCCGATCAGACTCTCCGTGCCCCAGTTTTGGGGAGCAGGCACGACTCCTGCACGCGTTTTCTTCCCTACGGCGACAAGGTCTCGTTGCAGTTAGGGGCTCCATTGTTCTTGGAGCATTGGTCGCAAACCGCTGAGAAGGCGCTTACCGCTTCCTAAACGGCGGTCAGGGAGCTGGCCTCTATCTCCGGCAGCGCATGCCAACCTTTATGGCACTACCCCAGGAAGGCCCGGTGCCTTCGCACGGAACCGCATTTGACGCCTGGACAAAGACTGCGTTCCCTAATTTAACTAACAACGTCATTGTTTGGACACAGATTGAGTTATATAGTTTAACTAGTGATGCTCGTTGTCTGGACGAAGATTGAGTTATATAGTTTAACTACTAACTTTTCGAGCGATGGTTCTACTTTCTCGGTCGGCCTGATCTTCGACACCGCAGGCAATCTCTAGACCGATGGTGGCGGCACGAATGGATTCGTAACCGTTTTCGAGTTGACGCACTCAAACTGCATCTGGACAGAAGCACTCCTGCACAGTTTCAGCGGCAACCCTCCTGGCTTCTTGGGCTCGAGCACCGGGCACCAGAAAATGGCCATTTGTTAACAACAACCTGTTGAGATTCTTAAGAGGATAAAACTCCCGCTAATTTCAATAAAGAAAGCAGCAACCTCCATTTGGATGCTGGTCAAATTAAAATGACAAGTCGGGCGATTTCGTCATTGCCGGAGCACTTGGTCGAAGCAGACGGCGTACATTGGACATTTTGGCGTACCGCCTGTCTCCGCGGGGCTGGTTTTCCTTGCCATTTAATCAGGAATCTCGCAGCTCCTGCTTGTGCTTCTACGGCCGATGAGGTTCTGGCAATGGAGACTGAGGCTGAAGAACGGAGACTGGAAACGGCAGCAGCATTCCGGCAGGAACTGGGTCGAACCGAAACCGAGGAACAGCGGAAGACGCTTGCCTTGGGATTGAAGCGATTGAGCAAGGGAAAATTGCCGGACCCGACCTCCGGGTCCGTCGCGGAATCCTCGCGGCAAATATTTTCGGCCACCATGGGACGTACGGCAGACGCAAGAAATCGACTCAAAGAGGAATTTCGGGCCGCGGCGGTTCAGATCTCGGAGGAAATCCGAAAAGTGGCATCCGATCCAATGTTCCGCCAGGCTGTTCTGCTGCAAAATGGCCGGGCATTTTCGCGTGTCATCCGTTCCCTGGCACGCCAGCCTCTCGGGCAGCCCAAACGGGGCTTCAAGGAGCGGCAGAACGAAGAGCTTATCGCGAATTATCTTCAGCGTTATTGCGTGAAGAACGACACAATCGGTTTCTTTGGACCGGTCGGTTGGGCACAATTCGATCCGCAGATTCAAGGAGTGTCTGCGCGTCCGGGCCCGGCTCTGATCTCAAGTTCGACAATTTATTTTGAAAACTGGTGCATCGAAGCCTTGGCAGAAAATATAGCGCGCAACGAAACCATACTGCCATGGCTTGCTCCCCGGCTATCGCCTTATTTTTGGATTGATGTTGACACATTGCGTTTGCCGGGTGGCGGGCGCTCTCCACTCTCTCCGGCCCAAGCGGCGATTTTGAAGGAGTGCCGCGGCGAAAAAACGGCCAGGGAAATCGCATTAGCCATCCTCGCCACGCCACGTACCGAGATCACTTGCGAATCCCAGGTCTATGAAGTGCTCAAGCAGTTCTTGTCCCGGAGGGTTGTTTCTTGGACGCTTGAAATCCCGCTTGATAGCCACCCGGAACGCTGGTTGCGACGGCTGTTACAACGAATTGAGAACGAATCTTTGCGGTGTGAGGCAATCGCAACTCTCGATGAGCTGGAGCGTGCGCGAGAGAGTGTATGCCGCTGTCTTGCAGATCCTGACCTCCTCGAACCGGCGCTGGAAGCGCTCGACAATACCTTCACCAAAATAACAGGCAAAGCCGCAAGCAGGTCCGCAGGTCAAATGTATGCCGGCAGAACGTTAATTTACGAGGATTGCCAGCGCGCCTTGGACCTCAAAATTGGCTCCGATATTGTCGCCTCGCTGGCCGCTCCGCTCAGCGTCATTCTGGACAGTGGACGCTGGTTTAGCTGGCAGATCGCCGGTCTTTATCGCGATGCGTTCCAGAAAATCCATGCCGACTTGGCGGCGAAAACGGACAGAGGGTACGTAGATCTTCTGCAATTCTGGACCGTGAGCGAAGCCTTGTTACTGGACCCCAAAAAGAGGCTGTCCCATCGGGTGATGCCGGAACTCCAACGTCGCTGGAGCGAGATTCTTGGAGAGATGCCGCTCGAAAAGCACTGCATCAAGTATCGAAGCGATGAGCTCAAAGCTCGTGCTGAAGAGGTCTTTGCGGCACCCCGGCCCGGATGGCAGCTTGCAAGGTATCACAGCCCCGATGTCATGATTGCCGCTTCCAACCCTGAGGCGATTGGCCGCGGTGATTATGTTTTTGTTCTAGGGGAAGTGCACGTCACGTTGAACACGTTGCGGTACCCGTTTAACATGACTCAACATTCCAATCCTCAGGAACTCGTCGAAGCCATATCACGCGATTTCTCGTCGCCCAGGGTGGTTCCCGTGTTTTCGCGGCAATGGCCAAGAATAACCAACCGTACATCTCCGGCTCTGTGTTCGCCTCAGGATTATCACCTCGAAATATCGCCTCAAATGTCGAACCAACCCCGCTCGCGCGTACTCCCCATCTCGGAACTTGTTGTCGAAAACTGCGAAGATGGTCTCATCATTAGGACTCTTGATGGCCGGCTGAAGTTCGATATTATCGAGTTCTTCGGCGAGATTCTGTCCACTATTTCAGCACACGGAATGGAATTCATCGCCTCCGGCGGCCACATTCCTCGCCTGGTCCTCGATCGGCTGGTGATTTGCCGCGAATCGTGGTCTTTTCGTGCGTCAGAATTGAAATTCATTGACGAGAAGAACGAGGAGGAGAGGTTCCTGGAAGTTAGGCGCTGGATGCGGAAGCACGGTCTGCCGCGTTTTGCCTTTGCCAAGGTTCCGATAGAGGTAAAGCCCTTTTACGTAGACTTTGACAGTCTCATTTATGTCGAGATTTTGACGAAAAGGATAAGGAAAACCCTGGCCAGCGACCGGGCACACGAGCCCATTACGGTTACGGAGATGCTTCCCGCGCCCCATGAACTCTGGTTGCCCGATCACGAAGGCCTCACATACACCAGCGAGTTGCGTATCGTAGCCAAAGATTTGAAAGGAGTGGAAGCGGAATGACACCCTAGCAGCTTGCGGAAAAACTCACGATTCGTATCAGGGTATGCCTTCAGGCATACCGCAAGTGCCGCGTTATCAATCGCGCCTTCAGGCGCTGCGGTGCTGAATTCGAGTTTTTATGCAGCCTGCTAGATCACTCTTGGTTGTCAGTGGAGATACTTGGCTTGCCTGACAGAATTACATCTCCGATTGAGAAATCTTCGATAGATGCTACAAAGAGAATTCTGTCGCCGATTTCAAGGAGTCTTAATAAATGAAAGATACCACGAAAGTTCTGATGGATTTTATCGACGAGCAGGCGGCACTGCATCCTAACCACCCGGCCGTGATTTCGAGAGCGGGCGAGACCAGCTACGGCGAGCTGGTGTGCCGCATGAGCGGCGTCTCGGCAGGGCTTAGCGAACGGGGAATTGTCCGCGAAACGCCCGTTGCCGTCAGCTCGGATCGCTCTTTGGCTTGGATTGTGGGCGCACTCGGGGTTCTGCATGCGGGGGGGATGTACATCCCAGTGGATCCTCTGTATCCCCTTAAGCGAAAGATCCGGATGTTGGAAGATGCCGGTGTTCGGCTGATGCTGATTGATGCTCCCCCGCCCGCACCCCTGCCTGACTCCATCGAACTCGCAATGCTCGACGGGGATTGGCCGGCGGCCAATTCGGTGAGCGAGAAACCAGAAGTAATACCGGGCCAAGCAGCCTACGGGATCTATACGTCGGGCTCGACCGGGACGCCGAAGAACGTCATTGTAACGCACGAGGGCCTTGCGAACTATGCAGTCGTGTTGCGCCGCGAATTGCTGCTTACGTCCGCGGACCGCTATCTTCATACTGCATCGTTGGCTTTTTCGGCATCGATGAGGCAACTGGTGGCGCCGCTCGTCTCGGGGGCGGGGGTGGTAATCGCCACACGCGAGCAAATACGGGATCCGGCGAGCCTCATCTACTGGATGCTTCAGGCCGGTGTCACAATCTTCGATACCGTCCCTTCCTATCTTGCGCGCTGGTTGGCGGCTGTTTTGAAATCCCCGCGCGATTGGCGCGAAAAGCTCGCGGTTTCGCTGCGGTTGGTGCTTACTACGGGTGAGCCGCTTCCTGCCGCCACCGTCAACTCTTTACGCGCCGCGCTTCCGAACGTACGGATACTGAACCTCTACGGCCAGACGGAAACCACGGGAGCAGTCGCCATACACGAGGTTGAAACAACCGACTCAGACCCCGTCCCCATCGGACGCGCACTGCCTCCCTCTCAATTCTATGTCCTAAACGAGCAAATGGAGCCTTCTGTCGAAGGGGAGCTCTACGTTTCTGGTCCTTGTCTGGCGCGGTGTTACCAGGGCCAGCCGGATACGAATGCCAGCCGGTTTCTCGGAGATCCATTCAGTGCAATTCCTGGGGCCCGAATGTACCGCACCGGTGATCGCGTTCGCCGTCTCAATAACGGCTTGTTCGAGTTCAAGGGGCGCACGGATAGCCAGGTCAAGGTAAATGGCATCCGCATAGAACTCGGCGAGATCGACGCGGCCCTCTTAGAGCACCCCGATGTGCAGGAAGCAACCACGGTGCTGCGAAGCACGGGAGGGCAGGATTTGGGCCTCGTCGCTTTTGTAGTCAGGAGGGCAGCCCGGGGTTGTTCCAGTGAAGAGCTGCGGGCGTTTCTAGCAACCGCGTTGGCCGAGGCCATGGTCCCGGGAGTGTTGGTCTTTGTGGATGAGCTTCCTCGAACGTCAAGCGGGAAAGTCGATCGCCCTTCTCTCCTGGTTGCCGACATCTCCCCCTCATCCGCTAAGCCCTCCGTCGCCGCACCGAGTACGAGAATGGAGTGCCTCGTGGCAAAATGCTGGGAAGATGAGCTTAAGGTGACGGGAATTGGTCTCGAAGACGATTTTTTTACTCTGGGCGGAAATTCGCTTCAAGCGATCGAAATGATCTACCGTCTGCAGGAGTTGCTGCCAGCGCAGCTGCCTCTCAGCGCGCTGTTCTTTCAGGACCCGATGCTTAAGGGCTTTGCGGCACTGCTGTCGGAATTATTCCGAATCGAGGAGCGGGAGTAGAGAGACAGGGTATTTTCGCTGGGTTCGGATTACCACCGAATTTGCCCTGTTCTGGTGATCGCGACCCGGAATCAGCGGAGGCAATCGTGAAGGCATTGACAAGACAGTGGACGGCAGCTGAACCGGAAGGATTGCCATCGGCAAGTTCTTTAACCCTCAAGGGTAAGAGGGTCGCACTGCCATCGATTACCCGCAGCGCGCGTGGTGAGCGTGTTCCCCTCTCGTATGCCCAGCAGCAGCTGTGGTTTCTGGCGCAGATGGGGGGGGGCGAGGCCTATCACATTCCCTTCGGCTTGCGGCTGACGGGAGAGCTCGATGATGCGGCGCTGCGCCGGGCCCTGGATCGGGTTCTGGCGCGGCATGAAACGCTGCGCGCCTGCTTCCCCTCAGTCGACGGGCAACCCGTGCAGAAGATCACTCCGGCCAAGGACAGCAGTTTCCTCTTGCTCGATCACGATCTGCGCGAACATGGGGATGCGCAAGCGGAAATGAAGCGTCTGATCAAACAAGAGTCTCGCGCATCCTTTGATCTGGAAGCGGGTCCGCTGGTCCGTGGCCGGCTCATCCGCCAGGCCGAGGATGAACACACATTGCTGATCAACATGCACCACATTGTTTCGGATGGGTGGTCGACGGGCGTGTTTCTGAACGAGCTAAGCACGCTGTACGGCGCGTATCTGCGTGGGGAAGACGATCCGTTGCCGGAGTTGGCTGTGCAATACGCCGACTACGCGGTCTGGCAGTGGCAATGGATCGAGGGCGAAATACTCCAGAAACAGGCTGAATACTGGAAGACGACCTTAGCGGGGGCGCCGGAGCTGCTGGAGTTGCCTGCCGATCATCCGCGCCCGGTACAACAGGACTATGCCGGAGATTTTGTAGGGTTGGTTTTGGATGGAGAGCTGAAGGCGGGTTTAAAGGGTCTGGGCAGGCGGCATGGGACGACACTGTATATGACTCTGCTGGCCGGTTGGGCGGCGTTCCTGGCTCGGTTGTCGGGCCAGCAGGATGTGGTGATAGGGACGCCAGTGGCCAACCGGGGACGAGTGGAGATAAAGAACCTGATTGGGTTCTTTATGAACACGCTGGTGCTGCGTGTAGATGTATCGGGTGCGGTGACGGTCAGCGAGCTACTTGCGCGCATCAAGAGTCAAGCCCTCGCGGCGCAGCAGCATCAGGACATTCCCTTCGGGCAGGTGGTGGAACTGACACGGCCGGTGCGCAACCTCTCGCACAATCCGTTGTTCCAGGTCATGTTCGCCTGGCAGAACACACCCGCGGGCATGCCTGTACTTCCTGGGCTGGAAGCCAAGCTGCTGGAGTCGGCAGCCTACCGGGTGGCGAAGTTTGACCTGACGCTTTTGCTGCAAGAGGCGGGCGAGACTATTGTAGGCGGGCTGGAGTACGCCACCTCACTGTTTGAGCGGTCGACAGTGGAGCGCTATGCGGATCATTTGAGGACGCTGCTAAAAGCGATGGTCGAGGGCGATGACCAGGAGGTGAATGGTCTGCCCTTGCTGTCGGAGGCGGAGCAGCATCGGATGCTTAACGGGTGGAACGACACGAAGGTGGAGTAGAAGAATCATTGCGGCTCGATCCGCCTATCCATACCCTCGGTGCGATGTGCGGTTGGCGTCCGCCCGCCACGGGGACTTGCGACCTAAACGGCCACGGGCGGCAGGGCGGAACCGGACCCTTTGTTCGTGTTTCGTAACACGAATGACTTTTTGCTACGGCTAGAGCAATTTAATGCAAAACTCGTAGCAATTGAGGGGGGCGAGTGGATCCGAAGGACTGCCCGCGCTGCGGCGGTACCGGATACGTTGCCAAGCCAGTGGACATCAGTGGCAAGTCCGAAGGCGTCGCATTTATCCGATTGAAGTGTCCGACCTGCGCAGGCACTGGACGGAAAAACTCGATCCCACCTTCTACCGCGGGCTGACCGCACGGCCTGTGGTGCTTGCGAAAACGTACGAGCCCGGGGGCGCCATGCTTCCCGCCCTGAAGTGGCGGCCCCGGGCGCGACGTTCCCACCAACCTGGGCTTCCGAGGCCAGGAGCTAACGGCTAAGAGATCCCATAAAATCCAGCGCCCGTGCGATGTACGGCTTCAGTTCCTTGCGGCCGACGACCGCGTCCAGCATGCCGTGCTCCAGCAGAAACTCGCTACGCTGAAATCCCGTGGGTAGTTTCTGCCGGATGGTCTGCTCGATCACCCGCGGGCCGGCAAACCCAATCAGTGCGCCCGGTTCCGCGATGTTCAAATCTCCGAGCATGGCGAACGACGCCGTGACGCCACCCGTCGTCGGATCCGTCAACACGGAAATATACGGGACCTCTTCCTCATCCAGCCGTGCCAGCGCCGCCGAAATCTTGGCCAATTGCATCAGGCTGACCACGCCCTCCATCATCCGCGCCCCGCCTGAAGCCGACACGATGATCAGCGGTGTCCGCGAATCCACCGCGCGCTCAATCGCGCGCGTGATCATCTCCCCCACCACCGCTCCCATGCTGCCGCCGATGAACGCATATTCCATTGCGCTGGCAATCACAGGCCGTCCCATCAGCTTGCCTTGTGCGTTGATCACCGCATCTTTCAGCCCAGTATCGTGCTGCGCCTGCTTCAGCCGCGACGAATACGGCTTCAAGTCCACAAACTTCAGCGGATCGGTCGACGAAAGATTTTCGTCGAAGGTCTCATACTCATTCTCGTCCAGCAGCAACGCCAGCCTGGACCGCGCATCGAGGCGGAAGTGCTTTTCGCACTTCGGACACACGTTCAAATTCTCTTCCAGGTCTTTCTTCCAGATGATCTGCCGGCAACCCTCACACTTCACCCAAAGTCCTTCAGTGCGCACCCGCTTCTCGCCTGAAGGTTCCAACTCCCCGGATTCACGCTTGAACCAAGCCATAAGAATTTGGTAATTGGGTAATTTAGTAATTTGGTAATCTAAACCGATCGGTCGCGGCCTGGGTTTGAAAATTACCCAATTACTAAATTCCCAAATTACTAAATTTCAGTACTCGATTCCTCTCTGCGCCATCACGCCCTTTTCGTAAGCGTGCTTTACCTGCCGCATCTCCGTCACCGTGTCGGCGGCCTCGACAATTGTGGGGTGTGCGTTCCTGCCCGTCAAGATGACATGCACCATCTCGGGTTTGCTTCTTAGGCTCTCGACCACCTTCACGGGGTCCAGCATGCCGTAACTGATCGCGTAGTTGATCTCATCGAGCACCACCAGATCCCATTCGCCCGACTGGATCGCCTTCTCACCCTCCACCCACGCTTCTTCCACCATCCGCACGTCTTCCGGGTCCGGCTTTTCCGCGCCCACCTTCACGAATCCCCGTCCCATCTGCTTCATCACGAACTTGTCGCCGAAGGCCTGCACCGCATCCAGTTCCCCATAGTGCCAGGAACCCTTCAAGAACTGCAGCATCAGCACCCGCATCCCCTGGCCAACCGCGCGCAGAGCCGTCCCCATCGCCGCGGTGGTTTTCCCTTTACCCGGGCCCGTGTTCACGATGATGAGACCGCGGCGTACGTCTGTCATAGGTGCAGGAAGGTTTGATTCTACTAGATGGCGTGCCGCCGGGTCGGCTGGGAGGTATCGGGGCCATCTTTCGCCGCAATCGGTGAGATCATTTCCACCTTTTTCAGATGTATCTTGCCAGGTACCGACTTTCCACGGAACTCGCGCATCCAACCTTGCGTATCCGGGTGCAAGCAGATCTCTGTCCCGCGCAGACTGCGGAGGTCTCGTCGTGATCAACAATTGTGTTGCGTTATTGTTCTGTGTGCTGGCGGCTGTACCCGCATTTTCCGCGCAGCACGTCGCCCTCTACCCCAGACCCGGCTTCGCCTCCGGCGACGAGGGAACCATTCGCCAGATCGTCGATCTGGAGCGCCAGGCCAAAGAAGCCAGCCTTCGGCGCGACGCCGACTTCTCCGTGCGCACCCTCGCGGAAGACTACGTGGCGATCACCCCGCTTGGCCAAGTCACTACCAAGCAAGAAACCATATCTGCCCGCCGCAGCGGCCAGCTCCGCTACGAAGCCATGAACATCACGGACATGGTCGTCCGCCTCTACGGCGACACAGCTATCGTCACCGCCCGCGCCGACGTCAGAGGACACCAACTCGGCGAGGACTTCAGCGGACTCTATCGCTACACGCGCGTCTGGGTTCGGCGCAACGGCATGTGGCAAACCGTCAGCTACCAAGCCACAGTCACGCAGTAAACATCAACTCAGTTCACTCGCCTTGTCTGTACGCCGCGATGCAACTTTGAGAACGCCGCCGCTGTATCTCGACAGCCCGGTTTGGCGTAATCATCCCCGCTTCTCGCCACCCTTCCCTTCCGAGGACTTGGTCGAAGGCAAGATCGAGTCCTCTTCTCCGCCCAGCAGCGGCAACGCGATGCGCAGAGCTTCGACTTGCCGCTTCACTCTTAACAACTCGTTTTCTTTTGCCCGCAGCAGTTCCATCACGTCTTTCATGACTGTCTCCGATGATTGCGCCACACTTCTACTTTCAATAACTGTAGGCGGCTGCGCGGCTCATCGACAACACACGAAAGTGCACACCGCGGCTCAGTGTCCGGAATGATAAGGATGACCCCTCAGAATCGTGAAGGCACGGTAAACCTGCTCCAGCAAGACGATGCGGGCCAGTTCGTGAGCCAGCGTCATCTTCCCCAGCGAAATCGTATGCTGCGCCCCGCCGCGGGCCGCTTCGCTGAATCCATCCGCCGGCCCCACCGCGAAAACCAGCGGCAGCGGACTATGGTCCCGATAGTCCCCAATAAAGCGCGCCAGCTCTTCCGAGGAGAACTGCTTGCCCCGAGAATCCATCAGCACCAGCGTAGATTTCCCGCTGCTCGCTGACTTACTCGCTTTGCCCGGCGCCCGTCCGCACAGTTCTAGAAGCGCGGCTTCGTCTCGAAGTTCCAGCCCTTCTACCTGTACATAACGCGAAACTCGCTGTAGATACTCGTCCGTCAGCGCCTGCATCGCCCGCTCTTTCGTCTTTCCGATCCATGCGATCTTGATCTTCACGGCAGGCAATGAACGTCACTTGCTCCCAGATGCCAGCACCACCGAGGCTCCGAACTCGATGTCTCCCACTGAACGTATTTCCCGAATCGCCGCGTCGCCTCACGGACGACGAAGCTATGTTTTGCGGCGAGGAGCACCCGCCGCAATGCGCTTGCGCGGCGCTGTCTTTGTTTTTGGCGCCTTGGCCCCAGTCCTCGTTGCCGGCTTCAATTCCGACGGCTCAAGCCGCGTGGCGGTCTTCCACAAGCGCTCCAGATCGTAGAACTTCCGCGCCTTCTCGGAGAAAACGTGAACCACGAAGTCCAGATAGTCGACCAAAATCCACTCGCCCTGCTTATACCCCTCGACATGCGCCGGCCGCACGCCCGCCGTCTTCAACCGCAGTTCCACTTCGTCCGCAATGGCCTGGACCTGCCGCGGGTTCGTGCCGCTGCACAGCACGAAATAGTCGGTAAACGCTCCCGAACCTTTTTCCATCTCCAGAATGGAAAGTTCTTCCGCTTTCTTGTCGAGGCAAGCCTGAATGGCTGCCGTTACCTGTCGCTTCAAATCGCTTTTTTTCATGCAGAGAGTTGGTCGTTGGTCGTTGGTCGTTGGTCGTTGGTCGTTGGCCCGGCACCGGCGAAGTTCTATTGTAAACGACGGCGCTTCGCCGCGTTTTCCATCGTCGCTATGCAGCTTGCGGAAAGTCCCGACCAACCATCAACGACTAACGACTCTTGTACAGTCCCGTTTTCTTGATGTATTCCGAGACCCCCGGCTCCACAAAACGGCCAAGCGGCTTGCCGGCGGCTGCCGCCTGGCGAATCGCCGTCGAGGATATGGGCTGGTAGACCTCTTCCAGCAGATGGAGATTCACACCGCTCAGCACCAGATCTCCTGCAGCAGCTTGCTTCTGAAAAGGACGCGTCACTTCCTGGCGCGGGCGCAGGCTCGCGGGCAAGGCGTTGGCGACGTCGGCAAGAGAAAATCCGGGCCTGCTGGCAACCACAAACTCGCACTCGCGAAACAAAGCCTCGGCCTGATGCCACTTGGCGATGTCCGCGAAGGCATCGATCCCGATGAGCAAAAAGAGCCGGTCGGCCTTCTTGAACGACTGCTTGAGGCGCTTGATGGTATCGATGGTGTAGTTGGGTTTTGCCGCGCGTCCTTTTTCTTTACCCAGGCCGCCCGATTCAAAGTCTTCCGGAGCTTCAAGCAGCGACGGGACGAAGTCTTTCTCTTGCGCCGTGGCCAGAGCGATCATGGCGTAACGATGCGCGAAAGCTGATAACGCCTGGCTCTGCTTATGCGGCGGAATGTTGGCCGCCACAAACAGAATCCGGCCGAGCTTGTAGCCATCGCGCGCGGCCCGGGCAAGCGCAACGTGTCCGCGATGGATGGGGTCGAAGGTGCCACCAAACAATCCAATGTTCATGCGCGCCTAGTCTCCTCGTTTGCAGGCCCGGTTGGCAAGCTCAACGTTCCATGCCTAAGCAGAAAGTTCAGGGGCATTGGCCGATCGTCCATTGTCTGTTTGGCCCACAGTTGGTCGCCGGGAAAACAACCGTCCTGAGAATTTGGAATGAACTGATGTAATCTCGCGCCTTTGAAAACTTGACCCTAGCATGAGTTCCATGCGAGTACCCCTCCCCCAACTTCGCATCCAGCCTGCCCGTGCTCCCATTCTGCGCTACGGCGTGGCGGTGCTGAGCACAACTCTCGCGCTCATCCCAGCGCTGCTGCTTCCGAACATCGCCGAAAGCCGGCTGGCCGTGT
>Ga0302182_10000281_pt1 | contig 34175 bp, 28 predicted proteins | sample I_Palsa_N3_1_FD_198781 | JGI IMG/M metagenome (GOLD analysis project Ga0302182, IMG submission 198781) | Peat permafrost microbial communities from Stordalen Mire near Abisko, Sweden - I_Palsa_N3_1 | ecosystem: Environmental > Terrestrial > Soil > Palsa > Peat permafrost | place: Sweden...
TCAGTTTGATCTTGACTATCTCATCGCGGAGAAGAGTGCACCCGAGGCTCGCAGAATTCTTGAGCGGAGGGGGTATCAGATGTGCGCCGTCAGCGGACGGACCTGGGAGTTTAAAATTAATGAGACCCCAAACGTCTCCATTAAAGATCTTTACAAGGACCTGTCCTACCGTGCGGTGGAGTTGCATCTGGAGACTAATACGGCGGGCCAGATTTCGCGTTTAGATCGAGTTGAGTATCGGGAGATGCTCGGCATAGTTATGCCCGTGTTTTCGCCCGTCGACCTCTTCCTCGGCCAGGCGATGCATGTTTTTAAAGATGTATCCAGCGCATTTTGCCGTACAGCGCATCTTCTTGAGTTTTACCGTCATGTGCTTGCTCAGCGCGAAGACGATGTATTCTGGCGCGAGCTTCGCGCCAGTGCGGAAGACAGTCCGAGGACTTGCCTCGGAATAGGAGTGGTCACGTACTTGATCACTTCCATCATGGGGGATTTCGCTCCGGAGGCGTTGACGGCATGGACGGTTGAGGTGCTGCCTCCTTCTGCGCGCCTTTGGGTCGACCTGTATGGGCGCCGTACCATCTTTGGAAAGCATCCGGGCACCAAGCTCTACCTCTTGCTGCAGAGGGAACTTGAGGCTCTGGGCGTTTCGACAATAAGACCAATTAAGAAGTCGCTCTGGCCGTCGCGGCTGCCGCCAACTGTCATCCGGCCCTCCGCGGACGAGACACTCTCGACACGCATCGCCCGGTATCGCGTACAAGCCCGCTTCATCTTCTCTCGCCTTTGCTTTCACATCGCTGAGGGACTTCGCTATGCAGTTGAGTCATACCGCTGGCGCCGGCATCTGGATCGGTATTCATCATGAACTCTTCTTTACGTCCTGCAACACTTGCTTTCGACGCGGTTGCGCCGACATTCGATTCGCGGTTCGGTGCCTGGTCAAGTGTGGCCGCTCAACGTCGTGCGGTGCGTGCCGCTTTGCTGCAGAGATTTCCAATTGGCGGCCGGTTGCTGGAGGTTGGCGGTGGTACCGGAGAAGATGCGGCATTTCTGGCGGAACTTGGATTTGATGTACTTCTGACAGACCCTTCGCCCACTATGGTGAAGCTCGCCACCGAAAAACTGGCTCCGTTAGGAGCCTTAGCGGAAATTGCGGCTGGAGAAGAGATGGATACCTTTGCCGAGAAATATCTTTCTGAGAGGCGCCCCTTGTTCGATGGCGTCTTCTCGAATTTCGCGCCGCTCAACTGCGTGATTGATCTTGAGCCTGTAGCGCAGGGTCTAGCAAGATTGATAAAGCCCGGCGCTGCGGCCATGCTGGTGTTATTTGGCACATGCTGCGCCGGTGAAATGGTGGTGGAAGTACTGCGCGGGCGGCTCGCTCAGGCATTCCGGCGCTGTAAACGCGGAGTCGTGCCTGCAAGACTTGCTAAGCATGAGTTTCAGGTGATCTATCACCGACGCCGTGAAGTTGAACGTGCGTTCGCCCCCTGGTTCGTGCTCGAGAAGCGGATTGGCATAGGAGTGACTGTACCCCCGAGCGCGGCAGAGCCATGGATTTCAACTCATCCGCTGCTGCTCGCCACAATGGAAAGGCTCGACCGTGTGATTGCTCCTTCCCTGGCGCTACTGGGAGATCACGTGCTGTATCAGTTTCGACGTAAAGGCCCATGAGGTATAGAGAAAATGTTTCGCAGTAGGCGATTGCAAGTCGGACTCCTGGACCGGAATCAGCTCTCCTGCAAATACTTCGACAAGCGCGATGCCGAGACATGCTGGGCGACATCTCCGTAAGGAGATTTCATAGACTCACCGCAGGGAGAAGCTGACGGCAGTTTTTTGAATTAAAGACTGCCGCGCTTAGGGGGACAATCTACATTGATCACATTGAGACTAATCGCGGATATCAGTTTTCCAACACGCTGGGCTCATTTCCGTCTGTTGGGCTTTGAAGGTTTGGATGCTGCACGTAAGACGGAGAGCAGGCCCCCGGAGAGTGCTCTGGCACTTGTGCTTGGCGATATTCATAACTCACCTCCTGTAGTCCGCATCCACTCTCAGTGCACGACTGGGGACGTATTTCACTCGTTGCGCTGTGATTGTCATGATCAGCTTCATCTGGCGCTGCGTGTCATTGCGGACGAAGGCGCAGGGATATTGCTCTACGAGCATCAGGAAGGTCGCGGGATAGGGTTGATGGAGAAGCTGCGCTCCTACGCTCTGCAGGACCAGGGGTTCGACACGATCGAGGCCAACTTGCAGTTAGGCCACGCAGTTGACCTGCGTGACTATTGCCTTCCCATTCAGATCCTGCGCTTCCTCAAAGTCAGGTCCGTGCGTTTGATGACGAACAATCCGGAGAAGATCGACGCAGTGATCGCTTCAGGAATTGAAGTAGTCGAACGCATGAGCGCCGAAGTACCGACGAGTCCCCATTCCGCTCACTACATGGCCACCAAACGCGAGAAACTTGGCCACTTTTCAGATGTGATAACGCAAAACGGAGAGACGCCGCTCGTTTCCCATCGATCTGGATGCGCCGTTGCTAGTGGCGATTGAGTGCGTGGGTTGAGCGTGCGCCCGGTCTGTGGTCACCGGTCAAAAGATGACATTGATCTGACATTCTTGAGACAAGTACCAGCCTGGAACAAAGTTACGCTCATTCCATGAAGCGACGATTCCGCTTCGCATTCAGTCCCACGGCCGGGCGTCTTATCCGCAGCCAGAGGACGATCACCGGGGTGGAAATTGACTGACGTCTTGTTGACACATTCGTATCACCTTCCTTACGACGCGAAGCAGTTGCGCAAGATGCAGCCGTATATCCCCATCGGGACGCTATATGCGGCCACTGCATTGCGCGATAGCGGAATCTCCGTGGCAGTCTTCGATGCAATGCTCGAACCGCCAACGGAGAAATTTCGAACGATACTGCAACAGTTACAGCCGAAGGTCGTGGCCGTTTATGAAGACGACTTCAACTTTCTTTCGAAGATGTGCCTCACGCGCATGAGAGAAGTCGCCTGGGAGATTGCGAAAGCTTCCCGGGAGATTGGCGCTCTTGTCGTCGTTCATGGTTCGGATTCCACTGACAATCCCGATCTGTTTCTTGCGAATGGGTTTGATTATGTTCTTTGCGGAGAAGCGGAGAATGTCCTTGTGACTCTGTGTACTTCGATTCTTCAGGAAGCCAAGATACCGGAACTGGATGGCCTCGTAACGCTGGATGGCTATGGGCAGATGGTCAGCAGCCCGCAACGGCTGGCAAGGAACCCTGCATGGACCCAGCTTTCATCTCCCTCACGCGACCTCATCGATCTGAAACAGTATCGTACCGCGTGGCTTGGAGCGCATGGATACTTCTCGACCAATATGGTTGCAAGCCGCGGTTGTCCATATCGCTGCAACTGGTGCGCGAAACCAATCTCAGGCAATCGTTTTCATCTGCGTGCGGCTTCAACTGTGGCCGAAGAGATGGCGCTGTTGAAGCAAGAGGGGGTGGAACACATCTGGTTTGGTGACGATGTGTTTGCATTGAACCATCATTGGGTGAAGGAGCTCGCGGAAGAAGTCACAACAAGGAATGCCTCCGTACCATTCAAAGTGCAGTCACGGGCCGATCTGATGCGTGAAGATACTGTCCTGCATCTTAAGACTGCCGGGTGCGCAGAGGTGTGGATGGGCGTAGAATCCGGGTCCCAGGCCATCCTGGACTCGATGGATAAGGGAATTACTCTGGGTATGGTGGAGACTGCGCGAGAGCGGCTAAGAGACGCCGGCATTCGTGCATGTTTTTTTCTGCAGTTCGGCTATCCAGGTGAGACGTGGACCGAACTCCAGGAGACGATCGCCTTCGTTCGCAAGGCGAGGCCGGACGACATTGGGATTTCGTTTTCTTACCCGTTGCCAGGCACTGTCTTCTATGAACGTGTGCGGACGCAGCTTGGACCGAAGCGCAATTGGACCGATAGCGACGATCTCTGCATCATGTTCAAGGCGGCCTACACGACCGATTTCTATCGCGCAGTGCGCGAAGCGTTGCATGCCGAGGCTGACTCCTGGAATCAGCCGGAGGTTCAGGACGCACTCAATGAGCGTTGGCGAATGGTCTATGAGATGGAGCCCCTGAGCCGGGTCTCGGACGCCTTCGAATTTCCAAAGGCCATCGATATCATTGCTTCTTCGTCTCTTGTTTCCATAGAACAACTGACTTCGATCAGGAAGATCTAGATGCAGAAATATCTTCTCACGTACAGAGCGGTTCGCGTGCCGTTGAAGACGGCAGCACCATGAGAGCAGTTTTTCATTCCGGTGTCCGGTTGATATGTCCTTGTTGCAAAGCGGAGGTCGATGGACTGCAATGTCCTTATTGTGGGTTCCGAATGGAGATTCACAATGGCATTGTGCACGCGTTACCTCCAGAGCGAGTTGCTTACTACGCAAAGTTCATCGCAGAGTATGAGCGTATACGCGCGGCGGAAGGTCGGGGTAGTCAAAGCGAGGAGTTTTATCTTGCGTTACCGTACAAAGACACGAGCGGACGTAACGGACAGCAATGGAAGATCCGGTCAAAAAGTTACGATTTCCTAATCAGGCATGTGTTGAAACCGTTACAAAGTCGTGGCTCGATCCTCGATCTGGGCGCAGGCAACTGCTGGATGAGTTTTCGCTTGGCGCTCTTGGGCTATGACCTGGTGGCAGTCGATCTGCTTACAAACGAGAATGACGGCCTGGGCGCCGCCGGTCATTTTTGCGAATACTTGTCGATCCCGATCCCCCGATTTCAAGCAGAGGTAGCGTGCCTCCCATTCGGGGATGATCAGTTTGACGTGGTCATCTTCAATGCGTCGTTTCACTATGCAGAAGACTATGAAGCCGCCTTGCGCGAAGCGTTGCGCTGTCTAAAACCTGGAGGGAGGGCGATCATCAGCGATACTGCTTGGTATTCCCGGGAAGAAAATGGAAGAAAGATGGTTGCTGAACGGCATGACGCATTTCGTCAACGCTTCGGAACGGCTTCAGATTCGGTGAAAAGCCTTGAGTTCCTGACAGACGAACGACTGAAAGGGCTTGGCGAGACGTTTTCAATCCGTTGGACGATACATCGTCCCTGGTATGGATGGAGATGGGTCATGCGTCCATGGGTTGCGAAGCTGCGCGGTCAACGAGAGCCGTCACGGTTCCGGATTTATGTCGCGAGGAAACATGCATAATATTGCGGGCTCGCCGGAAGATCATAAAGCAATGTTGCTCCACGGAATTCGCTACGCTGTTGGACCGTATAAAAGTGTGCGAGGTTCCATAGAGATTTCTGACGGACGGCTTACGCGTATTCAGTATCATCGAGTTCCGTCGTTCACGATGGTATCCAAAGGCATAGATATCGACCTGAGCGGCTTTCTGGTCATGCCGGGATTGATCAACGCACACGACCATCTCCAATTTGCCCTGTACCCGAAATTAGGCAATCCGCCGTACCGGAATTACATCGAGTGGGGAGAAGACATACACGCGACGTTTCCAGAGGTCATCGCAAAGCACAAATCGGTACCCAGGAACCTGCGCCTCTGGTGGGGGGGCATACGGAACCTTCTGTGCGGTGTTACAACAGTGTGCCATCATGACCCTCTATGGCCGGAGTTGCAGAGAAACGATTTTCCGGTCAGGGTCGTTCAGCAATATGGGTGGGCACATTCTCCTATATTGGGTGGCGATCTCCAAAAGGCACATTCCTCTACGCCTGATAGAAAAGCGTTCATCGTGCATGCGTGTGAAGGGGTTGACGATCTAGCAAGACAAGAAATCTTTGAGCTTGATAGACTCGGAGTTCTGGACGCGAGTACTGTGCTGGTGCATGGCCTGGCGCTTGATGAGGCAGGTGTTGCACTGATGCGAGAGCGGCAAGCTTCGCTCATAGTGTGCCCATCGTCGAATCAATTCCTCTTTGGAAGACTGCCGGACATGAAGCTTCTCGGCGCGATGCAGAACGTCGCTCTGGGAACCGATTCGCCTCTGACTGCGAGTGGAGACTTGCTGGAGGAGATTCGATTTGCGATCGAATTCTGCGGGATTCCACCAGATCTGGCTTATCGCATGACGACGGAAACTCCTGCAACGATCCTTCGTTTGAAAGATGGAGAAAGGACACTCGACATATCCGGACGAGCCGATCTGATTGCCGTTCGAGATACTGGGGAAGATGCAGCTGAGAGACTAAGGACGCTCTCGATGACGGACGTAGAATTTGTCATCATAAGAGGCCGCGTTCAGCTTGCTTCAGAAGCTGTCTGGAAGCTGCTTCCGCCGCAGGCAAAGCAGGGCTTGGAGCCTCTGTGGATCGAAGGGAGTATTCGGTGGTTGCGTGCACCGGTGAGGGAGCTCTTGAGAAAAGCGGAAGCAGTGTTAGGTTTCGGAGAGGTGCGGCTGGGTGGCCGCCTGATCAGAAGTCCGGACTCAATCGCTGATGACTCTTCAATGGATTCGGAAGATCTGCTTATTCGTTGCGATGTGAGGAAGTAATGTCACACTTCGGGGTGCTTGCTTATAGAGGCACAGGCCATCTGAACCCTCTCATCGCTCTATCTAAACAATTGATAGCGCGAGGACACAGGGTCACTTTTTTCCAGCATCATGAACTGGAGCAGCGAGTGCGGCAGCATGGACTGGAATTCTTTCCTATCGAGATACCTAGCTTTTCTGGATCCAAACAGCAGCAAGTGAAAACCGATCGGTACAAGACCGCTGGATGTATCGGAGAGATACGCGACAGGCTCAAGCGCATTGATGGAGAAATGGAGACGTTCCTGCGAGAATATCCCGCCGCGATTCGTGCTGCCGGGGTGGACACTCTTATCGTGGGAGAGATTTCACTAACGGGCCCCACCGTCGCAGAGATGCTGCGGTTGCCCTATTTCATCGTGTCGACCTCGATCCCACATAACTTCGGATGGGAATCTCCTCGAAACATTACAACTCCACTCTCATGGTTAGAGTGTTTACAGAAAGAGATTCTGGAAGTCTCAGTGCTTCGTATGAGAGGACCCGTCCGTCGCAGCCTGGACCGCTACAGAAAACAAGTTGGGTTAGGGTCGATTCGCAGAATTGGGGAGACGTTTCCAGAACTGGCTCACATCACACAGTGGCCGCAATGTCTTGAAACTCCCCGCTCTGAGTTACCCGCTAACTTCTTTTATACCGGGCCATTCATCGATAGAGAGGGGAGAGCTTTTGTGGAGTTTCCCTGGGAGCGATTGGATGGGCGGCCTATGATCTATGCGTCATTGGGCACGACGCGAAAGGGTGATCCGGCAATCTTTCATCGGATCGCCGAGGCTTGTAACGAACTGGACCTGCAATTGGTGATCTCGCTGGGCGGGCGGCGGGATCCGATGAGGTTTATCGGCTTGCCGGGAAATCCTCTGATTGTAGAAAATGCTCCACAGCTTGAGCTTCTGAACAGAGCAGAGATAGTAATTACGCATGCGGGCCCAAACACAGTTCTTGAAACTCTGATGATGGGAAAGCCTATGCTTGCCCTGCCCATTACTCTCGATCAACCCGCAGTCGCTGCGCGTCTTGCGAGATTGGGTGTTGCGGAGGTTCTCTCAACAGAAAGCAGATCCGCGCAACAGATTTGCGCCGCGCTGGTCCAGGTGCAGGGGAATTCTCATTACCGGGAAGCGGCTCAGAGGCTGCAAGTGCAGATTTGCTCCCTCAATGGTCTTGACCGCGCTGTGGGCATCATCGAAGAAGCATTAGCAAAATACCTGCCAGTTCTGTCAACCAGACGACACTTGATTACGTTCCTCTGACAACCGGGTGACAAGTGAACGAGTGACGTGGGGCTACGCTGAACCGTGACTACCATATCGAAGCCTCGTGCCGTCTCCTGGGTTGAACGTGCGGTGCTCTGTCTTGCGGTTCTGCTTTTTTTCATGCATAGCCTTCCGCGTGCATGGCGGACACTAAATACAGACTTTCCGAACTATTACATGGCGGCGCGGCTGGTGCATGAGGGATATGACACGTCACGCATGTATGAGTGGTCGTGGATCGAGCGTGAGAAAGATCATCGCGGCATCGATATTCGTGTCATCGGACTACTGCCTATTACACCATTTTCAACGTTGGCTGTATGGCCTCTGGCGGGACTGACACCTCTCGCCGCGAAACATGGTTGGATACTTCTGAACCTCGCGTTCCTTGTTCCGATCGGCTGGATGTTGTGGTTGATGACGGAACTGAGCTATCAGCGAATAGCCTTAGTCATATTCCTCAGTTTCCCTTTGTATCGCAATCTTCTGTATGGACAGTTCTATATCCTCTTACTGCTGCTCTTGACTGCGGCATGCTTCAGTTACCTGCGCGGATATCGAGCCTTGTCTGGTGGTCTGGTGGCAATCGCAGCAGCCTGCAAGGTCTTTCCGCTCCTGCTGCTTGTATTTTTCCTGCAGCGCAGGGATTGGCGTGCGCTCGCATCTTCGGCGATCACCGGGCTTTCCGCTGTTGCCATCTCAATCGCAGTCTTCGGGATGAATGCAAACCGCACCTGGCTACAGGAGATCTTGCCATGGGTGATGCGCGGAGAAGGGCTTGGCTCTTATACGACGACAGCCTCGATCTCCGGTATTCTGCATTGTCTCTTCCTCTCCGAGCCCCAGTGGAACCCTCATCCGTGGCACAATTCTCCAGTCGTATACGCGTTGCTTGCACCTACCTTGCAGATGTTGGCGCTTGCGCCTGCTATTTTGTTCATTCGAAGGGGGGGCGATGGTAAGCGTCAAATTCTTCTGGAGTGGTCGGCGCTCTTGACAGCGGCCCTTGCCATCTCCACGATCCCAGCTTCGTACAATTTCGTTCTCATGATATTTCCGGTGTGCGTGCTCTCTGGCATGTTACTTCGGGATGACCGGTACGGATGGTTATCGATACTGATCGCTGCTTATCTCGGCATTGGATTCCCGCTTCCTGTGCCGAACAGGCCACTAGGCCTTGGGCTTTTGCTGTATGTTCCGCGCCTGCCGTTGATGCTGGCGGTGCTCTTCGGCACGTACGCACTCTTGTGGGGTGACAACCCGAAGGGGAGCCAACCTAAGGACTGGAGCCGTTATGCATGGTCGACGGCCATGGCTATATCCGTAATCCTCAGCACACGATCGACTCTTCACCTGGAACGTGCCGAGCGTGAGGAATACGCATACCGTTTGCCACTGCAAGTGCAGGGCTTTCTTAACTCAGGTCCACAATCTATTGCGGATAGTGTCCGCTATGCTGCGTTTACTCTTAATGGATATCGTCTGATCACCGAGGGCCGAAACGGAGTTCAGGTTGATCCAAGTGCTGATTTAGCGAATGACATTTTATCGTTTAGCAGCGGCTTTGAACAGATCCTGGTCGAGAGGACGTCGGACCAGCGATCGCGAATTGTGGATCTTCAAAAACCTTCACTGACTCTGGTCGATAATGCGCGTGAACCGCTGCTCTCTGCAGATGGACGGGGCCTTGCGTTTCTGCACGACGATCATGGACGAGGACGGCTGATGTTCCGCCCGGCGTTTCGATCGAGCACCGCAGAGGTGCGGCTTACGCCTCTTCAGTGGAACGTATACGAAGCGTCGTTTCTGTCCGAGAGCGAATACGCTGTCTCGGCTGTGGAGAATGGCGCTCCTCCGAAGATTTTTCTGACAGATGCCAAGCACACAAACATGCCAATCATGATCGAGAAGTCGCGGTATCCGGCGCTCTCGCTGGATGGTCGATGGCTAGCCTACAGCCATCTCGATCATGGTGTCTGGAATTTATGGCTCCGGGACGAAAGCAGCGGTCTCACGCACCGGATCGCCGATGTTCCGTGCAATGAGATTCAGCCATCCTGGGAGAGCGATTCAAAGACATTACTTTACGGCACCGACTGCGGCAGAAGTGTATGGTTTACAGCCATCGCTCGCCGGAAGGTGCTGCCCTAGATAAAGAGAGGAACTTCCAACATTGTCTTCGGAGTGGCTGGTAAACAGCTAGAGACTAACCGCTAGACGGTCCAGCTGTTCGATGGCCTGATCCAGTGAGCAATATTGAAGCTCGAACGTGGGAATACCTGAGAGTCTTTCCAGAGCTTTCTTGTGGCTGATGCGGAGATCACCAGCCGAATAAAGTTCCTTGCACATACGCTCGGTTGCGCAACCGTGCGGCAAAGGAACCAATGCACTCTTTGCCCCAGGGTAGCGGTTGAGATACATAATCGAGCACACCGTGGCTTCGGTTGCGGTATCGATTTTGGGAAGTTCGCAAACCGGAACCTCAATGGATGCCTTACCCTCCATGCGCGGCGTTATCTCTCGAGGCTCTAGTTCTGGAAACAAAGCTTTAGCGGCAGGCCGAAAACGGACTCGGTGTGCGTGACCGATGACGCGCGGCAGGCCAGAACCGTTGATCAGATAGCTTGTGTCATCCGAGGTGTAAGTCCATCCGGCGCGTGCACAGGCATAAGAAAGAGTCGATTTTCCGGCACCTGAATCGCCACACAGGAGAATACCCTTCCCCTTCTTGCTGACACAGCCGGCGTGGAGATCGGTAACGACCGATGCTCCAAGCAAGAGGTATACGACTTTTTCTACAAAGTTATGTCGGAGATATAGTCTGTCCTTTAGCGCCCATTCGTTCAGCCAGACGAAGTTAGCGCCCGTTCGTAAGTCAAGGAGAGCCTGGTTTTCTGTGTCTGCAACTATTGAGTACAGGTGATTATATTCACGGCGGGTTGGCGCTAGTGGGCGCAGCGTGCCCATACTCTCGCTGACTCCTATGCGTATCTGCAATGCTGTGCTTCCGTGCCGCAGTCGTCGGTGGCCAAAACTTTCCTCCGCTGCCTCCAGAACCTCGGGGCGATTGGTAAGGATCTCCACCGCAAAACCGAGCGGATAGAAACTTCTGCGGAGAGGCAACTCCATGTCGTAGAGGAGGGAATCCTGAGGCCTGACGGAAGGCTGATCGCGAGATTCGTGCTGGATCGATTGCCGTGCGAGTTTGCTTGTCATCGTGTTCTGCCTTCGTTCTGCGTGAATGGGAAGATGACGATTCTCCTTCCATGAGATAGCTGTCCGTAAGCAGGGCGTTGAGAGGAGAGTTTTCTGGCCCTGAAAGCGGAACGGGCTAAGTGGAGCTTAACGGAGAGGTTGACTGGGCTTGTCATCTGTCGGTCATGGAATTGTCACTGTTTTTCATTAGGGAACGTGTCCTGCGAATTCGACAGATGAGCTATTACGAAAGTTTTGAAGGAAAAGGAAGGTCTCGCTTGGCCTATCGATTTGGCCCGAATGGAGGAAGCGAGAGGCTTCCAGACTTGTACGCAAGTCAATGACAAACAATTGACATTGAGCAGACGATCTGAAGACACCTTCAGGCATTGGTTTCACTACCGTGATTGCAGTGGCTGCAACGATACAGAAGGTGTGATGAAGGTGAACGCGAGTGAAAATTTTCCACGAACTGCAGATAGAGAACCTCACGCCAGATGTGTTACAGGGTCAGGTCAATTCAAAAGGATATGCACTGATCCGCGGACTCATACCCCAGGATACTGTTCGATCCGTGCTGGCAGATGTTACGAACGTTCTGTCCAACGCCAAATGGCTGAGTGCAGCGTTCGATCCTCTGGACCGCGTACCCGAGCACGGAGCGGCTTACGGTGACCCGGATCCCATATTCAAGCAGGTCTATCAGGAAGTCTTCAATCTCGAATCGTTCCATGCGCTGCCACACCATTCTGCATTGCGAAACGCAATGAAGATGTTAGTGGGCGATGAAGTTCTCGTTCATCCAAAGCCGATCGGTCGCCTGATCTTTCCCAACTGCGAGCGTCTCGTGGTGAATGCGCATCAGGACTATGAGTTCATGGGGGGCGATCCCGAATTCTTCACAGTATGGATTCCGCTCCATGACTGCCCAGTTGAGCTTGGACCGTTGCGGATCGTTGAAGGGTCTCATCGTTTTGGCATTCAGAAGCACCAAAGGGAGAATGTCTACGTACCTGAGATCCCGGTCGATGCTATAACCGGCGACGAGTGGGTTAGTGGTTATGTCAACGCAGGAGATGCGCTGATATTCCACAGTCTCACTGTGCATGCAGCTTCTCCTAACGTGTCTGAGCAGATACGCATCTCGGTCGACTGTAGATTTCAGGATGCGCGTCGTGCTCTCAATCCTTCGAATCTCGTATTCGCCGGTGAGTCCGGGAAGTCCTGGGGAAAGACATATGCGAACTGGAGATCAGACCGCCTGAAGTTCTACTGGAAGAGCATCCCTCTAACGCTCAAACCATCCAAGGAAGAACTAGAACACTTGGCCGCGACGTGCGAGTCCGCGCCGGCACGCGCAAAGTATGCCCGCATGGTCAGTCAGCTCTCATAGTTGATCAGGCGTGGTGATAAGGCCAAGATCAACTAATTTGGATACCCTCTATGCAAAGATGAGTGCAGAAGTTGGCGTTCGGCTCTGTGCCGCCATGAAGCTGGTCTTCAGTTCATTGTCTTGACAATCTGCTGACATTTACCCGACGCAGCGCTGACAACCAGATGGTGTATCCCTTGTACCGTCGATCCATGGCGAGGCGGACGTCTCGAAATGCAGGGGAACATTTGATAAACGTGTACAGGAGCAGCCAATGCGGAGGCTACCTGCATGCGATGTATCGGCATGCTTCGAACGGGGAGCGACTTCGGCTCATGTGGCTGATCGGATCGCGTATCTTCGTCGGTCTCTGTGACCTGTTGCTCGCGGCCACGATGTATACCCTATTCCTGCTGCTGCAAGGGCGTTCTCCGGCACATCATCTTTGGTGGACACCGAGGAGCACTTTGGAGGCTGCCCTGACGACTGCGGCTCTCGTCATTCTCCGGTCACTCCTGGAAATAGCGTCGATACGTTCGGTAGCAGAGTACGTACAGGGCCTGTATACAGGCATGGTTCTACGCCTCATGCGTGGTTATACGGAGATGCGGTGGGGACAGTTCGTCGAGTGCAATCGAAGTGATCTTCTAAACACAACCGTTAATACCGCACGAGAAGCGTCTTTTTTCTACCACTTGTGCATCGAGCTGACTGCATCGGTGGTGGTTGTCGTAGCTATGACCTGTGCTTTGATCTATCAAAGCCCTGTAGGCGCATGCTGTCTCGTTGGAACGGCAGTCGTGTTCTACGGATTGCATCGCGTCTTCATACGAGAAAAGCTCAGGGAGGCTGGCACCCAGAAAGAACGTTCCTTGCGGAAGTTGCAGCGAACTCTAGTGGATCTGTTTTCTTCTGGCAAGGAGATACGGACGTATTCGAATCAGAATTTCTTTTATCAGCGAGTTCAGGAACAAACGCGTTCTGTCGCAAGCGAGACGTTGCGCCTCATGCTCCTTCCTCAGATCGCAAGAACACTTTCCGACCAAGGTGTAGTGTTAGTTTTTCTCTTCGCAGTCGTCGCCGTAGAACTGCGGAATGGCGACGTACATCAACTGCTGTCAGTGCTGGTGTATTACTTTGTGCTTTCCCGTAGGCTTCTTCCCTTGATCAGTCAAATATCGTATATGGCGAGCCAGATGGAAGGATCTTTCGAGAGCGTCCAAATCGTAAACAAAGAATTGTTTGAATGCAGCAGCCATCACACGCCCATTTCCCCAGTTGAACTGCCGCGTGCTGGTTTTGTGCTAGAGCTTGAAGGCGTGAGTTTTGCATTTGATACGCGAGTTGCGGTTCTGCAAAACGTGCATCTGTGCCAACGCATAGGGGAAGTGTTCGTTATTCTTGGGTCTTCAGGAAGTGGTAAGAGTTCTCTACTAAACCTGATTGCCGGTGTCTCGCAGCCTGTTTCAGGTACTGTTCGCGTAGACCATGACAACATCGCATATGTACCACAGGAGATCGTGCTTCTCGATGACTCAATTCGCAACAATCTGCTGTTCGGTGAAAGTGATAAGAGCGATGCGGACTTGATGAATGCATTGGCGGCAGCAATGCTCGATGATTTTGTTGCGGCACAACCAGTGGGATTGGAAACACGGGTTGGGGACAACGGTATTTTATTCTCGGGCGGTCAACGGCAGCGATTGGGCTTGGCGAGAGCAATTCTCCGTGGTGTCACGTTGTTGCTGCTGGACGAAGCGACCTCGTCGCTCGACGAAAAGACCGAGACTCAGGTGCTTGAAAACCTGCGTGGATGCGGAGTATCGGTGGTGCTTGTTACCCATAGTGTCCATGCACGACGGATTGCCGATCGTGAACTTCGCCTGGTAGATGGGCAGTTAATCGAGGACAGTAGGCCCCCCTTAGACGGGTCGAACGGTCGTTTTATCGTTGCTGTTTCTAATCTCTAAAGGGGTATTCGAAGCCTGCTGAAAACTCGCATTCACGTTACGGATTTAAGAAACGAAGCAGTTCTTGTTCGTCGTGTTTGCTAAGTTGCGCGCGTACGCGCATGTGTCGAACCACTGTGCCGGAGATGCGTGGTGAAAAGCCATCAGGAGCGGTATGGCAACGAGAGCAGTTTTGGGCGAAGACGCGTTCCCCTTCACTGTAATGCTGGGCAGCCTTTGGGGCCGACGTCTGCGGCTTCGAAGTCGTCTGGACAGCAGACGGCTGTCCAGATGTTGTCTGAGCTTGAATAGAGGAGACTCGTGGTATTAGAGCCGCGCCAAGGCCGAGGGCAAATCCGAGAATATGTTTTGAAGTCATCTTTACTTTCCTTTCCATGTTGGGAAGAGGAAGCGGTAAACGATTCCTGTCTCCCAGATGTTATGGTCGCCCGTAGAAGAAAACTGCCGCGAGTAGCTGGTTAGTATTCTTGTGTTATGCGGCAGGTTATAGTTCAGCCCAAAGTCAGCGCGCTGGGTATTCACTAGCGGCAGGCTGTCGCTGACAATGGTGTCGCGGCGGAACGTCTGCTGCATGCGAAATACCGGTTCGATGCGGCCTATCCAGCTATTCAATCCGCCGAAGGCCTGCGTTCTGTAGTCAGCCTCGATCCAGTAGCCCTGAGCATGATGACCACGTGCAAACTCTGAGCGAAACCGGAAAGCAGTGTCCTTCGGCTCCCACCAGACGTGTGTTCCATAGAAGTTCTCGCGTGTTCCTTGCAACAATCGCCCATAGGAGACTCCTACTTCCAGGCGGCTATCAGGTAGATACATACTTGCGCGGCCTCCGGTAGAGCGCTCGGAGTTGAATTGCTCATTTCCGCTGCGAGTCGAGAAATACGCAACGTAGTCGATGGAGTACTTATTCCGCGAAATGGCAGACCCGCGGAGTTCCCCACCGACACCTGTGCCGGTTCCCATTGCCCCGACACCTGCGATCAGAGGGCCATCTTGGAAATTGTTGATCCAAATTGGAGATAGGCGTTCGTTGAATGTGTTGAAAGGAGTAAGAAAGCTGCCACCCACAACCGTGAGGTGCGGTGTAGCAATGTAGTCACTTTGGAGATATGCCAACGAAATGAAATGGCTATGGTCGTATCCAGGCTGACCGTCACTATTTGGGGTGAAGAATTCGCTCAGAACTGCTCGAGACTCGACGAAGAAATGGTTTCCAATCGGTGCGGCGAGCAGTGGCTGTATGGTTGGAGAGTAAGTGGTGTTGCCACTGTTAGTGTTTGTGAGAAAGCCAACACCTCCGGAGAGAAGCGGCGTGTCTTGTGCGGTGGCATGTCGTACTGCGCAAAGCATAGCAAGCATCAAGGCGATACGCCTCGCTGGCCTTACCGATAGTGAGATTGGGAGACGCAAAATAGAACGCGGCATACGGACAACTTAGCTGCATCCGTCCATTGGCGTGTCTCTGGTTCGTCTGTCAGTTGTCAATCCATTGTCACTTCTTGTGGATGATCGTTTGGCCTTCCCGTTGAACTGTCCGATCACGTGGCCGCACCGTGGTAGCGGAGACAACAAAGGAATGACAATTCACTGACGCACGCATGACACCGCGGTTGTGCCTATTCCATAGGGTCAATGGTGAAGAGTGAATCGCTAGTCGCGCTTGCTCACTTTTACTGGTGTGACCCATATGAGTCTAAGGCAACACGCGTATCTGAAGATCCGGTTCTCATCGATTTCCCAGCGAACCCTGCTGGCGTTGGTGTCTGTTGCCGGTGCGTCGATGTTCCTCGCGAACAGTGGAAGAGCGCAAGAACCACTGAGCCCGGATTCGACGCAGAATACGTCGCATCCGTCGGCGAACGACGACGCTAGTGCGGCTGCGATGGCGTTCGGCGACACTTCGGATGCTGCAGATGATCCCAACTCTACCGCGATGCTGAGCAACCTAAACACTCCAGGGACTCCGCTGCCTGCAGATCAAATTATCCAGATTCTGCAACAGAACCCCGACCTGCTGATGGAGGTGAAATCTCAGGTTGCCGATCACCTGCAGCAACAGGGAACGCAGGTTCAGGCAAGCGATATCTCGGACGAGATGCTTTACAGCCAAGTCTCGACGAACGACAGCGTTCGTGCCGATATCACGACCTTCCTGCAGGCCCGAGGGTACGCTCCTCAAGGTGGCCTTCGGACTAGCGGTGGCATTTCGCAAGATGATTCATCGTTCTTGCAATCTAGCTTGCCTTCATCCGAAGGAATGAATACAACCAGAACTGCCGGAAACGCGAGCCTGCCTGTGACTGATGACAGCGGTCAAGGCCGTGATCGAACGAACTCTGTGGTTAAGCTTCAAGGCCCTACAAAACGAGAGCATGAGGAGACGAATGCGTCCACCGATGCTCCAAAAGTGGTTCACAAGTCTGCTCCGTACACTCTGCGCTCCATGCGCGATCTGTACACGCAGATTCCGGAACAGACTGCACCACTCAAGCGATTCGGCTCGGAAGTATTCGTGAATCGCAACTTCTCTTCTGTAGGTCGGGGGATTTCAAGCTCCGACACGCCGCTCGATGTACCTCTGGGGCCAGATTATGTCGTCGGCCCAGGCGACAAGCTCACGATTAATATGTGGGGCGGTATGATCTTGAGCCTTACCCGGGTCATTGATCGAGACGGCCAAATTCTCCTGCCTGATGCCGGTTCACTCCAGATAGCAGGGCTCACGCTCCAAAGAGCAGAAAGCGTGATCGAAGGCTCACTTAAACGACAATATCGGGATGTTCAGATCTCCGTGACGATCTCCCGGTTGCATTCCGTTCGTGTTTATGTGGTCGGAGATGTGCAACGGCCAGGCGGCTATGACATCAGCTCGTTGGCGACTCCGCTGAGTGCTCTTTATGCAGCTGGCGGTCCAACCTCGGTTGGTTCACTTCGTATTGCCCGGCACTATCGTGGACAGGAGCTAATCGAAGTGGTGGATCTCTATGATTTTCTTCTTCATGGAGTGCAGAAGAGTAGCGCCCACTTCGAAAGTGGAGACACCCTGCAGGTTTCTCCAGCAGGTGCGCAGGTAGTTGTCTCTGGAGCGGTGAAGCGTCCCGCGATCTATGAGCTCAAGCCTGGAGAATCGACCCTTGCGGCCGTGATTGAAGATGCGGGGGGTCTTACGGCTGCGGCTTCGCTCAGTCACATCACAATCGAGCGTATCGATGCGAACCGAGGTCGTGAGACGGTGACGCTCAAGACTTTCAGCGGACACGATCTGCAGGCAGATCGTGCTGCCATCGACAAGTTCGTCGTCACAGATGGGGATCGTATCCGTATCTCTCCGATCCTTCCTTATAGCGAACGCGTTATCTATCTTCAAGGCCATGTTGTTCGACCGGGACGGTTGTCCTACACCGATGGTATGCGGCTCAGCGAAGTGTTGCGCAGCTATCAGGACATGTTGCCTGAGCCGGCTGCGCATGGGGAAATCGTGCGGCTAGTACCTCCGGACCTCCATGCCGAAACCATAGCCTTCAATGTGCCCGACGTTCTTATCGGGAATGAGAATCTGACGCTTGAGCCTTTCGATACGATCCGGATCTTTGGCCGCTATGAGATGGACACGCCAACAGTCACGATCCATGGCGAAGTGCTCCGGTCGGGAACCTATCCGATGTCGAAGGGCATGACTGCCGCCCAGCTTGTACGGATGGCGGGAGGGTTCAAGCGCGATGCTCTGCTCGACAGCGCGGATCTGTCCAGCTACTTGGTTGAGGATGGCAACAGGGTGAATGGAAAACTCGTCACCATTCACATCGGAGCTGCCGTTGCCGGAACAGATCCGGGCGCAGATGTTCCTCTCAAGCCGGGCGACATTCTCACTGTTCACCAGATCACCGGATGGAGTGAGATCGGCCAGTCGGTAACGATTCAGGGTCAGGTTAGATTCCCCGGCAGCTATGGCTTCCAGGAGGGAGAGCGGCTTAGCTCCGTGCTTCGCCGTGCAGGCGGAATGCGTGATACCGCTTATCCGGAAGGTGCGGTATTAATTCGTGAGCAGGTTCGTGATCTAGAAGAAAAGAGCCAGCAGGAGCTCATTCGACAGATCCAAACGAACTCCGCGGCAGCACGCCTTGGGCCGGCATTAGGCGCTGGGGACACAGGGGGCACGCTGCAGTTGATCAAGGCGCAGCAGGAGCAGGCGATCGAGCAGCTTAAAAGCCACCCTGCTACCGGTCGCATGGTCATCCATATCAGCGCCGATATCGATAGCTGGGCGAATACGCCTGCGGATACAGAACTTCGGCGTGGAGATGTTTTGACGATTCCGAAGCGTCCGGGATTTGTACTCGTGACTGGCCAGGTTTATAACGCCACTGCACTAACCGTCGCTCCTGGCAAAACAGCGTCGTGGTATCTCAGTCACGCAGGTGGAACCAACAGCACTGCCAATCGCAAAGAAATCTTCATCATCCGCGCCAACGGTTCGGTCATAGGCCGTCGCTCGGGCCCAAAAGTGCTTTCCATCAAATTGAATCCAGGGGATGTCGTTGTCGTCCCGCAAAAGATCATAGGCGCTTCGCTTCTATGGAGGAATCTGCTGACGACTGCTCAACTCGCTTCTTCCATTGGCATCACCGCCGGAATCGCTGCGGCGGCCCTTTAGGTGTAATGTCACTGTTTCGCATTCACGATGATTTCCATGAACTTTATGCTCTCGTCCCAGCAGCCAACAAACAACGAATTTACTCTTCAGCTTTCCTATAGGCCGATGGGAAGGACGAAATGACTATCAGCGCTTCCACACCTGCGCCCGTCGCAAACAGTCAAGAAATTCCTGCACATTGGGCCACTCGCGCAACATTGCTTTGGTGGCATCGAAGGATGCTGGTACGGGTTACGGCAATCTCGCTCGTCGTGAGTCTCGGGATAGCGTTCCTTATTCCAAAGCAGTACAAGGCCTCCGCGAGCATTATGCCGCCCGATCAGCAGAGCTCCGGCGCGATGATGCTGGCTGCTCTGGCCGGACGCGGAGGGCTGGGATCCCTCGGCAGCCTTGCCAGCGGTTTGTTAGGGGGGCATACGACGACCGCGCTGTTCGTCAACCTGCTGCAAAGCGGAACAGTACGTGGGCACCTGATAGACCGCTTCAACCTTCAGCACGTCTATCACGCGCGCTACAGGATAACGGCCGCCAAACGCCTGGCACGACGTACGAAAATCAGCGACGACAAAAAGAGCGGCGTCATCACCATCGAAGTAGAAGACACCGACCCTATACGGGCACGCGATCTGGCGCAGGCATATCTAGATGAGTTGAACAAGCTCGTCAACAAGACCAGCATCTCAGCTGCGCGTCAGGAACGCATCTTTATTGAGCGCCGCCTTCACGATGTCCAAAATGACCTTGAGCGTGCGCAGCTTGAGTTGAGTGAGTTTTCAAGCAAGAACAGCACCGTTGATATCAAGGAGCAGACCCGTGCGATGGTGGATGCTGGCGCTCGTGTACAAGGGGAGCTGCTCGTTCAGCAGGCTGGTCTGCAGTCTCTACGGCAGATCTACGGTGATGGCAACGTGCGCGTTAAAGAAACCCAAGCGCGCATCACTGCGCTTCAGCAAGATATTACAAAGATGACGGGCTCGTCGGCTCCATTGTCGGCAGTTGGTTCTGGTTTGGGCGGCGCTTCTGATGCTTCTGCCGATAAAGGAGAGCTCTATCCGCCATTACGTCAGTTGCCGCGTCTTGCTGTTCCGTACGCTGATCTATACAGGCGCGTGAAAGTGCAGGAGGCCGTTTTTGAATTGCTTACACAGCAATACGAGATGGCTCGCATCGAGGAGGCAAAGGATGTACCTGCTATCAGTGTCATCGATGCGCCCGGGATACCGGAGAAGAAGTCTTTTCCTCCTCGCCTGATTCTGGCTGTGGTGTTGACATTGCTTGCTTTCGTAGCGACAGCCGCTCTGATTCTCCTACGTGAAGGTTGGTCGAAGCTCAACACGGACGATCCACGTAAGACTCTTGCCGCGGAGATCATTCCTGTAATTCGCTGGCGGTGGCACTCCATTGTCTCCAAGCGAAAGGACCACGTATGAAGAGGCACATTGCCAACGCGGTCTATGGGGCATTCGACTACGCTTCCTTTCCGCTTGGGATGCTTTTGGTGGCACCGATCGTCCTGCATAAAATCGGTGCAGCGGAGTACGGTCTGTGGATGGTGTCCACCGCGGCTATCAGTGCGGGTGGAATCATCGCGTCCGGTTTTTGCGATGCCGGCATACAGCGCATTGCACAACTTCGTGGCGCAGAGAAAGCCGACATGATGGTGCATACGTTTCGCACAATGTTTGCGATCAATCTCGCGCTTGGTTGCACGCTTGCACTTCTGATGTGGATAGCTTCTCCCTATGCGGCTCGCCACTTGGCCGTCTCACAGCTGCTTTCTCCGAGGGAGTGTCTGTCCTGTCTTCGGATTGCGAGCGTCTTGATTCTGATCCGAGCGATTGAGGCGGTGAGCGTCAGCACGCAGCGCGCATTCGAGCAATATCGCGGAACCGTACTAATCAGCACGGCCATCCGGGTTCTCACGCTGGGTTCTGCCGCCGTGCTCGCGCTATTGGGTAGGCATACGGAAAGCATCATGATTCTGACTGCTGTGCTTTTAAGCGCAGGGACATTTCTCCAGTTCTGTCATCTGCGGAGATATCTCATTGCCGATGCGCTCTGGCCAGGTTTTCATGTACAGGAAACGCGCACTTTGATGCACTCCGGAGTCTTCGTCTGGCTTCAGGCACTCGGCAGCGTGGTCTTTCGCCAGTTCGATCGGATACTGCTTGGCGTATCTCTCGGGGCTGCTGCCGTTGCTCCTTATTCGCTGTGTATCCAACTCGCCGAGCCACTGTTTGGGTTGACAGCGTCGGGCCTCAGCTTTTTCTTTCCGTATCTATCCGGACGTGCCAACAGCCTATCGAAACACGCATTGAGGCGCGCTGTTCTTAAGGCTTTTCTCTGCAATCTCTTCCTGGTGGTGTGCGGTGCGAGTCTCCTGCTTGTCTTTGGGAGCCGGTTCCTGCAGATCTGGGCTGGCTCTGCGATGGCATATAACGCGAAGTCGATTCTTCCTCTCATTGTGATAGGGTCTGCCCTTTCCGGACTGAGCGTTACGGGAACTTACGCTGTCCAGGCACTAGGCCAGTTTCGAACAGTAGCGTGCATAACCATTGGCAGCAGAAGCGCGCTCTTTCTTTTTATGTTTTACCTACTTCATCACCAGGGACTTCACGGGCTGGCCCTGGCACGTGTGTATTACGGCGGCGCCGCGCTGCTGGTGTATCTACCCCTCATCCGGCAACTTGGTCTCTTTAGAGCGGCCAAAAGCTCCGTTCCTTCTATCCCCGTCGCCACGGAAATTCAGGAAGGAGCCCAACTGTGAGGATACTCATTACTGCCGCTCAGTTTTCGTCTAACATCTCCGGATTGCAGCGGCACGCACTCAACATAGTGCGTTGTTTGCTGAAGCAACCCGATGTCTCAGAGGTGCACTTCGTCTTTGCTCCCTGGCAGTGTCAGCTCATGCGGGCTGTAGGTTTGGATTCGATGGAGCGGGTGATAATGCATGTTGCCGAGATGAATCAGGGGCTGTGGAGCCGTAACAGTTGGTACTATCGCCGCCTGCCTGAGTTGGTTGCCCAGGTCCGACCGGATATCGTTCACCTTTCTTATCCCGTCCCTGTCAATGCGTCGGCAATTCCGTGTCCGATTGTTCTTTCATTGCATGATCTTTATCCCTATGAGATACCGGGTAATTTCGGGTTTCCAAAAGTAATCTTCAACCGCGCTATTCTGCTGCAATGCCTGCGGAGTTCGGATGCAATCGCCTGCGTATCGGACACCACGATTACTCGCATGAAGCAATATACGCCTCGGGTGCTTTGGGAAAGAGCGCTGCGAATCTATAACTGTGTGGAACCGGAGACAGAGTGTGCTGAGCACACTCCAATCCCGCATTGGCGCGGCGAGCCTTTTCTGCTTTCTGTCTCGCAACATCGCAAGAATAAGAACATCCCGCTTCTTATCCGAACCTTATATCGCCTGCTCCTCGAGCGTCGGCTCCGTCCGGACATGAAGTTGGTGGTGATTGGCATCACCGGGCCAGAGACAGTCCGCATTCATCGGCTTGTATCCGAACTGCGTCTGGAAGACCGGGTGATCTTTCTGCAGGGACTTTCTGAAGAGGACTTGCAATGGTGCTACAAACATTGCGAGGCGCTTGCAGCTCCTTCGGAAACAGAGGGCTTCGGCCTGCCGGTTGCCGAGGCCCTGCTGGCAGGCTGCCGCGTTGTTTGCTCTGATATCCCGGCCTTCCGCGAAATCGATAAAGAACATTGTCGCTTCGTGAAGTTGGGGATCGGTGCGGAACAGAGATTCGCAGATGCGATCGTAGCCAGTCTTGAGCAACCTCCCACGCCTCCGATCTCTCTCCCGCAGTTCTCTTCCGAGGTTTTGGGAGCCAACTACTTGGATCTCTATCGTGGGCTGTTGCCGGAGACTGCATGCTTGCCAACTTTTCCATTCGTGAGTTCGATGCAAGTGCGGCACTCAAAAGACAGTCATTATAACCGAGATAGGGAAATTCTTGCTGGAGAGGAGATGGGATGAACATGATCACATCTGATTCTTACGTTCCGAAGCTTTTTGTCAAACGGATGACGGCCTCGAGCAGCAGGCAGCGGCCCGCGACTTCGCGAGAGCTGTTCCTTAGTATTCTCGTTGTCTGCGAGTGGGTAACGAACTTTTCCACCTGTGCGGCCGTGACGTTCGCAGCCGAGTTTCTGGAACTCCGTGGTCTATATACCGTCCGCACGATGCTGGCTGTCAGCGCCGTTGTTGGGTTGTTTGTCACCGGTCTATTGCGTCAAAATCGCAGTGCCAGTGAACGAGCTGGCCTTCACCCAGTTCATGAAACCGCGAGGGCAGTGCGGATATCTCTTCAGGTCCTGGTGTTTCTCTTGTCGGTGGCCGTTTTTTTGCGACCTGAGTTGCCGTTACGAGCAATTGTTCTTGCGCTTGTGTTGATGCCTTTAGTGCTGGTGCTGCAGAAGCAGGTATTCGCCTCAATTATTCAGGGTTTGCATAGCCGGGACTACAACACAATTCACGTTGTCGTCTATGGAGCCGGCAAAACGAGTCGGCGTATCACGTCTGCACTCTCAAAAGCTCCTCGCTTGGCGCTCCGTCCCGTTGCATTTGTAGATGAGGATTCCGGATCCGTCGATGACTGCAGCTTAGAGCTGGCATACCCGAGATCTAAGGAGGATGCTGTTCAATACACCTCGATGACTGTGGATTTATTGCGCTCGCTTCACTGCGATCTGCTATTGATAGCAACTCTGTCCCTCTCAACCGAGCAACGCGATCGACTCAAGACAATTGCAAGACAAGCGGGGGCACGGATCGAGCAGCTTTCTGAAGCTAGTCTGGTGGACGCACATCTGACAGAATGCGTTGAGATCGGCGGACTCTCTCTGGTTCATGAGAAAAAGAAGGTAGGCATGTGGTTTTACACCTACGGGAAGCGAATGGTCGACATCATTGTCTCTTCCATTCTTCTGGTATTTCTTTCACCCGTCTTTCTTTTGGTTGCAGTTCTCATCCGTCTAGGCTCACATGGTCCCGCTCTCTTCGTTCAGAAACGAGTGGGACGCGATGGAGCACTTTTCAAGATGTATAAATTCCGGTCGATGTGCAGCATGGCGCGGAAATACGAGTTCTCACCGAAGACATCCCTTGATCCACGGATCACCAGAATAGGCAGATTTTTGAGACGGACCAGCCTCGATGAACTCCCACAACTGATCAACGTTTTTCTAGGTCAGATGTCTTTGGTGGGCCCCCGGCCGGAGATGCCATTCATTGTGCGGCGTTACAACGAGCATCAGCGGGAGCGGCTGCAGGTGGTCCCAGGAATCACCGGTCTATGGCAACTGAGCGGTGACAGGGCATACCCCATCCATGAGAGCCTCCATCATGATCTCACTTACATTCGGGACCGGTCCTTGTCTATGGATATAGCAATTCTCATCCATACGCTGTTCTTTGCAATGTGCCGAGGAGTATGAGGAAGATGGGATGAGCTTTTGGCGTAGGTGCATGCCTCTGATTTACACATCTTGTGAACAGGGCTGACACGCTATACGGGAGCGTTTATGAAGCTCTACTCGAATAGACACCGGGTGCCTTTGCTGGCCAGAGTGCCCTGTGTGCGAGCTGGTGCTCTGTGTCCGGACAATCTCGTGACAATCGGCTAACCGTGGCATGACAACTGGCCGGTGGCGAGTTGCTAACGTAAGGATGGCCGGTGGATCGGCTCCAGTTGCGACGCTAGCTGTCTGTGCGCTTCTCCGCAGGGATTGCCGGCTATCCGACTCATATCCAAGAGGAGTCTTCATGAAATCGAAGTTCATATTGCTGGTTCTGTGTATTGGGATGATTGCCGCAGGCGTTCTCTCTGCCCGTATTGTTCGCGCTCAGGAAGCGCCTCGACGAATTGACATCACGGTTAAGCGCTTCGCCTTTACGCCCGATGAAATCACGTTGAAGAAAGGCCAGCCGGTGGTGCTCGTCATCAAGAGCCTGGACGTTGCTCACGGGCTGCGGTTTCGGGATCTTAATCTAAATGTGAAGATCGACAAAGGTGAATCCGCCGAACTGAAGCTTACGCCTGACAAAACGGGGGATTTTGTAGGTCACTGCTCGGTGTTCTGTGGCTCCGGTCATGGTGCTATGACGCTGACTCTTCACGTGGTGGACTAGACGTGCGCCGCCTCATCACAACAATTGCCGCAAGCTGCATCATAGGGCTGGCCGGATGTAAGGCAAACCCGCCGAGCAAGCTTGAAGTCAGAACGATCACCTTCGCCAAGCACCACGTTTTTGTCGGCAATAAAGAGCAGAAGAATCCTTTGCCCTACAGCCGCGAAACCTGGGAGGACGGCAAGGAGACGTTCTCTCATTACTGCGTCGCCTGCCATGGCATGGATGGACAGAATACTGGCGTCCCATTCGTCGACCACATCTCTCCCCCTATCCCATCATTGGCCTCAAAGGAGGTACAGAGCTATACCGACGGACAGCTTAAATGGATCCTCGACAACGGAATCCGCCCCTCGGGAATGCCCGGCTCTAAAGGGATACTGAGCGACGACGAGCTTTGGTCGATCGTCGTATTTCTGCGGGAGCTGCCACCGGCGGGAAGCCAAGGCGTCCCGGAGATATACACGCATTAACATCCTGGGTCGTGAGGATACTGCACTACGTGAGTGAAGATGGAGACAAAGTCTGATGCAGCGAAGAACAGCAGTATATTCGGCGGTGGGGAAATTGCCTTTGTCATAGGCTTCTTCTTTTCTTTCCGTCTTGCCATCCCCATCTTGTTCATGAAGCTTTTTGGAGCAGATCTTCAGACCGGTTCGGCGATCAAATTGTCTTTGAGTTTCTTATTATTTACAGCAGTCTGCTTCACTTCGTTTGGCACCTCCACTCGGACATTAGGTTCTCTCCTGGAGCCATCCAGCATCAGATGGGCGTTATTATTTATCGCCTTTTCTGGTTGTAGCCTCCTATGGAGCGAGACGGCCTCTTTGGCTGCCTCAATGGCTTATTGGTCAGGAACCGCCATAGATGTTGCGACAATAATCTTCCTGCTTCGCGCTGGAAGCGTCACGGAAGTAGCGGCGTCTGTGATGAAGGGATTTATCTGGGCATCCTGTTGGATTGCCCTGATTGCATGGTTGATGCCGGCTCAATACGATCTGCGATTAGGAGATGAAGATTTCTTCAACGCGAATTCGATCTGCAATGTTTGTGTGTTCGCGGTATTCTTCGCTCAGTACCTCATGCGCCGCAAGATGGCGAAGTACGGACTCATCACATTTCTTTTGGTACTTACGATCCTTCGCAGCTTGAGCAAGACCACCATCGCAGCTTTTCTAGTTAGCGAAATTTATTTTGTGATCCAAGATCGCTCGATGAGCCGCCGTAGCAAGATATTGTTGACCGTTGCTGCAATCCTGGTTGTCCTGATGTTCTGGGGTTTATTCGAGGCCTATTACACCTTTTACACTTCGTACGGAAATCAAGCTGATACGTTGACAGGCCGTACTGCAATTTGGAGCTATGTTATCGATGGGGTGATGGAGCATCCTTGGATTGGACATGGGTTCGATTCCATGTGGAACGTCGTGCCTACGTTCGGCACTTTCGAGGCAAGACATGCAGAAAATGAGCTGCTGGAACAGGCCTACTCATACGGCGCAGTCGGCATTGTCGTCCTCTGCGGAGTATATGGCGCTCTTTACTCCAACATTCGGCGGATGGAGCAGGAGTCTTCCAAGGTGATATGCACCAGTATTATCTTATTTGTCATCGTCCGTGGATTCGCTGAGGCGGAGCCGTTCGACCTTTTGCTACCTCTGTGGACAGTTGTTTTGTTAGGCGTCCTGGTTTGCCAGAATGCTGAAGTTGGAGCGCCTGCGGCGTCGTTCTATCCGTCAGCGAACACGTCGTCCTGAAGCAGCTAGCAGCTACATCTCTATAGAAAGCTCATATTCTCGCTTTAGTGTCGCTTGAAAGCGCAATCTCTCCCAATTGTCATCCGATTGTCATTTCTTAGCGCGGGGTACCTATCGTCGAGTCATATCGACCAGAATAGAGGAGAGGCCTAAAATTATGGCGATGGATACGGATCTGATGGAAGATGAGGCGGAAATCGAAACAGCACCGTCGGCAAGTCTCGGTACCATTCTGGTCATCGAAGATGATCCACGGATGCAGAAAGTGCTCCGCAGGGTCTTCGCGAGCGAACACTACGCTGTCGTTGTAGCAGGCGACGGCCAGACCGGACTTGAGCTATTTCGAAGCGAACGGCCAGTTGCCGTTATCTTGGATTTGATTCTACCGGGAATCTCCGGGCGCGAACTCTGCCGGACTTTCAAGGACATAACGAGTGAAATACCAGTGATAGTGCTCAGCGCGATCAGCGAAGTGGTTGACAAGGTTCTGCTCCTGGAACTCGGCGCTGACGACTATGTCACAAAGCCTTACAGCCCGCGAGAGCTTATGGCTCGGGTTCAGGCAGCGATCCGTAGACAGCGCAAGCCCCCAAGCCCGACCATCGTTCGCTTCGGTGACTGTGAGGTCGACTTCAAGAGCATGACTACGAGGAGGGACGGAGTTCCAGTGGTACTCACCGCTCACGAGTTCAAGCTTTTGAAGTACTTTACGGAGAATGTGGACCGTGTCTTGTCACGGGAACTTCTGCTCAATGAGGTTTGGGGTTACAACGCGTATCCCACCACACGGACCGTGGATAACCAGATCCTGAAGTTGCGACAGAAGCTAGAGCCGGACCCAGCAAATCCGAAGCATCTTCTTACAATCTACGGTGCAGGGTACAAATTTGTCCCATGATCCACAAACCGCTCCTCCAGAACACGAACGCGCCTCCGCGGTGACTTCGGGTCAGCGAAAGAAAGGCGTTCGAACTCACATCCTGCTCGTCCTCGCGATGGCCTTGGTGATTGTCATAGTCACCTCGCTGTTTCTCGTTTTGCTGCGGCATAGGTTGCGCGCACAGGTGACCGACGACCTTTCCCAGGACCTTAAACACTCCGTCGTCACCTTCGAGAACCTTCAAGCGGAACGGTTAGCAGCACTCGATCGCGAGAACGCGCTTCTTGCGGAGTTGCCGACGCTTAAGGCACTGATGACGAGTGGCGATGATCTCACCATTCAGGATGGCGCTGTCGAGTTCTGGCAGTTGAGCGGCAATGATCTGTTTGCCCTGGCCGATCCCTCCGGAAGGCTTGTGGCGGTGTACACAAAGAATGGCTCGCCCGATTCTTCGCTCCGCGTCGGCCTGAAAGCCCTGCTTGGATTTTCTGGCAAACACTATCTGATTGATGGCAGATCGCTGTATGCCTGCTCGCTCCGGCCGCTTTATTTCGGTAGTGATGGAGACGGGACACTACTTGGCTACGTTGTCAGCGGTGTTTCGATTGAACGAACAGTGCGCCAGATCAGTGAGCCGACAGGTGTGGAAGCAACGTTTCTCAGCGACGGGCATGTCGTTACAAGCACGCTTGCTGCTGCGGAACAAGCGAGTCTCTCTGATCCGGTATTGCTCTCTGCCACGCCGCAAAAGCCTGCACAGGTGAAGCTCGCCACCACCCGATTTCTTGCCGCCACTGAGGATCTCTCGAACACTGCGACCTCTCCCTTGCAGTTGGTGCTCCTCAAATCATTCGAACCAGCGGAGCTCTGGATCTATCGTATGGATCGTATGGTCTTGAGCACAGGGCTTCTGGCGCTTCTATCTGGTGCATTACTCATGATTGCTCTTGCGCGTCTGCTCACACGCCCGCTTGAAGAGCTCTCCAGGAGTGTTCGCGCTTTCGGTATGGGCGACAGCCGATATCGCATCCCCGCTTATGGCACCCAGGAGGTGCGCCAATTGAGCGAGGCATTTGCCAGCATGCGCGACGAAATTCAACAGAAAAACCGCGCATTGCTCGAATCCGAACGGCTTGCGACGATCGGCCGCATGGCCAGTTCTGTGTCGCACGATCTGCGTCACTATCTTGCTGCCGTGTATGCCAATTCGGAGTTCCTCGCATCCGGCCGTCTCTCGGAGGAGGAGCGAAACGAGATCTTCGCGGACATTCGCGCGGCCGTACACGGCACGACGGACATGATCGAATCCCTGTTGATCTTCAGCCGTACCGGCGCGAGTGTGAGAAGGTCGCCAGAGCTGATGTCTACTCTTGTTGACCGGGCAGTTACATTGATCCGATCACACCCAGACGCGGACGGGGTGAAGCTCGTAGGGAACTACGGAGAACCGGCGACAACATCGGCGCAAGTGGATGGCAAGCAGATCGAGCGAGCACTCTACAACCTCCTGCTGAATGCATGCCAGGCCGCTCGGATGAATGGAGCGGACGCGAATGTCACGATTACCCTCGAGGCGCAGAAAGAGCATATCGTCGTGCGGGTTATCGATAATGGTCCTGGGATTCCCGAGAGTATTCGCGATAGGCTCTTTGAGCCCTTCGTGAGCGAAGGGAAGCAGAAGGGTACGGGTCTCGGCCTTACGCTCGCTCACTGTATCGCAGAGGAGCATGATGGTGAAGTAGTTCTCGCCAGCAGTTGCCCCGGTGAAACAATTTTTCAGATGAGAGTGACTAGAGAGATTCGCATAGCAAGCGTGACTACCGAGTCCGAACCGAAACGCATCGATAAGGTCAACACAAATGAGAAGGTATGGACATAAATACAGACTAAATCTCCGTTGCGCGTTCCGCAGAGCCTGCCTACTCGTACTGCTCTCGACGCCATTGCTCGGTCCCCCCGTAGGGACAGGTTGCGCACAAGTGCCAGCTCAGGACAGTGTTTCTCAGCAGGTGCAACAGCTGAATGTTGCGATGGCGCAAGCGGAGGCCCAGATCGAAGAATCACAGCGCCAATTGAGCGAAATGCGTCGCCAATTAACTGCGTTGCAGGTCCAAATGACAGGACCGCAGCCCAACACGCAGACCCCGCTTTCAAACATCGCCAGTTCTTCATCTTCATCCTCAACCAATACGCCCGAAACGACTGCGGCGGAGATCCAGGATCTCCGTGAGCATCAGACTATCCAGACCTCTCAGATTGCCACGCACGAACAAACGAAGGTCGAGAGCGAGTCGAAATACCGGGTTAAAGTCACAGGCCTGGTGCTCCTGAATGGGTTCGTCAACACGAAGGCCGTCGATATGCCGTCGACACCGACTGTTGCAATCGGCGGCTCCGGCAGCACAGGAGCTTCGCTGCGTCAGACGGTGCTTGGCTTCGATGCAAATGGACCTCACCTCTTTGGAGCACGCAGCTATGCGGATCTGCGAGTGGATTTCGACGGAAACCCACAGAGCAGCAGCGCGGCCGGAATCTACACTGGTTATTACAACGGCAACGCGACGCTGCTGCGTCTACGAACAGCACACGCCGGGCTGGAGTGGGACCATACGAGTGCCTATTTCTCGTTGGATCGACCTCTCTTCAGCCCCGATTCGCCAACTTCCCTGGCCGCCGTGGCCATGCCACCGCTCGCGTGGTCAGGAAATCTATGGACATGGAATCCGCAGCTTGGCGTAACCCACGATTTATCATTCGCCGGTTCTCATAGCTTAAGGCTCCAGGCTGCATTGATGGATGTTGGCGATGCGCCCGTATCGCCAGTTGCCGCTACTTTGACAGACCCGAGCATCTTGCAGCCGACTGCTTCGGAGCGAAGCCGTTGGCCCGGTGTGGAAACACGTATCGCTGTGCTTGGATCAAAGCAAGACGAAACGGGCAATCATTTTGGCGTGGGCGGATACTTCGCGCCACACCTTACCTCATTTGGCGGACGCTTCGATTCTTGGGCGGCCACTGCGGACACGCGGCTACGCCTGCCGGCGCATATGGAATTCACCGCAAACTTCTATCGTGGCCTTGGGCTTGGTGGCCTTGGCGGTGGAGCGTACAAGGATTTCGTATACCGGACTGATCCCGGCTCGACTGGTTATTACTTCCGTCCACTCGAGGATGCCGGAGGGTGGGCTCAACTGAAAGAGAAGTTCAGTGAGCGCATAGAACTAAACGCTGCGTTTGGCATAGACAACGTCTTTGCAAAGGAGCTCCGGCCTTACGCAGTTCCTGCTACCGATGCATACCAGAACCTGGCACGGAATCACACCTATACGGGAAACGTGATCTATAGTCCCAGCGCATATCTGCTCTTTTCTCTTGAGTATCGTCATTTGGACAGCTTTCCTGTCCTCGGGCCATCCATAGGAGCCAACGTCATTGGTTTGGCCGCAGGATACAAATTTTGATGAAGAACAGCCGACGTATAAAAATTCTCTTTTCCGGACTCGGATTGATTGCAACGCTGGCTTCCGGACAGCAGTTCGCGGCGGCCCGCGCGGCCGAAGTGCGCCTTCGCATTGTGTCGTCCCAGCCCGGCAAGCATCATAGCGCCCCGGCCGTAGCTTGGCTGGAACCACTCGCAGGGACGCCCGCCCTTCCATTCGTTCCCCAGGGCCACTACACGCTTCTGCAGAAGAACCGTACCTTCATCCCTCATCTACAAGTGATTCCGGCGGGCAGTGTTGTTCAGTTTCCGAATGCCGATCCGTTCTTCCATAATGTCTTCTCCTTGTTCGAAGGGAAACGTTTTGATCTCGGGCTTTATGAAGCCGGATCGAGCAAGGGGGTTACGTTTTCGCGCGAAGGCGTCTCTTACATCTTCTGCAATATTCATCCTGAAATGAGTGCGGTCATTGTGAGCTTGCTCACACCTCTCTATGCCATTGCCGATTCGAATGACTTGATTCTGCTGAACAAGATTCCGCCTGGCGATTACAAGATCCAGCTATGGGTTGAAGGAGTGCCGCAATCATCCCTCGTGGGATTGAGCCGGCGGATTCACGTCAGCGAGGGGACCCTGGATCTAGGCCAGATAAGTGTTCCGATAGGCTCCAATCCGACTCACGAAAACAAGTTCGGAAAGCCCTATGAGCAGGACTCAAAATCACCATATTAGTAGTGCTGCGTTCCGTCGATCCTGTAACGATTGTCCGACGCGATTCAGAACACAGAAACCTCTCCCTCAGGAGAAGACCTTGGAATGCTGGAGGTTGTTCCCACGGAGTGGGTCTCGGCCATCGCTTGGCTTTGGAGGTTCTCTGCCTATGGGTGACGTATTTTGAGACTGCCCGCCTACTATCTAACTAACGAATGACCGTATCGACTAATCCAAGGAGAGATCATGATCAAGACTGAAGAGTGGACACGGCGACAGTTTTTTGCGGGACTAACAGCAGCGGGCGTGGCGGGAGGTTTGATCTTGAGCGGCGAACCTGCATTGGCGCAGACGGGGCTGTCAGGCGACGCGGCGATTCGAGAGTTGATAGCTGGCAACGAACGATTTATGGCCGGAAACGTCACCTCGTTCCCGGAGGACTTGAAGATACTGAAAGCGAAGACCGCGGATAAGCAAGAGCCGTTCGCCTCGGTGCTTGCCTGCGCCGATTCGCGCATTCCGGTGGAGTTGATCTTCGATCAAACCATTGGACACCTCTTTGTAACTCGAGTTGCAGGGAATATGGTGACGCCGGAGATTGTCGCGACCTTGGAGTATGGGGTTGCGGTGCTTGGCATCAAGGCAATTCTGGTAATGGGGCATTTGGGCTGCGGGGCGATCGCTGCGGCGGTCGAGGCGAAAGAGGTTCCCGGCCAGATCAGCGTACTGTACCAACACTTGATGCCGGGGATTGCGGGCGCACATGGGGATATTCCACTAGCTGCGAAGATGAACGCGGCCTATCAGGCAAAGCTTTTGAGCGAAAGCTCGACCGTAATAGCAAAGGCTATTAAAGATGATGGAGTGAAGGTTATGAGTGCAAGCTATGACATCGCGACTGGCAAGGTGACGCTAGGAGCTTGATCGCAATGCGCTTCGCAGATGCAGCGGCGGATCTTCCAGCATGGAACCCAGTTTTCGTCTCGCGCGTCGCCGAGAGGACCGATCAGGAACGGGAAGTCGACTTCTGTTTGCCAATGAGCCCGATCGATGAGTGATTCGGCGATTTATCGTTAGTTGACCGTGACAAGCTGATAGCCTCGCCAGCTTCCCTCAGGGTAGGAAAGGTATCCAGCTTAGTTCTTTGGCCTGCCTATTTGGCCAACGTAACTGTTTGCAGGATAGCGAACTCTTGGTTGGCTTGCTTGAGGTACATCGCATCGGGATCAGCGTGTGCCCATAAAGTCAGGAAGTGCTGATATGTGTCGATGGAGGCGGTGCGATTACCTTCGGCGGCGAGAGCGCGGCCCAAGCCGAGCCATGAGAGCGGGATCGCGGCGGCAGTGGGGTCCACCTCTGGATGAGCAAGTATGTCGCGGTATTCCTTCTCAGCAACCTTCAGCTGACCTGCGGCAAAGTAGACGTCGGCGCGGAACCTGGGAACGGATAGATTTTCGCGTTTGTCAACCTGGCGCGTGGGCTCCATCAGGGCAATCGACCCATGGGCTGCAGCTTCGGGGTTTTACCAAGATCACGCTCCGTATTCGAAAGCAGATTCCAGGCGTTCAACGAATGAGGATAGAGTTCAGCCCAGTTATGACAAATTCTCTCGGTTTCAAACAGGTTTTGTGTTGTGGCAGTATTGTAGATGGTGGATATGGCGAAGCGGAGCGATTCATTTACCGACTCCCTGAGGCTGTATGCCTTCAAAATCGCAGCTTTGCCGTTGACGTCGTCCTCGGCGGTAAAATCATAGGCTGCCATATTAAAGTAAGCGGCCGCAAAGTAGGGGTCAGCGGCAATGGCACGCTTGTCCAACTCCATGGCTTCGGACAGTTTTCCTTGTTCATAGTCATGGACCGCCTGGCTGAAGTCCTTCAGCGCTTCGAAGGATACCGTGTTCTGGGGGAAGAGCGGCTTATCGAAACGGGCGACGCTCCGGCGCGACTCGCCGAGCTTTTGGCGAAGACTCGCGGCGAGGTTATCGATGCTAGGGGGTAAGCCTTCAGAGCTGACGGCCTCCTGCTTTGCTTCTGCCAAAATGGCCTCGTTGACGCAACTAACAGCCTCTTCGGTGAGTAGAAAATGCTGCCCGACCCTGGCTATAGTTCCGTATAGAACGGCCTGACTGTTTGTTCTCTCGCAGACTTCCCTAAACATCGCCGGGGTCATCGGGTCGTCTGGCTTATGCATCATCTGCGTCAAAGTGTCGCGGACCTTGGACGAGGAGACCACT
>Ga0302182_10000283_pt1 | contig 34025 bp, 38 predicted proteins | sample I_Palsa_N3_1_FD_198781 | JGI IMG/M metagenome (GOLD analysis project Ga0302182, IMG submission 198781) | Peat permafrost microbial communities from Stordalen Mire near Abisko, Sweden - I_Palsa_N3_1 | ecosystem: Environmental > Terrestrial > Soil > Palsa > Peat permafrost | place: Sweden...
TTTGAGGGTTCCCGCCAAGCCCGATCTACCGGAGACGATGCGGCCCTTGTACCTCACAACCATCATCGTATAATGCCGTCCGGTGCGGGGATTGCGCCCCGGCACCAACCCTGCCAAGGGGTAAGAAAGAGACCCTCGAATGACCGAACATCCGCCGATGGAAATCACCCTTAGCGATGTGAAAGGCGTGCATATACTGGCGATTCAGGGGCGCCTGACCATTGGAGAACCGAGCGAGCAACTTCATGATGCGCTGGAGGCAGCGATCAAGAATGGCGGCCGCAAGGTGGTGGTGAACTTAAACGGGGTACCCCAGGTCGACAGCTCCGGGATTTCGGCGCTGGTGCGCATCTCCATCCAATTAGCGCGAGAGGGCGGAGCGCTTTATCTGGTTTGCGGCAACGGACGGGTGCGAGACGCGCTGACGGTCACCAGGCTGGTGGAGGCGATTCCGACATTCGATTCCGACGCTACCGCAATCGCCCACTTCGACTAAAATTTACTTTGATCCAAAATAAAGGCGGGGCCGACCTCACCCGCTCTTTTTCAATTCCGCTAAAACCAGCTTGGCAAGTTCCTTGAGCGTTTCAAAGACCCCCTGGCCGGTGACCGCTACGCCTTCCAGGACTGGCTCGCCCTTTTTCTGGAGTTGCTGAGTGAGAGCCTCAACCGGTAAAACGTTGGGCAAGTCGCGCTTGTTGAGTTGCAGGACATACGGAATGGTGTCGAAATTTAGCTTGTGCTCCTTCAGGTGCTCCTGAAGGTTTTCCATGGTCTCAAAGTTGGCGTCCAGCCGCTCTTCCTGAGAGTCCGCAACGAATACGACCCCGTCCGCGCCCTTGAGGATCAGCTTGCGGCTAGCTTCGTAGAACACTTGGCCAGGCACGGTATAAAGGTGAAACCGGGTCTTGAAACCGCGCACGGTGCCAAGATCCAAGGGAAGAAAATCAAAAAACAAGGTACGGTCCGTTTCCGTCGCCAGGGAAACCATCTTGCCCTTATGATTTTGTCCGGTGTGGTCATAAATCCACTGGAGGTTCGCAGTTTTCCCGCCCAAACCGGGACCGTAATAGACCAACTTACAGTTGATTTCGCGAGCAGGGAAATTGATGAAGGGCACGTGTCGTCAGTCCGAATCCCAAGTTTTATAGCATACGCGCCACAGGCAGACCAGTCTTTCACCGGTGTAAGGCGCGAGAAACAATCACGTTCTAGTGTCTGCGAGTTCCCAACGGATAGGTAAGATTTTTTTGATACAACCGAGGGCCGGTGCCGCAAGCGTAATCCGGAGCGGATTTCGCCCCTCGTTGACGCAACCTACCTCGTCTGCTACATTCGCGCCATGGCAAAAGCCCAAAAGCCGTCTTCACGGTCTAGCGGTGGGAACAAGGCGGCGAGTCTTGGGGCGTCCAAGGCATTGCAAAAGAAGACTTTAGCTCCGAAGTTCCCGCCTCAGCGAGGTGGTGTCGAAATGGTTGATCCCGAGGTGAAAGCGCAGCTCAAGCTATACGACGAAGCGCTGTCGCTGTTTCATCAACAAAAATTCAGCAAGGCAAAGCAAGAGCTGGAGAAAGTGCTGGAAGGCCCCAGCAAAGAGCTGGTGGACCGCGCCCGGATGCATTTGAAGATCACCGAGCAGCGGATGAAGCCGAGCCAAGAACAAAATCCGCGCTCTGCTGAAGATCACTACCAGCGCGGCGTGGCCATGATGAATATCGGACGTTGGGACGAAGCCCGCGAAAGTTTGGATAAAGCGCGTAAGGCGGCACCCAAGGCGGACTACATTCATTACGCTCTCGGAGCCTTGGACTGCCTGACTGGGGAAGCCGAATCGGCCATGAAGAATTTGAAGGTGGCCATCGAGTTGCGTCCGGAGAACCGCTTCCACGCCCGCAATGATGAGGATTTTGCTTTTCTCCAGGAAGATCCGCGCTTCACGGAATTGCTGTACCCGGAGAAGGATGGCATGGGCGGTTGAACATCTGACCCCAGTACACCCAAAGTTTCAGAGTCCTCCCAGCCGAGTCCCGGAACGCGATCCAACGAACGCAAGGCAAGCTAAGTCTACGTAGCATACGATGGTTCCGCCCGGTAGTTGGGCGCTGCTCGTTTGAATGACAGGATCATCTTGAAGCCACGCACGTCTTCAACAAAATCCTCCGCAGGGCTGAATGTCGTAGCGTTGGGCGGTGGCACCGGCCTGTCCACGCTGCTGCGCGGGCTTAAGGAGCTCTTGACTCGGCGCGGTGACGAGACGCGCAATCGGTTCCAGCCGGTAACCGGTCTAACCGCGATCGTGACGGTGACCGACGACGGCGGCAGCTCCGGCCGTCTGCGTAGAGAAAACCGGATTCTCCCGCCGGGCGACATTCGAAACTGCATGGTGGCCTTGTCGCAGGATGAAGCGCTCTTGGGCCGCTTGTTCCAGTATCGCTTTCATGCCGGCCGCGGCTTGGTGGGACATAACTTTGGAAATTTGTTCCTGGCGGCGCTCACCCACGTGACCGGAGACTTTGCGGAAGCGGTCCGGGTCAGCAGCCGCGTCCTGGCAATTCGCGGACGAATTTTCCCATCGACGGTCTCCAACGTTTCGCTGGTGGCTACCTTGAAGGACGGTCGCCGGGTCCATGGCGAGACCCGCATCACCGCGAGTCGCTCACCTATTAAACACCTGGCGCTGTCGCCGCGAACGGTGCGGCCGTTGCCAAAAGCGATTGAAGCGATCGAAGAAGCGGATCTGATTCTGTTAGGTCCCGGCTCGCTGTACACCAGTATCTTGCCGAATCTATTGATACCAGAAATCGCCCAGGCGATCGCCAAGTCCAAAGCGCCTCGGGTGTACATCGCGAATCTGATGACCCAGCCAGGAGAAACATCTGGATATGCGCTGGCTGATCATCTGCGCGCGATTCAAAAACATACCCAACGAAAAGTGATTGATTGGGTGGTTGCGAATCGCCAAGCCATTTCCCCCGAGGTAGCCAGACGCTATCGGGCCCAGGGCGCGGAACCTGTTGCCGTCAACATTGGGGAGCTGCAGAAGCTGGGATGCCGAGTGATCCTAGATAATCTGTTGGAAGAGCATGGCGTGATCCGCCACAATCCGGAGCGGTTGACCCAATTGCTGTTAGAAGAGTTTCTGTCAGGTCGACAGAGTTCCCGGCGCTAGCCGTCCCTCGGTGCAGCACAATCCGCACCTTCTTGCTTTCCATTAATAAGCCCAGCGGAGTAGCACCCCGCCGGTGGTATAACCCGCGCCGACCGCGACCAGCAACACCAGATCGCCTTTCCGCAGCCGGTCTTGCGTCACCGCATCGTGAAGTCCGAGTGGAATGGTGCCGGCGGTAGTGTTGCCGTAGCAATCGATGTTGACCATCACTTTAGAATCGTCCACACCTAGCCGTTGCTGCATAGCGCGAATAATGCGTAAGTTGGCTTGATGGGGTACGACCAGCGCCAGATCTTCGCTGGTGAAGCCATTGCGTTCGAGTAAACCGGCGGCCAACTCCGACATACGACGTACCGCGTATTTGAAAACTTGCGAACCTTCCTGGTGGACCACGTGCATATTTTTGTCGACGGTCTCGTGTGTGGATGGATGCAGAGACCCGCCGCCAGGCATGTACAGATAGAGGCCACCGGAGCCGTCCACATCGTGGGAAAAGTCGATGATACCTTCGCCGTCGGTGGCCGATTCAAGTAGAACCGCGCCTGCGCCATCTCCAAAAAGCACGCAAGTAGCTCGGTCTTTATAGTCAAGGATGCGGCTCATGGAATCGCTGCCGATCACCAACACTTTTTTATGCGCGCCGGAAGCTACGAACTGCGCACCAACGGTGAGCGCGTACGCGAAGCCGGAGCAGGCCGCAGAAAGATCGAAACCCCAGGCATTTTTGGCGCCGATGCGGTCCTGCACCAAGCAGGCGGTCGCGGGGAAAAACATATCCGGCGTCACACTGGCAACAACGATCAGTTCGATTTCGGCCGGGTCTGTATGGGTTTGCTCGAGTAGGAGTTTGGCCGCTTCGGTGGCGAGATCTGAGGTGGCTTTGCCCGATTCAAGAATGTGACGCTCGCGAATGCCGGTGCGAGTTCGAATCCACTCGTCGTTGGTGTCGAGGGTTTTTTCCAAATCGGCGTTGGTAAGAATTTTTGGCGGAACGTATCCTGCGACGCCGGTAATTTTGGCCGCGATGCGACGGGACATGGCCCTCCTTCAGATTTGCCCTGGTCGATGGACACTGAATTCTATGCGATGCCGCCGAGGAGTGACAAGGACTGCTCAATGCTCAGGGGCAAGAAGCTCGTAACGACAAGTCAGCGTGGCGCTCTTTCGTAACGTAGCCGAGACCGAACAGTATTTTTCGTCACTGAGCTGAATCGCGCGCTGGACAGCGGCTTCATCGAGGGTACCGCGAAGGCGGTAGAGCAACTCGAGTTTGACCCATACCTTGGGAGGTTCCGCGGCTCGCTCGCCGGAGCAAATGACTTCCAGCGCCTCTAGCTTTTGACGCTTCTTCTTCAGCACCACGACAATGTCAGTTGCGGTGCAGGCGCCCAAGGCCATGAGTAAAAGCTCCATCGGACTGGGCGCTTTGTTCGACATTCGGTCGGAGTCCAGCGCGATGGAATGCCCGGACGGACTGGTGGCCACAAATTTCTCTTCACCTATCCACATAACCGAAGCTGTTTGCACTGGCGCCTCCTGGTTTCATCAACGAGAACGTGAACGTCGGCTGGGGGCTTCGAGGGCAATTCTATCTGAACTGCGGAGTTTGGCTATAGCACTGGGAAATTGAGGTGAGAACATCAACTCTTCTGCTGGAGTTGAAAAAGCGCGTACCGGTCTTTGGCCAAAGGCCCGCCCTGCCCAAATCCAGGCGCAGCGGCTGAGCAGCGCGCCGATAACAAAGGAAGCCGCGGCGGCTCGCCGTCCCACCGGGCTAGAGCTAAAGAATACTCGCAGCAACCGAGCCATCATGAACAAGAAATAAAGTGTGCCCATCACCAAAAGTGTTCGGCCGACGCCACCGCCGTGGGGGAGCGAAAATCGGCCATCAACTCGATTGCCAGCGGAGAGCCAATCATGGCCTCGCCGCAATACCCATCCTGGCCATGCCAGTGGCCAGTCCAGAACGATCAGGAAACCATTTGATGAGAATGGCGAGGCGACATCTAGCCGAGGCCGAGACCAATTCCTCCAACGAACCCGTATCCTATATATAGGAGTATTTTAGGAGCCAAAGTTGCGAAATGACGCCCAAATAGGAGACGTAGAAGCCTAAAGCGAAGGGCGGCTTACGGTAAGCGGGGTCGGCGGATTTTCCCTCAGTCGCGATCGGTTGCCATCTACTCCACTTCTTGCCCGGTTCGGCATCCCGGCCTAACGCTTTGACCCGGTGGCAGTTCGGCACGGAGCGCAATCTCGAGGCGAGCGTTGTCGGACCGAATTCCGACTGGGCCTTCCAATGCCCGTGTTTGCGCTCCGAGGCTTCCTTCCCACACTGGGGTATCGTCCGCGAAGACTCGCATCTGCTCAGAATTTATTTCCGCACGCAAGGTATGCATTTGGCCGGCAACCAGCCGAGGCACCGGTTTCGAACTACGAGGCTTAATGTTCTGGTATCCGCGGTTGCCGCATTCCGCGCTGCTATGCTGGCCCGGATTGCTTTTCACCGACACCACCAGCTTGGACTCCGGCTCGATGCGCCACATCGCGTAAACCAGATTACAAGCGTCCTCGGCGCGCAATTTCAGTCCGAATTGACGCCGAATTTCGCCGGAACCCAGCGGAACTTCTTCCGCGGTTGATCCCAGATACTTGAACCGCGCTTCAACACGCTGCCCGGTTACCACGTTCACGTACGCACGCATTTTCACAGCGGTGACCAATAGGCGATGGTCCGGGAACTCGGAGATGGCTCCTTCGGTGATGCACAGGTCGGCGCGCGAAACGGAGCTAAGTTTTGATTCGGGCGGCTGCCAGTGCGCGGATCGGGCAAAGCTGCCAGCTGAAATCAGAAAACCGAAACAGATTAGAAGATGCCATCCGGTCCCGCAGGTGTTTTCTGGAATGGGACCTTGAATGGAACCGGCCAGCCCTATCAGGCGGAGGCCAACGAAGACATTCACATCAACCATCCTTAAACGGCTGGCGACATATTACCGCGACGACCCGCCATGCTTTTCCAGTTTGGGTAGCGATTCTCGCATAAACGGATTTCACCGGAGTCGTGGGCGTTCGTCCCACCGCCCTCAATCGGTCTGTTACCGCCAGATAGCAGCGGATCCATTCGAGAACCCGTCGATATATCGACTTGGTCCGAGGAGTGAGTCGGTTCTTGTTGGCCAAGAGCAGTATATATGCGACTTATGACAAATATATATAGTATATAAATGTTGTACTCATGCTTTATGATATGATCAGCAACTATGAATCTTCAAGAAAGGGTCGAAGGATACAGGGCTAGGGGCATTCAGCTGCTAGATGCCGAAATACTGGTTCTCATAGAAGAGAGTGCGGTGGCTCTGTTTCATGCATTTTCAGACCATTTCATTCTGTTCGGCGGGGCCAGCCTGGTGCTCTTCCACGAGAGTCCTCGATTGTCTCGAGACTTGGACCTGCTAGTCTCACCGGGACAACTTCCCAACCCCAAGGAAATTCAAGACGTCGTCCGTTCCGGCATTCAACCCGTGGCAGAAACGTTCGGCTTGGGCCAACTGGAATTTAAGGAGGATGTCGAGACACCAAGCATTGTCAAACAGTGGATATTGGCGAATCACAAGCCCCTGTTCAGCATTGACCTAACCACCATCGGGGGGACGGTCCTAGAAAGTCAGATCGTCAAGCACACCATCGCCGGTCGTCCAGAAAAAACGGTGCTCACGCTTAGCGCCAACTACTTGCTCTATCAGAAATGCGAGACTTTTCTCAACCGCCGCTTTGTGAAGACCCGCGACGCATTTGATATATATCTCCTGCGCTCGCGCGGCGCCGCTTTGCAGAAGACCCTTCACGCTCACCTCCAAGATTTCATTGCAATAAAGGAGTTCGATAAAGACTTCATTGACGACCGCATCCAGGCGGTCGGTTCGAAGCTCTGTACCGTCGAGTTGCGGCCGGTATTGCCCCAGATGTTATTTAAAGAGCTGGCGAGAGAGGACTTTGAATCCGTCCGCCGACCCTTGCGCACTGTTTTCTCTGATTGGCTCACCAAGGTGCGCAAATGAACTGGACAACCATCCTGACCGAGGAGGCGCGCCGCAATTGCATATTGCAATCGGATGAGATTGTCCGAACCTATAATCTCTCGGACCGAAGCGTTCGCGATGCTTTACGACGATACCAACGGAAGGGACTGGTGGAACGCGTCTCGACAAAACTTTACATCAACCACTTAAATCAACAGTTTTCGCCTCGAGATCTGGTCAACATCCTGCGCCCAGATTCTTACATATCACTTGAATCAGCATTGGTGGACAAAGGAATTACAAACCAAAGTCCCGCCACACTTACCTGTGTTACACCAGCGTACCCGCAATCATTCCGTAGCAACTCAGCCGATATCATCTACCGTAAGATTTCCCCGAGCCTTTTTTGGGGCTATGAAGAAAAACCGACACGGTACAACCGGTATTTCATCGCCGAACCAGAGAAGGCCTTACTCGATTGGATTTACCTGAGCCGCCAGGAGGGTCTTCCTACACCGCTCGATGAGCTCCAACTCAATTTTCTCTCGATCGCGAAACTTCGTAGGTATGCAAATCGCTTTCCTCGCACCGTGCAAGAAACGTTGAAGGACCTCTTGGTGGAAAGAGCCTTTCCGGCAGCTGCCGCATCGCCTCCCGCCCACAAGGAACCCTAGCGCCCTGAGGTCTACCAGCTCCCTGCTGTGGTTGCCACGCGAAATCCGGTAACTGTAGCTACCAGCCCTGTCGGTACTGACGCTGTAAAAAATCATTGGCTTGGGGGACGTTGGTAACTCGCATACTAGCGCCGTCGTACTCGATTTTCTTTCCGACTCGCAACGATACGATGCCCAGCAACATGATTTCGGTGAGCACCGCCGCATATTCGAACGGGCTAGAAGTCTCCCCTTTGCCTTTGGCCGCATCCACCCAATTCATCTCGTGGCTTTCCTTGTCGATGCGCGGCAATTTTTGCGGCGGTTTACCGTAAGATTCCTGGAGCGACTTGGGCAGTAAACGGGGTTTCAGACCGTAGGTGTCGTGAATCAGTTTCCCCTTGGTGCCGATAAGCAATGCGCCGCCACCCTTGTTCAGATCTTGGTCACCAAGCTCCTCCGGTTTGCGGGGAAGAAGACCACCGTCATACCAAGTGAGTTTCACCGGAGGCATTGCGCCCCGGGACGGAAAATCGTAGAAAGTTTGCGTCGCCAGCGGATACGACGCAGCATTGAACGGAGTTGACACGGTCTCGATGCTGGTCGGAAGTCCCAGGTTGAGCGCCCACAGCGAGTGATCGATCAAGTGCGCGCCCATGTCGCCAACCGCGCCCACGCCCCAGTCCACCCAGCCACGCCAGTTGAAGGGGTGGTAGATCGGATGGTATGGGACCACCGGTCCTACGCCCAGAAATAGATCCCACGCGAGCGTGTCGGGGACGGGATAGTTACCAGCAAAGGCGGCGGCAATCCGCTCATTCACTCCCGCGCCGTTCCATTTCGGAGTTTCTCTGGGGTCCTTTAGAGCTGCGGGGCGCGGTACGCCCTGCGGCCAAAAGCCGAGCGGACGATTGGTCCACACCTGCACTTCGCGCACCTCGCCAATCGCTCCGGCTTGTATGTATTCCACCGTGAGGCGGGCGTCGTCGAGCGAGTGGCCCTGATTTCCCATCTGGGTAGCGACTTTGGTTTCTTTGGCCCGGCTTGCCAGGTGGCGTGCTTCTGCAACCGACCAGGTCAGCGGCTTCTGCACATACACATGCTTGCCAAGATCCATTGCGGCGCTGGCAATCGGCGCGTGCATATGGTCGGGTGTTGCTACTAAGACCGCGTCGATATCCTTCTGCTGCTCGAGCATCTGGCGATAATCCTGGTAATGCTTCGCCTTTGGCAGTCTTTCATTCTTGAGGCGAATCATTCCTTCCAGCCGCGCTTTCCCTTTCACACGATCGAATTCGATGACCGGCTCGCCGGGCCTGGGCGCCGGGTTCGCATTGGGATTGTCCAGGCGTGCCTGCAAGGCGGGAATTTCCGTGTCCAGGCGTTCGAAACCTTTGCTGGCGTAGCCCCAATCCACGTCGCACAGCGCGACGATGTTCTGACTGGAGAGATTGATCAGGTTGGTGCGTCCCATCCCGCCCACTCCCACCGCGGCGATGTTTAGCATGTCGCTCGGTGCAGCCAAGCCGCGTCCCAATACGTGCCTAGGTACAATCGTGAAGGCCGCTGCGGTGGTTGCGGTGTTCGTCAAGAATGCCCGCCGTGTCATTCCATTCTTCTTGCTCATCACCTCTCCAGGTACCGCGCCGGTCATTATCGCCCGGACCAGGCTAGTTTGCGCGAAAAAGGATGGAACCCAAACGCTTAAGCCAGGGAGACAAGCAAACAGCGACCGGACCGACTGGGTACGGGTTGTAGGCGAAACGGCCTTAGAGCTCTAGTTCATTGAGGTTTGGGCATCGGTAGGGGCGATGCCACCGGTGGTGCTGGCACCAGCGTGGTCTGTGCCAGCGGAGCTTGGACAGCCGGGGCTTTCCCAAAGACCATAGAGCCAGCCGGCAAGGCGGCCGGGTTCAAGATAACAATATCGATGCGACGATTTTGGGCGCGTCCCTCCACAGTTTGATTCGATGTGATCGGATGAAATTCCGCGTAACCAGCAGCAGAAAAGACGATCGGCGCGGAACTTATAACGGAAAATGAAAATTTTGATTAAGTTGGAAGCCCGCGCGGTGGAGAGTTCCCAGTTGGAATCGAACTGGCGTTGTGGATGGGAATATTGTCGGTGTGCCCTTCGAAGCGAATCAGTTGGAACTCTCGAGCGATCCGCCCGCAATGGTGCCACGGCCGTTGGTACCCGCTACACCCACAGCTGCCTGTCCGGAAGAGTGACTCGTGATGTACAAATTTGAACCATCACGGACCAATCCCTGCTCAGCGTCGGCCCCAGCGTTGAGGCCCCGAACCCGCTCCTCAGCCAGGTTTGATCCGGTGACAATCAGTACCGGAACATCCAAGGTGCGAGAACGAATCCCACGAAGTACTTCCAGCCCGCCAGTGCCAGGAAGATTCAAATCGATAGGTGAGAAACCCCGGAACTCCCCGGTCCAATCGCTTGTGCTACCCTTCCTTGCAAACCTCTATAAGGTCGCGAGGGAGAATCCCATGAGCAGCAGCAAATTGCTCTTCTTCGGCATTCTGGCCGTGCTTATGGTCACGCCGCTATGCGCACAAAACCAAACGGTCGCCGAACGCCTCGGGTACCCGGCCGATTCCAAGCTGCTCATCCTCCACGCTGACGATCTGGGCGTCGCTCACTCTGAGGATGTCGCCTCATTCGCAGCCCTGGACAAAAAGGCGGTGAGCTCCGCCAGCATCATGGTGCCGTGCCCATGGCTTACCGAAGTTGCCGATTACGCGAAAGCCCATCCCGAAGCCGACCTGGGCCTACATCTCACGCTCACGAGCGAGTGGAAGACCTATCGCTGGGGCCCCGTGGAGTCCAAGGATAAGGTGCCCAGTTTGCTCGGCCCGGACGGCACCCTGTGGTTGGATTCTCCGAGCGTCGCCGCTCACGTCGAACCGCAGGAAGCTGAACGCGAGATTCGCGCACAAATAGATCGCGCCATTGCGCTGGGAATTCGCCCCACTCACCTCGACGGCCATATGGCTGCTGTTTTTTCCACTCCGAAGCTGTTCGCCAGGTACGTAAAAGTTGCCCACGATTACCATTTGCCGTTCATGGCCGTGAAATCACTTGGCGGGAACTTATCCGAGCTTACCGATAAGGATATCGTCTTCGATTCTGTAATCATTGCTGGGCCGGAGATCAGCAGCGAACACTGGAAGGATTTCTACCAAGAGGCCATCGAAAACATGAAACCTGGTTTGACGGAAATCATTGTTCATCTTGGACATGACGACGCGGAACTTGAAGCGGTTATGGTGGACCATCCGGCGTATGGCGCAGCTTGGCGGCAGCGGGACTACGACATCATCACCAGCGCAGGCTTCCAGAAGGGTCTTCAGGACCATCACATCATCGTCATCCGATGGAGAGATCTGCAGAAGCTGGTGAACTAAGCCGCCGAATGGAGTGGACTTTTGCTGTTGCCGCGGCGATCCCTTCATCAAACTTCCCCCGGCAGTCGTAGCGCAGGAACTCCCGTTTGGTCGCTGAGGACCATTCTATCTCCCGGCGAATGCTCGAATCGCTTCTCTTGAAGTGGACTATGACCTAGCCGTCGTCACCGATGAACTGGAAGCGCTTCGCGGTCTTGAAAGCGCGGATCGGATCCAACGAAGAGGCCTGCAGAAGCTAGTGAACTAAGCCGTAAGCAAGTGCCATCAGCCCGGTCACCCTCATTTCCTTCTGTTGTAAGAATCGGTTATTGTTTATCCGCTAGCCGCAGGGTTCTACGAATGAAACTGCTGACGAAGTTGAATCTTATCTTGCTGCTGTTGTTCGCAATCGGTGGTCTTCTTGTTTCGCAAGTTACTTACGGCTTCCTCATCGACAACGCCCAACGCGAAGTCCTCCAGGAAGCGCAGTTGATGATGGCTGGCGCCAAGTCGGTACGAGATTACACCTCTTCCGATCTTGGACCCTTACTCAAGCAGAACCCGGAACACAAAACGCGCTTTCTGGCCGAGACCATCCCTGCTTTCGGAGCAATCACTACATTCGCCAAGCTTAGGCAAACGTATCCCGACTACACCTACAGGGAAGCCACCTTGAATCCGACCAATCCGGAACATCGTGCCACCGAGTGGGAAGCCGATCTCATTACCTACCTTCGCGACCACTCTGAAAAGAAACAAATCAGTGGCGAGCGGCCGACTCCGATGGGCCCTTCGATGTATCTGGCCATCGCCATCTCAGCGGATCCCCCGTGCATGGAGTGTCACAGTACGCCCGCGGCGGCTCCGCCCGCCATGATTGGCACCTACGGCTCCAGCAATGGTTTCGGTTGGAAACCAGATTCCATCATTGGTGCCCAGATCGTTTCTGTACCGATGTCGGTGCCGTTGCAGAAAGCCAGACAAGTTTTTCATCTGCTGTTAGGTTATTTGATTGCCATTTTGGTCGGGACCATCGTGGTTCTGGACGCGGCAATTTATTTCATCGTGATTCGACCGCTCAAACTGGTGTCCAATGCCGCCGACCGGGTCAGCACCGGCGATATGAACCCGCTTGCATTGCCGGTGAAGGGCAACGACGAGATCGCCGCGGTAACCAGGTCATTCAATCGTATGCAACTCAGTCTGGCCAAGGCTTTCAAGTTGTTGGGATAAACGCAAATCCCCAGACCTTCGAACCAGGCTATCGAAGAGTGAACTTCACACTGATGGGGGTATTCATTGCCACCGGCTTGCCGTTTTGCATATACGGCTTGTATCTCCATTGTTGTGCCGCGTCGAGCGCCGCCTGAATCAGCAAAGGATGCCCACTGATGACTCTAACGCTTTCCACCGTCCCTGCTTCGGAGATGTCCGCGTCGAGAACCACAATACCCTGCACATTGGTTTGCCTCGCCAGCACTGGGTAAGCGGGTTTCACTGCATTCATCAGCAGGGTCATCGAAACTTGTTCCGGTACCTGAACCGGTTTCCGAGACGTACCTTCACTCTTACCACTCGGGTGTGCGATCGGAGTTTGCACCGCATTGTCGTTCTTTGCAGGCGTCCTTGTAGCTGCAGGGGGCGCGCCACTTTTCGCTGAAACAGATGTGGTCAGATTGGTCTGCTGCGCTATGTTCTGCGGCGTCGGCGAAGGGCCTGGTTGTTTCGATGTCGCGACCCGTGTGACGTACCACAGCACCAATAGGAGGAAGACGGTTGCCCCACTCGCTACCAGCGCATAGTTCTTTCGGTTTGACGAGGGCGCTGGTGTGGTTGGGACCGCTGTTTTAGAGTCTAGATGCTCGGAAGGCGCTGGCAATCCCGACGCTACTCCCACGGACTTCGGTGGAACTGTCGCTTTCCTTACCTTAGGAGCTTGCGCGGGGAGTACCACTCCTCTTCGAAGAAACTTTTCGCGTTCTACCGGGGAATCGATCTCCTCCGCAACTTTGAGATACAGCTCCTCGAGTGAATTACACTGCGGGCTGGCACGCTTCACTACAATACCGGCAATCGGTCCAATCCGCAGCGCGAGCTCCTGGACAGTGCGCTGCAAATCTGTGGCATCGATCCGGGAAGCACCTTGATCATCCACATTCGAGCGGGAGGGGGCCTCCGGTAGACCGCCGGACTGGGTGGAAAGGGTCGCGTCTCGGGGCCGGGCCAGCTTTACCGCTGGACCTGAGTCTCCCAGCAAACGCCGCAGTGATTCGATGAGCAGCTGGATATCTGATCTCCAGCGTGCATGTGTCAACTCGCTGCAATTGCGATAAGCGAGCTCCTTCAGGTCCTCAGGTAGTTGCTCGGCGGATGGCATCTTGGCGCCGCGCACCAACACCGGGATGACCGGGATATCACGCTTCAGCGCCGAAGCTGTTTCGATTCGTACGAAGTCCGAAGGATCGTTAAGGCGGTGCCCTCCGCGCTCGTCTTTGGCATCAACCCATTCGAGACCGATCAGGACCAATAGCACCCCACATTGTGTGACCCCTTCTTCGATGGCCTTTCGAAAGTCGCGTCCTGCTTCGATTGCCGCTACATCCATAAAAACTCGGTCTTCGCCGAAGTGATTCACCAGATCGTCAAACAAACGACCAGCTTCTCCCTGGGAGTCACTTCTTCGATAGCTGACAAAAATGCGATCCAACTTGGGATTCCTCAAAGAAACGGTAGATCTCTTGGCACTCGCGGGATGCAGCAGTGGTTTGCCGAATGTACTTCGTTGCGCTTGGGTACCACCACCCCAATGATCGCGGAGCTGCTCAGGCTGCAGGCTTGCCCTGGGGGTCCTGTTGCTGCACGGTCGCCCATTTCGCGTGCTCCTGTGAAACCAGCGACTCAACGCGCTCGGCCAGAAGAGCCCGAGGTTTCTCCACGTTTGCGTACGGTCCGGCGTTGGCCAAATAAATGTACTTCTCGTGTTTCAGGGATTCGCAAGTGGACCGGTAACGGATCCAGTTCTCGTGGTACTGGTTCAGTTGCAGCAAGCCTTCAAACACCGTGACGACCACTCCCAGGATACCGGTAACGATCATCGCGCGCGGAAGACTGGACGCTGCCAGCAACGGGATTACCGCAGCGGAGGCGATCTCGGAGATCTTCAGGCGTTTATACCACCGCATGTTGGTGGTACTTTTTGTGTCATACCAGCGGATCTGATCCTCAAGGCGCTCAGTAATCGGATCCACGACTGAGGTGGCCATCGCTGCACTCATAGCCGCATATGCTATGACCTAACCCGAGCAAAAGCAAAGATGAATTACTATGCTCATTCGATAATGTTAAGGAGTTCGAGAAAGACACCCTTCTCTACGCATAGAAGACCTGGTGACCAAGCGTCGCCCGCAAGGGATGGTTCTCAGGATCGTTCACGATGTGCCGAAAAAACCATCCACTGGTACTTTCTTTCAAGTTCGCATAATACAAAGCACCATTGGTTGGATCGCCAGCTGTTCCTGCCACAATTGCATTCACGATATTCGTAGCGTCCAGATAGGACGGGTACTGAGCATCGGTCACATCCGGAGGGGCCAGATTGTATTCTGCGTCGGTACTGATGCTCATCGACGAAAATTGGTTCTTTCCATAGATCACATCATGCAGAGCGTTTGCGAAACCCGGTGCGCCGACCCTGTTAAAGATCACATGAGCGACGGCGGTCATCGCGGCGTGCCCATCTCCTCGCGCTTCTTTCCAGACGCACAAAATGGCGTTGTTCACATCGTCCTGATCGTATCCTTCCATCGCGATGGTCCTCCTATCGTCGTTTCGAAATTCGACTGTTAGGGCCTAGCCCTCAGCAAGAACCGTAAGCGGTCATATATTTAGTATGTTGGTTAATATATTTATCAGATAGCTAAACCGAAGCCGGTCCAGGCTGGTTATTCATTATCACAGCTGGCTCACGGTTTCCAGGTAGGGCCGCGAAAACCAGGAGTTCCGTCGGAGCCCCTTTCGCTGCCGGGATCCATCCCCGTAGGTAAATCGTCGCGTGTGGGAGTTTGCGACCACCGGTTGGATCTGAGCAAGCGTCTTAGCCTATGCGCCCACAGGCAAGGAGGAAGATGCTATCCGTGGAAAGTTTATCGATTTCTTTTAAGCATCGGGTACAAACATTTCGCTTCCCGCATGCCGTTTACCCCGCTAGGTGGGCCTGGCCAGAGTGGTACGCCACATGCGTGGTTCTTCCTAGTAGAACGGTGAATCGATTGCGGTGAGGCTCTCGCTTAAAGTCTGCATCGGACACCGAGTTATGTTTCACGAGCCAGTCCGAGGCTGATAGCTTGGAGAATTCTGTCCACAGCGCTTCGTTTACTTCATCCCATATTTGCTTTAGCTCTTTGCCAGAAAGTATGGAATCCTTCGAGCGATCTGGATTGGTCACAAATACCGTGTCGAGCTCCGGATGGAGTCTTTTGCCAAATCCGAGAAGCGGGAATAGAGCGTCGTTGACCGCAGTCAGATGACCCCAGAGATAGATCAGTCGGTTCTTTCCGGGAGCTATCTCCTGCAGAAGCTGCTGCTCAGACAGGGCACTGAAGAGCTCGCCGGCGCGGTCAATATTTGTTCTCCAATTGCGGAGCGCTGAGTCGATGAGCGAAATTTCTGTGGTCATTAATTACCCCTTTCTTTGCAAGGGCAGCGTTGCAAGCTGCTGATCAGCATCTCTTTGCAGGGCTCCGGCTAACATCGCAAATCATATCCGAGCCGGTGTCACCGCTCCCGGCCGGGACCCCACCCAAGTCAAAAATCTGTGCATTGGATGGGGCTCGACTGTTTTCCGAAGAATTACAAGCCGCCGCTGGCAAATTGCAGTTCGCCGGTGAGCCAGCCGGAGGCGTCCGAAGCCAGAAAAACCGCGATGGAGGCGATGTCCGCTGGTTGGCCGATGCGACCGAGCGGAGTTTGCGACACCAGGCCTTTCTCAAAGTCCGTGCCCATGAAGCCGGCGCTGTGCACCCCCTCGGTTTCGACCATGCCGGGATTGATGGAGTTGACGCGGATCTTTTTGGCGGCGAACTCTTTGGCAAATACCCCGGTGATCGCGTCTACCGCACCTTTGGTGGCGGTATAAACCGCACTCCCCGCTGGCTTCAAGCGGCTGATGGTAGAACCTATATTGATGATGCTGGCGCCTTCGGTGAGGTGCTTCATGGCCGCCTGGGTGGTGAGAAGAAGACCAAGCACGTTGATATTAAACAGCCGGTGGAATTGAGTTTCGGTAATAGCTTCAACCGGGGCGAACTCGTACACCCCAGAGTTGTTGACCAGAATGTCGAGACGCCCGTAGTTCTTGATGGCCGCATCAATGATGCCTTGCGCTTCGGCGGCCTTGGAAACGTCCCCGCTTACAGCGACGGCCTTGCCACCAGCTGCGGTGATGGCGGCAACCACCTTGTCCGCACCGTCTTTGCTGGAGGCGTAATTCACGATCACCGACGCACCTTCTGCGCCGAGTGCCTTGGCGATGGCGGCTCCGATGCCCTTCGATGCTCCAGTGACCACTGCTACCTTACCCTTGAGTTGACTCATATATTTTCTCCTTTTAATGTGCTTTTAATAAGCACATATCTAAGCAAAAAAACTTACCGACTCTTCCGACGGATGTCCTCAACCACCTCCGCCAGCGTTATTTTCGCAAGTGCTTTCTCGACACTGCCTTGCGCTCGATCAATGACCGTGGACATACATTCCTTCATGGTGCAACTGATCGGGCATCTCTTTTCCACTGGATAGGCGTGCATTGCGAACGGCGGTGGCGCCCCACTGACGCGGTAAATGTCCAGCAGCGTAATCTGCCTTGGGGGACGAGCCAGCGCGCTGGCACCGTTCTTCCCGCGCGTAGTCACGATCAAACCCGCTTTCGACAACTTGGCAAGAGATTTACGCACAAAGCTGGGATTCGCGTTCACGCTCTTGGCCAAAGATGCCGAAGCAATTTCTTTGTCGTAGTAAAAACCGAGAGCAGCCATGATGTGCGCTGCGACGGTAAATTGGACGCTGGTCGCGGACATGACCTCTCTCCCTCGCTGATATGAGATGCTCAAAAGAACAATTAGTAACAGCCTTATTCGTAGGCCTGGGCAAAGGCAACAGTTTCAAGGCGATGGCACATTTGCCCCCTCACTGACTCGACGTCGGTTTGCACCGCACCGATCCCGGGGCCTTCGAGGTCAAGGCCTAGCTAGTCCCTTTTCCTCTTTGGCTGGACGATGGCAAGATGCTCTTTGAAAAGCGGTAGGAGTTGGTGTTGCCCTTCAATGTTGCGTCGGCCAGATCGTCGATCCTCAGATCTGCTTTTCGATGGGTCCTGCGTTTGTCAGGCACTGGCAGAGCCCGTCACGATCAGGCGCAACCCGGAAACTAAATCTCCGGGGCTCATGACTCTGTTTTGCGAGATGCTGCGCTACACTCGCGAATTGAGGCGGTTTCTATGCTGCGATCCCTAATGTTTCACACCATGCCGGTGCTACTAGCTGTGCTGTTAACGATGGCGAGCCAGCTCCCTGTCAGTGACCGGTGGCCGGTGACAAAACCCAATCAGGAGAACATAGAAGGGAAAAGACTGAACGCACTTTTCGCCAATCTCGCGACCGACCCAACCAAAGATCTCAAGGGTATTGTCGTTCTCCGCCACGGAAAGTTGGTGGCCGAGTCGTACTTCAATGGCGACGATTCGAATACGCTTCACGATATCCGATCGGTGACCAAAAGCATCACGGCCACGTTAATGGGTATCGCGATTCAGCAACACCTTGTCCACGGCGTCGATGATTCGATAGCGGATTATTTGCCCAATTTGCCCCACGACGGGAAAGAGAGGATCACCATCCGCGATCTGTTGAACATGCGCTCGGGACTAGACGCTGATGACGATGATCCTGCCAGTCCAGGCAACGAAACCCGTCTGGATGAGTCTACGGATTGGATCAGATCTGTCTACGCCGTACCAATGAAAGCCGCGCCCGGCAAGAAGTACATCTATGTTTCCATCAATGCCTTTCTTGTTGGCGCGATCATCGAGAACGCCAGCAAAATGCATCTTGATGACTTTGCGAAGCAGAACCTTTTTGTTCCGCTGGGTATAACCCGGTACCAGTGGCGGCGCGTCCCAATCGATCGAACGACGGGACAGGGTAACTTGGCGATCACAACTCGCGACGAAGCCGCAATCGGACAGTTCTTTTTGCTGAACGGCGAATATCATAACCGTCAGGTTGTGAATCCAGGTTGGGTCGAGCAATGCGTAGCTCGCCAGGTGCCGATTGCAGGCGTCGATCCATACGCGGATTTCTACGGTTATATGTGGTACACCAGGGCAGAAGCGGTCGGCGATCGTTCGATCCCTGTGCATTTCGCATCCGGCAACGGTGGAAATAAGATTTATGTCGTGCCATCCCTAGATCTGGTCGTTGCCATCACGTCCAGTGCCTACAACCAGCGGTACGGCCAAAAGCGATCACAAGACATTCTGCTTGAAGTGCTGTCCGCAACCCGGCCCTAGCTGTCACTTGGATGTATTGTTTGAATGAATAAGGCGATGGAGCAGCGCTTGGTGTAAAAAAGCTGAACTCAGCGACCCGCTGATTCAGATACCAGGCATTTGCAACAATTTGGGGTCCTTCGCGGGCACTTTTTGGATGAAACAAAGTTGGATGAGCTGTTAGCCGGTCAAAGACTAGCCCACACTCAGAAGTGATCAGTAACGCGGACATCCGTCCGCGACGCTTACCTCGTTTCAAGTGCGACCGCAGTCGGAGTTTTCCTATGTCTCCCACGGTAGGAAACGTAAGGAAGTGGTGATACGGTTTGCGCAACGAAATCCCCGGACGTAATAAAGCGGCGAAGACTCATGAAAGCCATTGTTTATCACCACTACGGTTCGCTCGACGTCCTTACGTATGAAGACATCGAAAAGCCGACTCCCAGGGACGATGAAGTTTTGATAAGGGTTTATGCGGCTGCCGTGAATCCACTTGACGGCGGTTCGGTGAAAGGAGGGGGTCGCGTGGTGAACGGGCTGCGCAAACCGAGGATCACCGGGCTCGGCGTGGATGTAGCCGGGCGGGTGGAAGCGGTGGGCAGGAAAGTTACGCAGTTCAAACCAGGCGACGAAGTGTTTGGCGCGTGTGTCAGCTACCCGCAAGCCTCGGGTGCCAAAGTTTGGGTGTGCTCGGGAGCTTTTGCCGAGTATGCGTGCGCTTCCGAGTCAACTTTGGTGCTAAAGCCGGGTAACGTGACGTTTGAGCAGGCAGCCGCCGCACCCGTGGCGGCATTCACGGCGTTGCAGGGTCTTCGCGATAAGGGAAAGATACAACCCGGGCGGAAGGTGCTAATTAACGGCGCGGCCGGAGGCGTAGGTACGCTCGCTGTGCAGATCGCCAAGTCGTTAGGCGCAGAGGTGACTGGCGTATGCAGCACCAGGAATGTGGACATGGTCCGATCCATTGGCGCGGACCAAGTGATCGATTACACCCAGGAAGACTTCACCGAAATGGCGAAACGCTACGATCTGCTTTTCGACTTCATTGGCAATCATTCTTTGTCAGGCTGCCTTCGCGTCTTGAACCCCAAGGGAGTATGCGTCATGGCCGGGGAGATGACCGGCCGGGGGATCATTGGTCTGGTGGCCCGATTGATCTCTGCGCTGGTGCTGTCAAAGTTCATAAGCAAAAAGCTAATGGTATTCCTGGCGAAACCGAACAAAGAGGACCTTAACGCCATTCGAGAGCTTATGGCGGCCGGAAAGGTAAAGCCGGTGATCGACAAGAGCTATAGGTTGAGCGAAGTCCCCGACGCAATCCGATATTTGGAGCACAAACACGCTCGCGGAAAAGTAGTAATAAATTTGGAATAGCGCCGCCCCGACTCCGCATTGTCTTCGTATTAGCACCCGGCTGCCACGTTCAGCCGCGCTCGTATTGGCTCCCGCACCCTGCAAGGCTCTCAGAAAATGGCACTCTCCATTGCAATAATCTAGGTACCATGGTACATTGTTACCATAGGTCGAGGTACGAAGCCCACCATGGGATTCGTGCAAAGGACGGTCTAGGGAGAAGGGAGGGCTTTTAGGGGCTAATGGCCTTTGCCGTGACCGTGATTGGTCTCTACACGAGCGCGTGGGAGTCGTCGTTCTACGCGCTATCGATCGAGGGCGCCCCTTTTGGCTGGGCCAGTTGGCAACGAGTAAAGAAATTAACAAAGTCTACCGTCGTGGGCCGCAGCTTACGCTCTGGCCCAAGCGAAGCTACGGGTGACTATCTGAAGGAGGAGAAGGCCAATGAATCAGCGACTCAAGAAGTTTGCTATTCCTGGATTGCGGTGGACCGTGGGCGTGGTCGCGTTATTGGAATCAATTCACTTCATGCTTTCACCTTCAGCAGGCCAGGAGTTCGCCAAAACGGGTCTTCCTCAATGGTTTCGTCCGGCGCTAGGCGGAAGTGAAGTTATTGCAGTGCTTTTATTCCTGGTGCCTGCCGCAAGTTTGATTGGCGGCTATTTGCTTCTTATCATTTTTGCGGTCGCCATAGTCATTCACTTTCTTCTCGGCGAATTTGATGTCGGCGCCATTCTTGTCTACGGTATGGCCGTGGTTGTCTGCATGATCCACCGTAATAAGGGAACAACCGAGTCCTCCCATGAGCGATGAAGAGTTCATCGCGAAGTTCGAGGACTGCAGCCTCGGCAATGAGTCTTTTCATCACTCCGACCATGTGAAAGTGGCATTTCTCTATTTGTCCCGGTACCCGGCCTTGGAGGCTCTCCAGCGATTTTCCACTTCGCTGGTTAGGTTCGCCACTACACACGGCAAGCCAGGGCTTTACCACGAGACCATCACTTGGGCCTTTATGCTTTTGATTCGCGAGCGGATAGCCCGGACAGGACAGCAACAAACCTGGACTGAGTTCGTAGCCTGTAACGGAGACCTATTGAGTTGGAAAGAGAATATCCTGAAGAAGTACTACCGCGACGAAACACTTCAGTCGGATCTCGCGAGAAGCACCTTTCTGTTTCCGGACAAGATCAGTACACAGCCTTGATGATGTCAATTGGCATTCTGGGCGAATATATTTTTGGACGATGCCGTTTACCAGGTTCCGGAGACTCCTGGATCGTGCAGACGCGATATTTAGTTCTGTTAAGAGGGCCTGATTCTGAGGCGAGATGGCGCGAGCGTTCAGTCTTTTTCAAGTAAATCTCATGCTCGAAGGCATGGGAACACCAAACGTCACGCGAAAGGAAGGTTTATGCGCAAGATTGTTTCAACCAGGCAGGCTCCAAATCCCATCGGTCCGTACTCGCAAGCGATTCGAGGGGGACAAGTCCTTTTGGTAAGCGGCCAAATTCCTGTCGACCTGCCACGCAGCTTGTCATTGAAGGCGACGTTCGTCAACAGACTCCCTTTCTAACCCAGCTTTCGAGGAGCTTTTGGGAATGGCGGCATCATTTCTTCTCTTTCAATCGATGGCTGTCGGAGGCGCGCAGCGTCAAGCCATAGATCTTTTTGATCTGCTCAATTTCCTTCAGGGTCTGGGGGGAGAACGGAGGCTTACCTTCGAAAGCATGAAGGACCACTCCCTCAAGCAAGTCGCCCAAACTCATATCTCTCAGCTCGGCCACCGCTTTCAGCACTTTGAGCAAACGCTTTTCCAGGCGAACGCCTGTTTGTACCCGGTCGACTTCGACGCCTTCCTCGGTATTCTTCATGTGGTACCAATGTACTATGGTACGCCCTGGTAGGCAAGGGTGAATCCGCAAAGGCGGCTTATGGATGCTCCGGGGCAGCCAGATCACGCTACCGTGATGGCCGAACACCGGAACTTGCGGCCGGCTACGACTATGTTTCGACGATGCGTTATTTACCGGAACAAGGCCTGGGTCTGCCCCTTGCCCAGACGAAGGATGCATCTCGTCTGGACGATGAACTCCTGGAAAAGGCGTCGGTGCAGGCGGGTGTTCCTCGCGGCTTGGTAAAAGGACGTCGCGAACGAAACTGCGCGCTCATTCATCGAAGCGGGTTCCCAGCACAAGATGGGATTGCCAATAGATGATGTCGGACGCCGCAAGATCGACGAGCAACTCAAGCTTGTGCCACTTCTCAGACAACACTTCGGTGCCGGAAAATCAAAGCGAAAGAGAAGTTAAATGGCACTTTAGCAGCTTGCGGAAAAACCCGGCTCGAAGAGTTGGCGCAAGGAGACCCCCACGCTCACCTGCAGATTCCAGAAATCGCTACAATGTTGCATGGCCGAAGGGGTGAAACATTTCTACGACCGACTCGCCAGCAACTACCACCTCATCTTCGAAGATTGGGACGCCTCCATGAAACGCCAAGCCGCAGTTCTTGGGGCGCTCCTTGAGCGCGAGTGTGGCGTGCCAAGTGCCCCACGGATTCTAGATTGTGCCTGCGGAATTGGAACCCAAGCGCTGGGCTTGGCCAGCCTTGGATTCACAGTTACCGCCTGTGACCTTAGTCCTGCGTCAGTTGAAAGGACCCGCGTGGAAGCTGCAAAGAGGCGTTTGAATGTCCGGCTGTTCGTCGCGGACATGTTGGATTTGACTGAAATTCCGGACAGCAATTTCGACGCTGTCATGTGCATGGACAACGCCCTTCCGCACCTTGAGAGTGATGAACAGTTGTTTCAAGCGGCAACGCAGATTCGGCGAAAACTGCGGGCTGGTGCGACCTTTATGGGCAGCATCAGAGACTACGACACTTTGGTTCAGGAAAGGCCGGTCGTGCAGGAACCCGCTTTCTTTTCAGACCAAGGGCGTCGACGCATCGTTCATCAAGTGTGGGATTGGAGCGATGAGCGTCGTTATGCCTTCCATCTTTATATAACCAGGGAACTCCAAGGCGGTTGGGAGACTCAGCATTACGTCTCGAACTGTCGTGCCGTTCTGCGGGAGGAATTCAGTCGCATTCTCCAAGCGGCAGGATTCGTCGGCTGCCGCTGGATTTTGACAGCCGAGAGCGGCTTTTACCAACCGATCGTCTTGGCTAAAGCAGATCGCACTCCTTGATGAACCTCGTAACACGAAACTCTCTTGTTTCCACCGCACGACCTAATAAGAACAAGGTATGCGCGGAAAAAGACGAGCAGCAGTTGGATGTGTTCAGCTACGTAAGCCCGGAGCAGCGAGTTCTGCACGATCATCCATTGCGCTCGCTGCGTGCCATGAGCGATGACGCGCTCCAACAGCTGCGACCGCGGTTGAACAAGCTGTACGCCAAAACCGGACGACCGTCGATAGCACTGGTGTCATCGATACGCGGCCAGGTGTCGCAATCCATTCTGGATCGTCTGAAGCGGGGCCAGCAGGATGGCGATGTTCCGAAAGCGGCGCCGATCGTTGCCTTAGCCGCAACTACTCAACTGTTCTCTACGGCCTGGCGCTGCAATCAAGAGATGGGACCTCGCGAAAGACCCTCACCCCGGTTGTGGAATTCACCACGGCGAATTCCGCAGCAAATTGTCGGCAGCGCAGCGAGTCGGGGGGCTAGTTAGATCTTCCGGACGGAGACCCTAGATTAGCGTCTTAGGCTCCCCAGAGCGTGGCCATCACTTCTTAGCGTTCAGTCCTGCCGGGTTCCCCGATACTCGTTGGGTTTCCACGATCTCGCTCATGAGGAACAGGTCGGTGAGCAAGGCGCGAATGTGTATGGATGCGTTCAGATTGTCGATCAATTGAGAACTGATGGCGGGTTGTGCCAAAACCAGCTGGAACGCAACAAGCGAATCATAGGCATCGCGAGCGAGCACCTGAAAGAATGCCTGGTATCGTTCGGAAGGCTCCCAGCGTTCTAGTTGAGAGGCCGTCGCGCAGCTTTCTGCGAGGCCCGCGATCGCTTTCACGGCACGATCCAGATATTCGCGGATTTGTCCGCCAGACCTGCTGCTCTCGTCACCGCGGAGCCCTTGCGCGGCGTAGGCCAGCATGAACTCGTAACATTCTTCGATCGTGTCGCAGCGTTCCGAGACATCAGCCAGCATCTCTTAATCCCTCTGCCCCTGCTCCCTGGGGTGTCGGTGATGAACGGGGAGTCTCTACGGGCCAGCGCCGCGGATCGTGTTCTTGGAGATAAAAGTCGCGGCTCATCCAGCCGAAGATCATTGATTTCGTGATCGCGCGCTTCTCCGGTCGAAGACCAAAGTAGACATGCACCATGATCAACGCAATCAGTCCAACACCCGCCAGCCCATGCAACACGTACATCATGCCCCAGGTCATATCACCGAACAGATACGGATTGCGGGGAAAGAAAATCGTGCGCACCCGAAACATCATGAACACGCCGGTCACGATGGCGGACAGTCCCGCGGCCATGATGGCGCCGTGGTAGAGCTTGTTCTCCAGAGGATACTTGGCGAATTTGTCCGGTGGTGGCGCAGCCTTCCCCATAAAACGCAGAATTCTCCTCCTTGCGTCCCGCACGTCAATTTTGTCCGGCCAGATCGACCAGAAGTCCATGAAGAACGAGGCATGGATGATGTGGAAGAGTATGGAGACGGTAAGAACCGAGCCCGCGATCCAGTGATAGGTGACCCAGTCGAACCGGAAGCCCAGCTTCGGCAGAAAGGCAGTAAACAGCAGCGTAAACATGCTGGCGGCCATAATCCAGTGAAACAAGCGTGCGGTCAGCGAATGTCTGGGTACGTGCTCGGGTATTCGCGCGACGACCAGTGGTGAACCACTACTCGCAAACTCCTTGGCTTTGGCGAAATATCGCAGATAGGTGGCGTGCACGATGAAGAAGAGAAATCCGGAGATGACCGCAACCCATATCAAGAACCAAGCGATATGGATGGGCACACTTTGCCCCCACGGGCTTTTCGCCCACTCTAGGAAGTCCACCGAGCCTCCTCCACGCCGCCGATTGCGCGCTTCACCAGATTTCTCATCAGCGGGATCTTGTAGGCGTTGAATTGCAGCGCAAGCGCACCTTGAACAGCCAGTTTCCCGGCCATCTCACCGGTTGCTGCAGTTGCCGGCTTGCCGCGAATAGCGTCTTCGACGGCCTTCAGGCGGAGAGGCCGCGCAGCCGCGCCGTTCACTGCGATACGGACTTGCTCGATGCCTCCGTTCGATACCACCATCGCTGAAGCCACATTCAGAAGCGGGAAGTCCCAGACGTTCCGGTCCCGCACTTTCTCGAAATAGAACTGCGCGCCGGCCCACGCGGAGGGAATGCGAATAGCGGTTAGAAGCTCCCCGGGTTTCAAGACATGTAAACTCGTGATGTCGATGTCAGGGCCTACGAAGTAGTCTTCGGCGTCGATCACGCGCTCGCCCTTCAGAGTGCGGATCACGAATTTGGCATCAACCGCGATGAGCGCTGGGGCGGTGTCCGAGGGATTCACGGCCACGCATCGTTCCGCATGCAGGATAGCGTGCTCGCGGTTGCGGCCTTCCGGACTGTCGGCATAACAAATGTTTCCTCCGGCGCGGTAGCAAGGCCAACCTGCACGGTAGTACCAGCAGCGCGCGTCCTGTGAGACGTTGCCGCCGATTGTGCCCTGGTTGCGGATTTGCGGCGAGGCCACCAATTCTGCGCTTTCCGCCAGCAGTTTGTACTTCTCTTTGATTACGGGATGCTGAACGACTTCCGTCAGCGTGGTCATCGCCCCGATCTCAAGGCCATCGGCAGTGGTGCGAATTCCTTTCAGCTCCGCTATCCCGCTTAAATCGACTACCACCTTTGGTTTCTTGATGCGGTCCTTAAGCCAGTCGAAGCTATCCATGCCTCCAGCCAGAACCCAGCCGTCGCGTCCCTGCTGCTCGAGCAACTTTTGCGCATCAGCAATGGAGCTTGGCTGCAGTAATTCAAATGCCGGCATAACGTCTCGAATTACGGCCATAGGCTCTCCTTTCGCATCTCCACTAGATGTGTGCCATCAAGGGATGTTGCATGGGCCTTCCGGATTCGAGCGAAGTCAAGATGGTGTCGGCGTTGACAGGTGCGCGGCGGAAAATTTCGTCTCCGAGCGCATCCGAGAGTGCGTTCAGGATAGCGGCACAGCCGCCACCCACCGGAGGCTCGCCGACGCCACGTGCCCCGACGGGGGTTTCAGGATCCGGAATATCCACCGCCGCCCATTGCATGTTCACCGGAACATCGAGAATCGTTGGAGGCTTGTTCTGATAGAAGCGCGTCGAAAGCATGGCGCCGTAGTGCGGGTCATACACCCACTTCTGACCGATGGCGTGGCCTATCCCGAGAACCGAGCGGCCAAGCACCTGGCCGCCAAGCGCGCGCGGATGAATCACCGAGCCGACGTCGGCGTACGCGAGAAAATCCACGATGTAGTATTTTCCTGTTTCGATATCGACTTCGACTTCAGCAAAGCTCGCCACGTAAGAGTATGTTTGACCGTCGCGAGGATAGTTGTCCTTTGCGGCCGCTACCAAGCCTTGTCCCGCCAGCGCTGCCATCGAGGCCTTGGTCAGTTTATTGAGATCAGCCGAAGGTTGGTGGCCGTCGTAAATGCCACCCAGTTGAATCGCTTTCGCTGCGGCCAGCGCCAAGGTCATACCCGCGCCGCCGCCTTTGCGGAAGACGCGCTGGTTCGCGACCTCGTAATTTTCTGGCTTGCCACCAAGACTTTTGGCTGCGATCTCCTGAAGCTTTCTCTTTGCATCCATTGCCGTTGCGTAAGCGGCCCGGGTCATCGCGTGGGTGGTCTGGCTGCCACCGGAGACACACGTGAAAGGCAAGTTCTTCGCGGTGTCGCCCCAGGTGATGTCGCATTTCTCCCACGGAACACCTAGGACTTCAGCCCCGGCGCGATGCACGTCCATCACCGACTCCGTGCCTAGATTGCCGATCCCGGATTGGAATCGGACCCGCCCCTCCGGCGTGATGACGAGCAGCCCATCGAAGCCCATGGTGCCGCCCACGTAGCAACTCAGCGAAACCCCAACGCCGCGCACCTTCGTGCCGCTTCGTTTTGGAGTCCGCGCAACCCGCTGGTTCCATTTGAACTGTTCGGCGCCGCGATCGAGTGCTTCCTTGAGGAATGCGCTGGTTGCATAAGGCCGCTTGCCATCGCCGTGCATCGCTGGCCCGACCGGCGCCTTGCCCTCCGGACAGTTGATGCGGCGGATGGCTACTTGATCCAGCCCAAGTTTCCGCGCCGCTTTTGCGATGACCGGCTCCATGATGGCAATGCCCTGCATTCCGCCCGGCGAACTTTGTGCGCTACGCGGCGGCGTATTCGTCAGGATGGTCGCTCCACGCCAACGCATCGCTTGGCACTGATAGAGAAGAGACACGATGCGGCCCGACGATGGAACATCTCCATTAGCGTCGTAAGGACCGTTGTTGGAAATAACGAACATGTCCAGCGCGATAACCCTTCCCTCTTTGGAGAAACCGACTTTCATTCTGCCCATAAGGCTCGGCCGGGCGCGTCCGATGAACGTTTCCTCTTCTCGGCTGATGCGCATCATCACCGGCGCGTTGACCTTCTTTGATAGCAGCGCGGGAATTACCAACGTCACCCCGCCGGTGATTTTGCTGCCGAAGCCGCCTCCCGTGTATTCACTGATCAGAACCACGTTGCCCGGATCGATGTTCAACCATCTCGCGATGGCCGGCACGGTCTGCGCTGTGCTCTGGGTACCCGTGTAGACGTGGACTTTGCCGTTCTGCCAGTAAGCCATTGCGGTGCGGGTTTCCAGCGTCTGGTGGCTGGTATCTGGGGTGACAAATGTTTCGTCCAAAACGAGCGCGGCATTTTTGAAGGCTGCGTCTAGATCGCCGTAGGACCATTCGCCGGGTACTTTGCCCATGGGCAATTGACCTTCCGTCGCCGTGGCAAAATCTTCCTTAGTCCATTTCAGTTCGCCAATCGTGGGTGCAGGAGGGCTTGGTGGCGGCGCACCCGCTGCCGCGGTACCGGCCGGAGCCTGAACCCAAATGTTCCCTTCCAGCCTTGGATTTGGCCCCCCTGGCCGCAACGTTTCGAGGGGATCAATCACAAACGGAAGTGGCTCGAAATCGATTCGGATCTTTTCAATCGCCTCCGCGGCCGTGAGTTCGTCAACCGCAGCTACAGCGAGAATAGGCTCGCCCTGATACAGCGGTTCCATCGTGAGTGCGCGCTCGCTCTTCGGATTTGCTTTGATTACCGTACCGTTGTCGGTAAGGCTATCGGCGGGCGGCGGAAGCTCATCCGCTATGAGCATCGCCTTCACGCCGGGCATAGCGAGCGCCGCGCGCGTATCGATGTGCTTCACGCGGGCGTGTGGCAGCGGGCTGAGCAGCAGCTTGCAAAACAGCATTCCGTCTGCGTGGTAGTCTTCGGCGTACTTCGCCAGTCCGGTGACCTTGGCGTAGAGGTCCGGAGTTGGGTAATCCTTGCCAATCAGTTTATGTCCGACGCCGTACACGCGTTCGGGGGTCTGGGCCGGCTCCGATTCTCTTTTCACGGATTTCTCAGACATTGCTAGCCCTCCGCATATTTTCCGCGCCGCGCATCAGCGCGGTGAGAATTTTGTCGTAGTCCTGGCAACGACACAGGTTTCCAGAAACCCCGAATGCTAGTTCGCTGCGCGTGGGATTTGCATTTGTTTTGAGGAATGCTACGGACGCCATGATGAAGCCGGGCATGCAGAATGCGCACTGGAAGCCCTGTTCATCGACGACGCCCTGCTGGACCGGGTGCAGCTTTCCCTCAGGGCTGGCCAGCCCCTCGATGGTCAAGACCTTCCGGTTGCGCACGGTGTGGGTCAGCACCGAGCACGCATAATGCGGCACATCGTCGATAAGAACCGTGCAGGAGCCGCATTCAGCCCGGTCGCAACCCAGCTTCGTGCCCGTGAGACCCAGTTTGTGGCGCAATGTCCAGGCCAGCGTTTCTTGTCTCATGACGTCGGCCCGCCGTAACTGCCCGTTCACATCGATGGTGAGGAGCCTTTCACCCATCCCGCGAGCAGCCTGGCCGAGCAACGTGGAAGCGCGGAATAGATAGCTCGCGGAGGACACTGCCACGCCACCAACAATCACACCTTTTATTAGGTCACGTCTGGAGACCGCGCTGGATCGAGGCTCAATGTTTTCTGTATCTTCTTTGTCGTTCATCCCCTGGTCCCTCCCCTCGCGTCGATACGGGACTTCACACAGCTTCTGATCGAAATGGTCTCTCCTCGCCGCTCCCAATCTATCACCGACTTGCGTTTCACCGGACTCGCTGTCTCGTTGGATGAGGTGCCCTGACAAAATGGGTACTGCCAGTTTCTCCTCCGCACATACAGTCTATGTTCCGCCGTAGACCTCTCCATGACATGCCAATCGCCAAAAGACCAGGCCGCAGCCTCGATCAGGGAGTCGATCCCAATTCCCGCGACCCGTAAGCAAATGAGTGCAACCTCACCGTGGAGCGCCACCTCGGCAGCAGCGACCACAGCTACGAGGGCACGCACAGTTACCGCCTCGGAGTTGCATTGAAAATGTATTGATGGGAAGAACAATCGCGTTGGCGCCGGTGCGCCCTACCCGCCGATGACGACAACTTGTTGGAGGCACCGGTCTAGGGTTCTGCGAGTCGAACAATGGCTCAAGTTCAACGCCGGGTTTCAATGCTTCTCCTGGGGGAGAAGCGCGGGAGCAAGAATATTCCTCCAGATCATCTCGGCCTGCTCTTTCCCCCGTGAGGGATGCTGTGCGACTGAGGGGGAATCGTACTCTTTTGGGACGTGGGCGCCGGCCCGGCAACAGCGCGCTCCTGACACCTGCCAGTAACAACTCCCGGACGGAGCGGCCTCGCGCCGCAGCTTGTTCTTAGCTGCCGGTACCGGGGCGCCAGGAAATCGACCGTGGTGCGAATCGAATCTTGTTTCATAAGGCGTTATTCCACGCATGCCGAACGTCCTAGCAGGTTTTCCTTGACAATAAGTAATATCTTATATAAGTTATCACTTATGTCAGCGATGCTGGCTCTCGATGCCGCCTTCTCTGCTTTGGCCGATCCGACGCGTCGGGCAATCCTTGCGCGTCTCGCCAAGGGCGAAGCGACGGTGATGGAACTAGCCAAGCCCTTCGAGATGACCCAACCGGCAATCTCCCAACACCTGAAGGTGCTCGAAGACGCAGGACTTGTTTCACGTCGCTTGGATGGCACGAAGCGCCCTCGTCGTCTCGCAAAAACCGGTATTGAATTGATGGACCAGTGGCTCGCAATCTTGCGACAAGCGCTGGAGAAGAACTACGACCGGCTCGACGAGGTTCTCGCAGGCATGGAACGACCGAAGATAAAAAGAGGAGAAAAACGATGAGCAAATTAACTCTGCAGACGGAAGGTGACACCCACGTGGTGGTGATCAGGCGATTCGCCGCCCCTCCCGAAGCCGTGTACCGCGCCCATACCGACCCGAAGCTAGTCCAGAAATGGCTGCTCGGTCCAGCAGGTTGGACGATGCCGGTCTGTATCAACGACGCGAGGCCGGGAGGCAAGATCCGTTATGAGTGGACGAATGGCCAAGGACGTGGATTCCACCTCACGGGCGAATACCTCGAACTTGAGCCTTACCGGCGGATCGTTCACGTCGAGCGGATGCACCTGCCAGATCCGACGTCCGACAACCGCGTTGAGACGAGGTTTGATGCGGAGGGCACAGGCACATTGATGACCATGCGCATGACTCTGCCTGACGCTCAGACGCGTGCAGCTATGCTCGCGTCAGGAATGGAAGGCGGGATGGAAGCAAGCTATCAGCGATTAGAAGGGATGATCTAGGTTGCTCACATCGTCCGGAGCCGGATTTGCGGGGAAGTGGGCGTTAGGTTCCCACGTTTAGTCGTAGCTGGAACCGGGGCGGGCAAAAACTGGCTTCGTTAACAGTTGCGGCGATCGCTTCTGACCACGAGACCCGCACACCCATGGATTGCGGTATGACCAATCCTCGATATCCGGGATCGGCAGCACGAGATTGGATCGTGACTGATATGAACGGTCAGGTCATGCCCAAGGACTCGATTCCGCCCAGATGACGGAAACCGGAAACTATCAATCACTCCATGCCCATCGTGAGATATAGAAGGAGTTTTTGGACGCAGCTCTCTCGAATCTCAGCTGCCGCATACCAATTCGGAGGGTTACAGGGCTTGCGGAACTTGCCAATAAAAGAGATTTCTTAGTTGCGGGGGCTTGCAAACATCCAAATTTTGCTAGTTCTGCCGTTCAGATTGGGACTGATTCGGCTCGCAGCATAGCCCCAAGCGCGACGTCTGAGATTGACGGGCGCTTCCGGGTAAGCAGAAGGCCAGCGCGGAAAACCATCTCTAGCGCCTAGCGGTCAGGGTCTTTCGGCTTTTCAATGATCTGGTCGGTGTGGACCGAGAACAGCAGGAAATTCGTAAAGGTGTGGTAGATGATCGTGCGGTGATCCCCAAAATCACCATAGGCATTCGCAGCCTGCGGCAGCCAGGCCCTCGTGTTTTCCGTGTGAAACTGGACCGGAGCATAGTCGATCGAGAGGTACATTTGTCGCACGTTTGCAGCGGTAACCGCTTCCATCAGGCTCGCCTCCAGGTGCAGGACTTCGCCCGAATCTTGGCCGGAATCTGCGGCAATCCAAGCACGCCCTTTGAGCTTAGCGGGATACGCTACGCCTCGGACAGCAAACGACGCAGTGTGACTCGGCCTATCCTGGCGTTGCTGAAAATGTACCACCCAGGTAGCTTGACCGGTCCATTCCGCCGCGCCTTCGCACTCCAGTTCAAAATCACCTTGAAATTCCGGAAGAAAGATCAACGCTAACTCAGGCAGACCGATGTCCTGAATACTGAAAGGCAACGCGCGGCTCCCTGGTTCGGGGATACGGCTTTCCTGCACCGAGAGCCCCTCGGGCCGCTGATCAAAGACGGCGGCGTAATCAAACGTCCCGGCGCCGCCATCCAAAAGATGAGTCACATTGGCAAATAATCGGTATTCAATCTTTTCTTGGGCCGTAAAGTTTTGCAGGTTAGCGACCAACTCCTCGGCACGGGCGCTCGCGTGTTCGAGCACATTGGAAAGCAGGCAGGGCGAGGACGAACTAAGAGAACGGAGTGGCGCATCCACTTTGGGCGGATCCCAGAGCAGAAGATTTCTTTTTGGTTTGTCCTCAGCGCCTTTGGCACGTGGAGTTGCGGAGGGTTGTAAAGCTGCCGAAGATTGCGGAGTTGACGCACCTTGCGGAGCCGCCGGCGATTGGGAAGGCGCTGAGGACGGTACAACTGTCTCCGGTATGGCTGCGCTCAAATCCGCGGACGCCTTGTCCGACTTCGGCGCAAAGTAGCCCCGACGCACTTGCAGCCTGAGCCCGCTGCGATCCACTTTCACCTTCAGCGGATGATACGTGCCGTCGCGCTTCACCTTTTCGGGAGAGAACTCCAACAAATATACGTACTCTGGTGCCTGCGTCAGGCTCTTGAACCCCCCTTCAAGATCGTTGCTGTTGTGGAAGTAAGTTCCGCCGGTTCCATCGGCAAGCTCCGCCATCACCTCTTCGTCGAAGTTCATTTCATCTGCATGATATCGGGCGTGTTGGCCGGTCACGAGATCCTGAGTCGACGACCCACCTCGATCGCTGGCGTCCGCTCCCGTCGTGTATAACCCCCGAGCGTCCATGGCGCTGACGGTCACGTTGGCCCGCGCCGCGCTGTCCAGAACCAGCGACTTCTCGGCCATGGCGTCTGCGGTCATCGTGAAAAACCCGGGCGAAATCAGAATCAACGCCCGTTCGCCGGGAAGCGTGCTCATTTTTTGCACGAACTCTCGAACCGTGCGGAGCGACGCCGAAACATCATGCTCACCGATCGTCAGGGATTGCTCCGCGACGGATCTCACCATGGACTCAACCATTCGTGGCGACGCGCCGACCAGTCCCGCGCAAGTCACGTACTCCGCCTCCGCACTCCTAAGAGCCGATTCCTCGCGCTTGTTTTGAATTAAGTCTGCCTGATAGAAATCGATATTCGGGCAAGCACCATCGTCATGCCGGTAGAGTGGTTGCACTTTGAGCTTTTTGACCGCTTCTTGCAGGGCCGGGCGATCGCGCGTCAGGCCACTGTTGGCCCCGGACATAGAGACCACAGCAGCCATGTCTGACTCGGTCAGCGACTGGACAAGCATCTTGGTCGCGACTCTTTGGGCTCGCAGTAAGTCGCCTGCGCTTAAGTGCATGTCGTCGAATAAGAAAACAATAAACCGTTCAGGCACGTTTCGCGGCTGTGGCGCAACGGTCCTAGCAGCTTCTGTCGCTTCGGGAGCCTTCGTGCCACTGACTAAGCCGGCGCGCTTCTCCACCGTGAATCCGGAAATTACTTGTCGTTTATTTTTGTCGAAGACCTGAAAGTCTTCCTTCTTCAGATTGCCCACCGCGCGCCCTTGCCGATCGCGGACCACTACCGGTACCAGCACCGCGTTCACCGTAATCTGAATTTTAGCCGAGCCTTCTTGAGCTAGCATTCGATTCTGCTGTGTCGCCAATTTCGTGCACAAAAAGAAGGCGATGCAGGTCGAGGCAATCGCTGGTAAGCATCTGCTACGGGAAGTCGTAGTGATGCCTCGATGATACAATTTCACGACGATGCGGCCATTTGAGCAGCTAGAATCTTCGATCTACAAATTCCGATGGTGGCAGGATTTGCGGAAGTGATTGAAAGCGAAGACACTTTAGTTCACCTTTTTCGGCTTCAAAAACGTCTCCATTCCGGTTGCCGTGAGCGCGTTT
>Ga0302182_10000287_pt1 | contig 33673 bp, 28 predicted proteins | sample I_Palsa_N3_1_FD_198781 | JGI IMG/M metagenome (GOLD analysis project Ga0302182, IMG submission 198781) | Peat permafrost microbial communities from Stordalen Mire near Abisko, Sweden - I_Palsa_N3_1 | ecosystem: Environmental > Terrestrial > Soil > Palsa > Peat permafrost | place: Sweden...
GACTTCGTCTCTCAATCCGAAAATAATTTTAACTTTCTCTAAATCTAATAAAAAACAGGTACTGCTCGCCTCTACGCTGCGCTTCGAGGCTCTCGAAGACCTGTTTTATTTTTTGAAGGGAGTGAGAGACGAAGTCTCTTCGAGACTTCTGAACTGCGCGTTCAGCGCATCTTTCTGTCTTTGACTATATTTTTCAAACGGGCATTTTTCTATAAAAAGAAAGCATTGCAAACTGGGATGGTTTGCGATTTTCTTAGTTGTAACTGGAATATATGCTTGGAATGCGCTCAACATTCCTTGGTTTTCTGGTGGATATTGGAATATAGTGGTCGCCAAGATGCAATCTAGAAAAGAAGTCTGAATCGAGTCCTTTTTGAAAAAGCGTAGCGAGATGTTTGCGACGAGCTTCTAGAATAGAAATTAGAAGGGAGTGCTTTATAACAATTGCTAAACTAAAGCTTAAGGATCTAGTGATTCTAACCGATTTGGTTTAAGACATTTTAATCCAATTGCATAAGAGACCGATGCCTCGGTCTCTTCCAAGATTGGTTATGAGATTTTAAAAATCGGTTAGAATCACTAAAAGGATCTATGGTAAAATGTTACGTTTTTAAAATAACGCAGTTGCAGAAAATATGCAATTGTCTAATAAAACGCGCTGCTCGTCTCTACGAGACTCTCGAAAGCGCGTTTAGTCTTCTAGACGATGATTGGTCTATAGAAAAGGGATGAGTTTCTAACTAATTCGATTGAGATGCCACCATTTATTCGACAATCTCTGTAAGTACCTTGTTCTGCATTTCAGCGGTGGCGATGTCTTTTCCACACCCTTCTGTCGCCAGCCTGTCTGCAAAATCATTCCCTTTATTTCGACTATGTCCTTTAACCCACTGGATCTCGACATGTCTTTTAGCTTTAACTTTGAGAACCCTCTTCCAAAGATCGATGTTACTGACCTGCTCTCCTTTGGAATTCTTCCAATGATGTTTTACCCAACCGATAGCCCATTCGGTTATGCCTTTTGTAACATACATACTATCAGTAACAAGAACATAGCGATTGGTCTCATCCATCGAGTAAAGCGCTATCAACGCCGCAGTTAACTCGGCCCTTTGGTTAGTTTGAAGTTTGCCCAACAGAGGTTCGCTAACGTTGTTCGAATGTCCATGGCCCCACCAAACACCAACGCCACCAAGAGCATTAGATTTTCCATTTCCTTTACACGCCCCATCAGTGAACACTTGCTGTGCCTCTGTCGAACTCGGATTGTTTAGCGGTTGGTAACATTTCTCCGAATCCATATTGATTGGTTCGCACGATTTTAAACTATGGCTGGATGGGGCTTCCGAACTTTTGCAAATATCTGGCGGATGGATCTCCAAAGAGGCGAGAACATCAGCCAATGCATTGACGCGATTTTTACATTTTTTCAGGTGCACCGAGCCAATAAATTCTCCATCAACAGTTGACCAGTTATTATGGTTGACTAAACATGGTCCTGCTTTTGGGCCACTAGGCACGTTGAACGAGCACTGCTTTCGAGATGTCATGATATTGGTTTATGATTTTATTAGCGACTTGAGTCAATTCAAATATAGTGGTTGCCAAAAAAGATGTAATTAGTGATTCTAACCGATTTGGTTTAAGACATTTTAATCCAATTGCATAAGAGACCGTTGCCTCGGTCTCTTCCAAGATTGGTTTTCTAGAAAAGATTTTAAAGTCCACTACGCGTGGGGCGGGTTAGAATCACTAATTATTTGGCCAAATCTTAGATTCTGGTTGGTCGTTCTTGGATAAGTGTCGAACACTGCAGAAGACCCTTTTGATTTCAAAAAACTGAATTATGAACTATGCACCGATCTTCAAAAGCTTGATAACTTCGTAAAATGCTACATTGTAACCGTTTTTATAAAACACGCACTGCTCGCCCTTTCGCTACGCTTCAGGGCTCTCGAAGGCGTGTTAGTCTTTGCAAAACCCTCTCCAGACCTTTCAAAAAGTCAAAATCCACCACAACACAACCTTGGTTCTAGCGAGCTCCGAAGGAGTGAGCGGTGCTAAGCAAACGGAGCGTAGAGTAGTGCGCAACGAGATCCGAAGGATCGAGTGTAGGTGAGATGCGGAGCGTCGAACGAAACAATTCTCCAGGTATTCGAGCGAGTTAATGACTTTGTACGATGCTTTGCTCGCAAGCGAGCTGCGCGGTGCTAAAGCACCTTGCCTACACTCGATCCTTCGGATCTCGTTGCGCGGCGCTGTGCGCCTTGCCACCCCCACATTCGCACTCGCTCGCCCTAGGCTCGCTACCATTCCACGGTGTCGATGGTTGTGGTATATAAGCTTCGGGGTTGAGATGATTGGTCAGATCAAAATCCGTATGGATCACTGAATAATGCGCTTTTTTCTATAAAAGGCTCTTTTTAAAAAAAGGAGATTTTTCTGGAGACTTTCTGCAAAAAGTGGTTAACGACCCACAAGGAAAATTCATTATCGAGGAATCAGGGGTTTTTCGAAACCATATCGGTACTCCCCTCCCAAATGCAGAAATGGCATGCATCCTTCTCGATAATGCGTTCGCCAAATTTAGCGTGCTCTACACAAAACTCGTAATCCTCAAATACTTGCTTACAACATTTAACTTTTTGGACTTTATGTTTGCATAAAAGAGGTTCGACATCAAGAAAGAATTCAGCGAAAAGCTCTTCTATTTTGATCTTAACGTGCAATATAAGTTGGACAAGCACCGGGCTATAAGGATTCGCTTTTGTTTCGACAATATATTCGTGGTTTTGGCCATCAAACAAACATTTCAAGAGGTGGGACGCATAAATAGAAATTTCAGGGTATTTTTTGTCCGAATCTTGCAAGCGAAGCTCAAGAGACAAACTACCCTTGTATGTGCCAACTTTTTCGTTTATTACAACCAGATTGTTAGGTTTGTCGCGTTGTAACACGGGGTGGTTGCAACTGTAAATTTGAAAACGCACATTTTCGGAATCGCCATCGATACACGACACTTTTTCCATAATGTCACGTCTTGCATGGTTTTGCGCAGGATGCAGCTTGTGTGTCTCGCAATAACCCGATTTTTGGAGAGTCTGTGTGACTCTGTTGTTTCCGAGTACACGATTACGAAAATAATTTTCTCTTCTGATTAACTCCTGCGTCCTACGCGTGATATTTGAATGGATACTTTTGTTTAATGTACTCAACACAGATACAGGCACGCCTATTTGGGTCACTGCGATTTTATCGATAATCTCAGGGTGGATAGTGTCTAGTTTCTGGGAATTCATCTTTCAAAGATTTGCATTCTCTAAAAATTCTCAATCAGTTTTGTTTTCTTAGGTCACTTAACTTTACGCGTATATGATTTCGTGTTTAGATATTGACGATAAACAGTGAAAAATATCTGTCCAATTTCCACCTCGATATAGAGATGAACGATGCAAATTTCTGAAAAATTGATAAATGTCATATACGTGTATCGCGCGTCAAAGGGACTTTTCAAATCTCAAAAATCTTGGGATTGAGAGACGAAGTCTCGAAGAGACTTCTAAACTGCGCGTTCAACGCATCTTTTTGTCTTGGACTATATATGAATTTTAAAACCTAGGTTTTGCTCTTTAAAAAGACTACGAAATAAAAAAACGAACACTGCTCCGGATATCTTTGCGACAAACTGGGCATATCGAAATTTGGGATTGACATGTACTACAACAAATCGCATGACCACAGGGCTGTAGGACGATGTCGATTTTTTGTACAAAACAAATTTTGCAATTGAGGAGCACTTCAGGTTCCGATGAATCGATTTCTGCTTCATTGTTAGTTTTGGCCTCAATTCTGATTTCAGAAGGGCACGATTGCACAATTACCGCGCGACTGTCAACTTCTGTCGATTCCACCGATAGCCTCTCAAGTTCTGTTAAAATTCCCAGTTCGTTTTCGAAATCAGGATCCAAAAAGGGCGAAGGGATGTTCTGAACGGGATGCTGATAAATTGGAGTAGGTGGTGGGATTTGAAATGTCGGATAAGCCGAAAGAGACTGCAAATCAGCCTTTCCATACCGCGTCAGCTTGAAAGCAGCGTTTGACAACAGGCCGAGAGAGAAAGTTCCGTCAATATCCACCATCAATACATCGATTTTCCTGCTGTGAAAACTGCTCAGGAAAAAAGCTTCATTGTGTTCGATTATTTCAAGGCCCATTTTTTTATTTTCTGTGTTTGAGGTGGGAGGATTTTTCTCAAGTTCCGAGTGATTGTCACGAACCACAAGATTTGCTTGTATTGTCCTAAGTTCGCTGTTATGCTTGATATTCAGACAAATCTCGAATTTATTGAGCAAATTTTTTGTTCTGACAAGGTCAACAAAAACAACCTCTTGGCCCGACAGAAAAAACGCGCCGCTTGCGATCACAGGCTCTCTTTCTCGGTAATTGTAGGGCAATTGTGCAATTAGATTTTCCCGAGATAGAGAAAAATTCCAAAGAGAAAGAGACGGAATTGGCGACAAAGAAAAATCTTTTTTCTCACCGAAAATCTTTTGGCGATGTTCGTTAAAAAAAAACGAAATTGTGTCGATTGTCTTGACAACAAGCCATTCTTGGCCATTTGTGTTAACAAAAATCCAGGGAATTCCCTCGAGATCTGCCAAAGTTAATCGGATCGCAGATTCAAACGAATTTTTTCGGGAGTAGATGCCGTTTTTCCAGTAATTCCACGTAATTCCTGCGCAACGCAAGCAAAGGTCCGTTTTTCCAGAGTGTGCTCTGAGTACTAAATCATCGCGTTTCGGAACCCAAGTGTTTGCCATTTTATATTGGATCAAGAATTTTTCTAATCAATTTTAGTTTACAGTCAAACCTCTCCAAATTAGTGTCCACTAGTTTTTAGAACCATTTTTTCTAGAGATTCAAAATAAAATCGGTAGTGTCCACTAAAAGTGAATGAATAAACTAGAGACCCTTACGGGTCTCTTATCAGCCAATAAGAGGCGTCTTCGACGCCTCGGCCTTTAGTGTGATTGGTCTATCTAAAATCTCATAACCAATCTTGGAAGAGATCGAGGCATATCCAAAAACCATTCCGACTGATTGAGATTTTCTTTGGAAAAAATGCAATAAGATGGACACAATTTCGGAACAGATAAAAAATAACACCCGGAAATATAACGCAATCGTCCAGAAGCAGGACACAAAAGTAAGAGAGTTGATTCTTGAGTACAGTCTTGAAAACGAAAAACTACTAAAAAACGGACAAAGCTCATCCACGAAACTGCTTCAGATTTCTTCGGCAATTCGAGCAAATGCACAAAACGATGTTTTTGAAGAAATTCAAGACGTTCTCCGCGAAGAAAGAAATATTATTCGCGCTCAAAATAGAACCCACGCGTTTTAGAGGATACGAACCAGTGTTTCGCAGAAACACTGTTATCGAACCAGTTTACATAGAGCTAGAACCTTAACGAACCGGTTTTGCGAAACACTGATACGAACGAAGTTCGTTGTAACAATATTTTAAAAATCGCAACTATTCAGACTTGCAATCGCAATATTCAACTGTTTCGGACCTTTTTCCTCGCTTGTAGATTTTTAAGAAACAGATTCCGCAAATCTCAGGAACATACTGTTTCTTGGAGGTTTTCGGAGATACTGAGACGTTTAACCTTTCCATTTTTTTAAGAAGCAAATCATCCCGTTCTTTGCGCACATCGTCCTTGTCCACGAGATATCTTGACAAAGAAGCGAAAGATCTTTTTTCCACTGAATAGAGAACCCGTTTCGTCGCATCGATTCGTATTTTTTGGTCATGAACACAGATGTGTGTGTGTAGAAATGTATCGCGTTTTCTTGAATAATGTCAAAATCCAGCTGATTTTAAATATAGTCCAAGTAGAGTCCGGAACGGCTTTGCTAATAACCAATCGAGAATTAAGGCAAATTAGACGATATGATTGGTCCAAACGAAAGCCGTACTGGACACTATTTTAAACTTTTAAATCAAACAGCAAAACATAATTCTCGCTTTTTACTGATTTTTTCAAGCCGTACTGATCTCTACTTACAACTACCACAAAGCCGCCATCAGCGACATAAAAATCGCTTTTATCATGAATATTTTTAGAATTTAGAAAAAGAAACTAAGAGCATACATGGATTTACAACATTTTCTAGAAAAGATGATTTTAAAAAGTGTCGTCGCTGTCGTCAGGGTTTGCAGTGAGTTTTGAAAACCAAAACATGACCAGGTCACGTGACTTGGCTAATTGTTCTTTAAAAGGGATGATTTTGGGTTTGCAAAAAGAGATCCGTACGGATCTCTGATCCAATCACCTTTGATTCCAACGCATCTTCTAGAATTGGATATAAAATCCGCATTGGACACTATTTGCAGCGTGCAGAGATTTGCAAAATCTCTGAAGTCGAATTGTTTTAATGATGCTTTAACAAAGCAAAAAACAGAGGTCTTTGCAATATTTTCTGGTAGCGTAGGTCTCTATTTTAAAGGCCTAGTTGTTAAACTGCTATTGAATAAATCGCAGACCAGCAAAGATCCGTCCACAGCCACGGGGTTGTTTATATACAAAGCCGCGTTTTCCCATAAGCGGAACAAGCTCCTTCTGCATGTACTTGACACTACTTGAGTCGTTTAGAGTCTTTAAGAAGTCACCGGCATTGACCTGGAAATCCTTCTCGTTCGATTGTAAACCAGGAGGTGGCAGTTCGCAGCGCTCGTCAATGAAAATTTGGAGTCGGTCATTCTCGCCCTTGTAGAGATTCCATGCATCTTCAACACTTTGGGGCCTTGCACCAAGCTTTTCTTTATACCAGTTAACAGCACCTTTAACCAGCCACGTTAATAGTTGCTCCTGAGCAAATGCAGTCAGAAGCTTTGCACGCAAATCAGGATCCTTGAGCCTATGCCGTGGGTTGTGTGCGTCATACGGTCTTGCCGAATCAGTCGGGGACGTATAGATGTTATGGAATGGGATCACCACAATACGTCGCGTGAGAGCAGGATCCTCAATATCGATCGCGGGCTTGTGGTTACACAACAGAACTGGAAGCACAGTTGGCGTGAAGGTCTCTTCGTCCTTGTGAAGCCGACGGGCTGTGATCTTGTTCTCTCCAGCAAGCATTTTGAGCATCTCGATGTTCAGTGCATCTTTTGGTTCGGTTTCTTCTTTGACACAGATACGAGCGCCTTTCAACGACATGAGATGGGGAGTTGGTCCACCAGCTGCCACACGGCGCTCGTTCTTGAAGAAAACGTCATATGACGCAGTGACACACCACGTTTCGAGCAATGTGTCCACGAGACTCATCCACAGCGACTTCCCGTTGGCGCCCTCGCCTGTGAGGATTGCAAAACACTGTTCTTTGGTGTGTCCAGTGATTGCGTATCCGAACAGTTTCTGGAAATAGTGAATAAATTCCTTGTCATTGTTGAACAAGTCGTTGACAAGCTCGTCAATCATGGCTGTGCTGCCGTGCTCTTCAAAGATTGTGTCGAGCTGCTTGAAGCAGAAGTCGTCTCGACGGGCTTCCCTTAGCTTGCCTGTTCTGAGATCAATAATACCGTTCTTGACAGCCAGTAGATCGGGGTTGGTATCCAGATTCTTTTCGATGTCGACATCAATGTGCATCATCTTGTAGTACGCCAAGATGCCACGCACGTTGCTGTGTTTTCGAAGATAGTTGCGGCCCTGTGCGAATCTCCGGACAAGCGCCTTGTGCGCAGTGACAGCGTCTTCATCGCCTTCGCATGGTGGAATGTATTTGACCAGATAATCCAAAATAGGGCAGCAGATCGCCTCGACTTCACGAGCAACGACGTTGTCCGACAGCTCTTCCCACACAAGTCCATTGAAATTTAGGAACCGCTCATCTAATGTGTAGACCAGCTCGAATCCCATTTTGCGGTAACGTTGGTGCAGCATTTTTGTGTATGGTGCGTCTGTGGACGGACTTTCAAGAACCATCTGCAATAAAGGATGTGATTCCCAGTTGTAGACGTAACCTGATTTCTGACACTTGCTCGAGTAGTTGCGCATCCAGTAGCAGCTGTCACATACTTCCCGCACCATGTAGTTGTTGGAAGAATGCACATGCAGGCAACACACGCACGGCTTTGTTTTGTCTTCTAAAGCATAATCATATCCCTTTGAGCGTTCCCATGTCCGCGACATTTCCGACTGTTGTAGATCCTCAATATGTGGGCGCGTTTGCTTGACGAAAAGTCGGATGTCGTTGAACGCCAGTGTCGTTGTGGTGGTCTTGACAATCCCATTTGCTGCAACGGTATCTCGCACGCATTTTGGACCCAAAGGGGTGTGAGTTAATGACTCGTTGATCAGCTTTACGCACCATTCCGGCATCGCGGGGAGTTCTGTTGCTGGGACGATCGGCCGAATCCACTTGTATTCTTTTTCTGAAAACTTGGTGGGAGCCACAATAATGCAGCCTCCATCACCGCGTGTGTCGACTGTGATGCTCTTGCAGTCTCGCTGAGGATCCAGAAGACCCTTGCTGATTATAATTTTTGATGTATTCTTAGTTTGAAGCAGCCCTTGTTCCAGCGACTTGGATAGCGAGAAGAAATAGTGCTTTCCACCCGTTGCAGACTGTGCGACTGGACAGTTTGGGATTCCATACTTGTCAATCAGCGCCTGGAACACCTCGATGCCATCAAGTGTTCCGAGAGATACGTCTTTCTCTTTTAGGACATCACAATCAATGACGATTAAATCGCTTTTATCGCCTGTCAGCAACGCAATGCCGTTGTTGTGCTTGTCAAAATATTGTTCGAAGTTTTCAAGGGTTGCAGATGTCCAGCGCTTGGGAAATGCGACATTCTTCTGCTTTTTATCGTCGTCCCATGCGATTGAGACGCCAATAGACACAAATCCGAGCTTTGCGAAATCGAGACCTTGTAAATTCATCGTGTTTACATTCTGTAATCCATGATTCATTTTTGAAAACTCACTGCAAACCCTGACGACAGCGACGACAAGTTTTAATAGTCACGTGACCAGTCCGCCAATCCATGATTCATTTTTGAAAACTCACTGCAAACCCTGACGACAGCGACGACAAGAGCCAGATGCGGAAGGATGGATGGCACCCATCGGATATACCCTGTAGCAATATTTTAAAAATTGGTGGCGCAAAAAGGATCGTCGGAAGAGATCTTCATCGTATTTACTACGCTACGTGACATGAATTGTTCAATCCCATTTTTAGAACATTAGCTTTATCGTTCTATTCAATACCGATTTTTACTAAGCGAATCGATGTACGCTCGGCTGCGGTTCTCAAGATTAATAAATTGATCTTTCGTCGTGTTTGCAACAGTTTCCAGCGTATCCCGACGTAAATCACATGCATCAGTAAATTGGTTCATATATTTAGTTTCAAGCTGATTAAATTCGCGCGAAAAATCGAACATAGCTATCTTGATTTCCAGCTTTACATGCTCCGCAAAAAGTCCGCTTACATACTTTATGTTATTCTCTGTTTGCTCTGCGCAAGACTGAAACGACGGCTCGACACAAGTCTTGAAATCTTCCCGGAGCATGTTCGCCTCTTTTTCGATTGAAAATCCCCATTTATAACGTGTCCTTTCGTGGTTTGCTGCCAGACTTACCAGTTACAATCATTTTGATCTGTTTGTCGCGATACTGTTCCTTGGTCATCCCGGGATGAGATCGATAGTGAGTCTGTGGGAATTGCTCTTGACAATCATCACATTTTTTCGTATAGTCCAAGACAAAAAGATGCGCTGAACGCGCAGTTCAGAGACTTCGTCTCTCAATCCTAAGATTTTTGAGATTTGTTAAAATGTCTGATTTCTTTTCTAGAAGCTCGGCTCTACGCTGCGCTTCGAGCCTCTCGTGGGCGGACACTCTTCGAGTGTTCTCTAGAAACGTACGACGGGCTCGTTTTTAAAAGTTGGGAAGCCCCTACGGCTTGAGTAGTTACGATTCCTGCGGAATCGTGCTTCTTTTTGGCAACTGCTATATCTTGATTCGAAAGCGTCTGTTTAGGCTTCCACTCAAGGCAAAGCGCACAATTTACTTTTTTCTCCATTTTTGACAAATACAAAATGTCTTCTTGGAATTTTCCATTCAATTTTAAAAAGATGGTCGCGGTCTCAATCTTACTGCTTGGTATAGACTTGAGCCTTGCAAGTTGGGTATATCAATTATTCTTGTGTTCTGTAGTCAACTTGAGACGGTTTAATGTCATAATACAGAGGGTAACCGATGTTGTTCTTGACCTGGCATTGGTCGTAAGCAGTCATGCGGAACGATCGATGTTCGACTCTGTTGGAGATCTGGAACCCGTTACGACGCATCGATTCGTATTTTCTGGTCAGGAACACCTCTGTATTGCCAGTCGAAATCACGTCGTCAAAAGCTTTGAAAAAGTGACTTTGTCGCGCGATGCGATACACGTATATGTATCCTGGCGCGTCTCTCCAGTTCTTCCAGCCATTGCATGTTGCTCCTGGTACGAAAATGCGCTCTAGGAAGCGATTCCAGCCTGTGTACGTGTGCAGAAGGCTGTATTGTCTCTTACAGTATATGGATTTTTAAAAAGGCCCCCGGCCAAGTACATCCCAACGAAAAACCGTCCAGACAAAAAGAGAGACCGCGTGGTAATCGTCTCCCTATTGTCAGGGATGGTCCCTGCCAGAGATGTGCAGGAGAGTCTGGAGCTCCGCTCTACAGACCACCAGATCCTGCGCGACTTGGCTTCTTGTCACAGCATTTAGAATCGTACCACTGGCTTGTTGTTGGACCCAGTAAGCAATATGCTGTTGTAGCTCCTGGATCTTTGCCTCTGGAGAATCGCGGCATTGCGAGCAACGGCAACTGCGTTGGAAGTCGTACTCATCTGCGGTCCAGGATTTACATGTCGAAACCGAAACAAGTCTGGCGGCATCGATGGATTCTACCTGGTTTTGTATCGTCTCCATTGGAAGTTTATTAAACAGATGCTCTGTCATTGTTAAAGACCCGTAACTCAATTTTAAACATGGAAGCACGTTACACAACGAGGGATATATTTCGAGCCACGTATAAAACACACAAAGTTTAGCGTTATCCTTCAAATGAGGTTTATTATTATGATATAGTCAAAGACAGAAAGATGCGCTGAACGCGCAGTTCAGAAGTCTCGAAGAGACTTCGTCTCTCACTCCCTTCAAAAAAATAAAACAGGTCTTCGAGAGCCTCGAAGCGCAGCGTAGAGGCGAGCAGTACCTGTTTTTTATTAGATTTAGAGAAAGTTAAAATTATTTTCGGATTGCATCTTTTTGACAACCACTATAGAGATGTTGACAAAAAGATGCGCTGAACGCGCAGTTCAGAAGTCTCGAAGAGACTTCATCTCTCAATCCCAAGATTTTTGAGGTTTGTTAAAAAGTCAGACAAAACTCGCACTGCTCGGCTCTACGCTGCGCTTCGAGCCTCTCGTGGGCGGACACTCGAAGAGGGTTCTCTAGAAACGTACGGCGGGCTCGTTTTTAAAAGTTGGGAAGCCCCTACGGCTTGAGTAGTTACGATTCCTGCGGAATCGTGCTTCTTTTTGGCAACTGCTATATTTACAAGCATTTAATTCTTGTTTTAAAAATTTAAAAACAAAGAACTCGCGCTGCTTTTCTTGCAACTTTAGTGATCCATACGGATTTTAGATGGACCAATCACACTTAAGACCGAGGCGTCGGGAACGCTTCGTATTGGCTGTTTTAGAATCCGTAGTGGACACTAAGCAACTTGAGACTCGTCTCTTCTCTAGTTTTTTTTCTAGAAAGAAAACGTCAAGAGTTGTGATTAGTTTCTGGAAAAGTCATCCTGGGCACTAGCTTTGATACGGCAATCAAACATGATTCCTGGACTAGCTTCAAAAGCACATTCTCGAGGAAATTTTGACAGAACCTCAATATCCTCCTGGGCGACCAAAATATCGTTCCGAAGCTGTAAGTACCAGTCGGTCGTGTGATCCCAAACACATGTTGTCTTGTCTTCAGAGAGTGCATTTAATTCGCTGTCGCTAATATTGTCGGATTCCAAATCAGATTCTGTGTCGGATTCCAAATCAGACTCTGTGTCGGATTCCAAATCAGACTCTGTGTTGGATTCCCAATTGCTGTAAGTTTTGCTGTTATGATTTGAAATCAACTCCATTTCTGGTGGACCGAAGCGACAAGGTCGCATGTTTTGGACCATTTGGTTGAAGTTTATAAATCGTCTCTCGACAATAAAACTTCGTGGCCATCCTTCACTAATAACGCGGACCACATTCTTATCGAGAGTAAGTTTTGTTATGCGACGATCACCAGCCTCAGGCGTATAAAGATCTAGTCCCCAATCGCCCAGAAGACCTTCTAGTAAATCAGTCTTGAAGCGACGTTTCAATATGTTTTGCGACTTCAAAAGCGCATATATACATTTACAGACACAACGCATTGTCAAGACATCGCGTGTGCTGAGGCAATTAAAGATCGCCAATAGAACATCGTCAATCAAATCTATTAGGCAAATTGTGGACACAGACATTTTAATACTAGCGACAAAATAGAATCAGTTTTGCAACCCGATCGGGAAGTGGTTTTTCTCAAAATCCCGATCATGATCTTTCTAGTAGTGATTCTAACTAGGGCATCTATTCGAATTCACTCCAACCAATCGTTTATGAGACCGAAGCAGTTTTAAAAGCTCTGATTGGCTGGCCCCGATTCGAATAGAAGCCCTAATTCTAACCGATTTGGTTTAAGACATTTTAATCCAATTGCAGTTGAGACCGAGGCATCGGTCACTCCCAGGATTGGTTTTCTAGAAAAGATTTTAAAGTCCACTACGCGTGGGGTGGGTTAGAATCACTATTGGTGGGTTGGCCCATTGGCATTTTCTTGACTCGCTGAAAACTTCATTAATTTTTGAAAGGGTTTGTAAAACACTGGCCGCAATGACGACGGTGTGTTCTCGTGCTCTGAGGTCAGAGATGTGAGCATGTCTGTCTGTGGTGTTCTTTTTACTTTTTGAATTTTTCAGAGAGAAGGAAAACTTCTCGACAATTTCAGAGCGCAATTTTCGATTTTTCTCAACCTCTTCCTTTTTGTGGAATGCTGTCACTTTTCCCACTTTCACAGCATATTCGGGAGATATCCAACCAGAGTTTCTGCGAAACTCTTTCTAGAAAATTTCGACCATTAACTAGAGGCCGGTACAGCCTCTTCTCTAGAGAATCTTTTAAAAGTCACGTTCTGCACTTTTTCTAGAAGAGGCTGTACCAACCTCTAAAGTTATCATAAATTTTGTGTCCACAGTTTGTGCGTTGTTCTGTTTTTGAAATAAAATCGTTTTAGAGCCCGACCTCTCGGAATTACCAGTGATTGGCCAACTCTCAAGAGAGACAACGCTGGTCGACCTGCCCATTCAGGAGATCACAGGTCGAAAGGCCAAATCAAATATCCGTCCTTGCGCACAATCACTAATCCCAGCTTCGATTCTGTCAGAATATCCAAGTTGGAAGAAGATTCTTCATCCCCAATTTTGGGAAAATTCGAAATCCACTCTTCGGCTTTATCTTTTCCAGAATCCGATTCCTCAAGGTCCATTATCATTATTCCATTTGAATCCGTTAGACAAACAAAATATTGGTTCCGAACCACGAACGCCGTGATTTGCTGGGCTTTTTCTTCAGACGCAGATTCGCCGCCGACAATTTGGCTTTCAAAGCGTTCCTTAATTGCGTAGACAATCGGAGGACTTCCCTCTGGACGATGTGGTTTGGCATCTAAACGGGGAATAAAAAGGAGATGGTTTAAATCCCGATCGAGAGCCCCAAGCGTCGAACTGCGAATGTCCCACCAGGAGATCCTGAAATTATTCTGAGAACCATCCGCCAACGTGACGATGCGAAACGAAGTCCGCGTTTGGCACTTGTCTGGATCAAAGTCTTCGCTCGACGCTCGAGTAAAACTAACTTGGACACCCCAACACGAAGTCGTTATATTCCCTGCAGGCGCACTACCGGCATCATCACCAGGCAGTCGCAACTGGCAAACCTGAATGCCTCTGACCCAATCCCAAATCATCCCGCGACCAAACCTGTTAATCAAAACCAGAAACCGGTCAACGCCACAAAACTCAGGAAACAGCGACATACAAGAAACCCCATTGCAAAACGTTCGCCTGACTACATTGGGTTCGCCTGAAAAAACGGTTTTGCACAAAGAAATCCCGCGGGACCTATTGGATTTTTCGATGCCAAAAAGTGCAATGCACTCAGTAACAATATTTCCTTCCTTATCCTCGACCGGATATATCCTAGATAAACGCCCCCGAAAATCGTCATCTGTGCTGCTTTGAATTGTTTCGACGCGACCAAGACGCAATTTTCCGTTTCCACAGACAAAAATTTCGACCACTTTGACCAAGCGCCAAACATCGAGAAGAACGGTTTCTGGTCCACCAGCATTTTTTCCAAATGCTAGAACGAATATGGCTCGTATCTCGTTCGTTTGAAGGTCGATCGAATGGATGAGATTAATCAGTTGAACAACAGGGAGAGCGCTTCGTTCGAATGGATGGCTCCAAACACGGTCGTCTTCTTGTCCAGTCCAAAAATCACGTTCAACGATCGCAATCCGGCTGGAAAAGTCGGAACCTGCAAAAATAATGAATCGAAAATCCAGACCCGCCGTGCCGGGGACTGTTCGATCCTCAACCGACGCAACCAGAGTTGTTTTGGATTTAGGATCGATGCTAAAAACCGGGGAACCTTTGCGCCACCCATTGTCGTCAAGAATTAACTTTGCTTCGTCGAAATTGATTTTCAGCCGACGATGAGGCGAATTTGTTCTAAAATAGTTGAGTCGCCTATGCAAAAGAGTTTCCCTGATAAAGATTTCCCTCCACCTTGAACGCCCGTTCTGGTCAGTTTCGTCAGAAAAATCGATTCCTTGCGACCAAATTGGGAAGCGAGTTTTGTAAATCTCAAACCAACATTCGGAGTGATGTCTGAAACTTCCGAAAGCATCACAAACAAGCGTGAAATTCAAAAAATCACGAGGGTGTACGATCAAAATAGCGATTCGGATAACGATTTCCGGAGGGATGATGCTCGAATTTACCATATTTCTGATGAAGGTTTTGAGGGTTGAGTCCAAAACACTTTCATTTCATTTGACTCTCGCGGAAAAATCTACCCTTCTGGAATATTAGGACTTATGTGAAGAATTCCTGCAACTCGAGGCTTCTACACAGAAATCTCGTAGATCGAGTTTTGACAAGGATATCAACACTTCGATTACCAGTCTTGATCTTGCTCTGACGCCTAAATCGAGGAGAAAGAAGATACCCAAGGCCGGATCTGTAAAACCTGCGAACATCCTATGGTGGTTGTCAAAGCACTCCCAACTTTTAAAAACGAGCCTTTTATAGTTTCTAGAAAAAAAAGCGTAGAGCCGAGCTTCTAGAATTTTCTAGAACCTTTTAGCATTTTTCCAAAACTCTTGGGAAGCCCCTACGGCAGTGATCCATACGGATTTTGATCTGACCAATCATCTCAACCCCCGAAGCTTCGGAGACGCTTTTTATTGGTTCACAAGAGATCCGAATGGATCTCTACCCTACGGCTTCTCTAGAAAGAAAATGCCTTTACTACATTTATTGTCCAAGACAAAAAGATGCGCTGAACGCGCAGTTCAGAAGTCTCGAAGAGACTTCGTCTCTCATTCTTTTAAAAAATTACAAACGAGCCTTCGAGAGGCTCGAAGCGCAGCGTAGAGCCGAGCAGTGCGAGTTTTGTTTAACTTTTCAGAAAATCTTGGGATTGAGAGACGAAGTCTCTTCGAGACTTCTGAACTGCGCGTTCAGCGCATCTTTTTGGCAACTGCTATAGTTCGATATGCACGCCTTCGCTCACTCCTTCGGAGTTTGCTGCGCGGCGCAAGCGCCTTGCCATTCCTCCGCACCCGCTCACCTGCGGGTGTTATTGTTCCAAGTTGAGGCTGGTACAGCATCTAGTTCCAAGATGTCGATGGTTTGTGAAAACATAAAGAAGTGCAGGTCTTTCGACTAGTGATTCTAACCGATTTTTAAAATCTCATAACCAATCTTGGAAGAGACCGAGGCATCGGTCTCATATGCAATTGGATTAAAATGTCTTAAACCAAATCGGTTAGAATCACTACTATCGACCTGCCCATTCGCTGACAACATGTAGGGCATCTAGTGTTTCTAACCCGCCCCACGCGTAGTGGACTTTAAAATCTTTTCTAGAAAACCAATCCTGGGAGTGACCGATGCCTCGGTCTCAACTGCAATTGGATTAAAATGTCATAAACCGAATCGGTTAGAATCACTAAGGGCATCTATTCGAATTTTATCTAGCCAATCTTCTAGAAAAACGACTGCGCTTCAAAATGCGTTTTTAGAAAATTATAGTCCAAGACAAAAAGATGCGCTGAACGCGCAGTTCAGAAGTCTCGAAGAGACTTCGTCTCTCAATCCTAAGATGTTTGAGATTTGTTAAAAAGTCGGACAAAACTCGCACTGCTCGGCTCTACGCTACGCTTCGAGCCTCTCGAAGGCTCGTTTTTAAAAGTTGGGAAGCCCCTACGGCTTGAGTAGTTACGATTCCTGCGGAATCGTGCTTCTTTTTGGCAACTGCTATAATTCGAATTTGAGCCCTAAACCCAGGACGATTTTACATTTTTAAAAAAATTGATCTCTCTAATTTTTAAGATTTACAAAATGTCATTGATTACGAATTTAAAATATGCAAACAATTACAAAGCGGAACATGAAAAACTAGGCAAGGGGTATAAGTATATCATTTACGTACCAAATACTGATAAGAGTGACAAAAACAGTAAAGATTATATCGATAAGGATAAAAGTGATATTATTATTCTTGAAAGTGTCGAAGAGGATAAAAAATTTGAAAGTGTCGAAGAGGATAAAAAATTTGAAAGTGTCGAAGATAAAAATGTTGAAGAGGATAAAAAATTTGAAAGTGTCGAAGATAAAAATGTTGAAGAGGATAAAAAATTTGAAGAATTTGTGAAACGAGTAATTGAAACGGATTGTTGTTGGGGATTTTATAATTTTAAATATCGAAAGGATGATATCGACAAGCAAAAAATCATAAGTTTTAATTGGGCAAAAGAAGCTACAACACCAAAAATAAAGATGACGTTTTCGTCATATACAAAGCAATTTTTAACGGATTTTAAAGTACCATTGTCAATACAATGTACAGATTATTCGAACTTCGATAAGGAGGATATTATAAAGAAATTATAGTGGTTACCAAAAAGAAGATTCCAAACGAAACAATAGGCAGTGAACATAGTGATTCTAACCGATTTTTAAAATCTCATAACCAATCTTGGAAGAGACCGAGGCATCGGTCTCATATGCAATTGGATTAAAATGTCTTAAACCAAATCGGTTAGAATCACTAGTCGGTGGAGAGACTTTCCGCGAAAAAAAACGGCGCTTGTGAAAACATTCTAGAAAACGTCCCAAAGAGGTGACCCGCGAGCCTTTTTTAAAATACGCGCTGCTCGTCTTTATGTTTTTATAGTGGTTGCCAGAAAGATGCATTCCCTTTTCTAGAAGAACCGAGCCTTTTTTTAGTTTCTAGAATAGAAAAGCAGTGCGAGTTGAGAACACATTTCTTTGAATTTTTTAAAAAATCAGATTTCCAAAGGAATGAGAGACGAAGTCTCTTCGAGACTTCTGAACTGCGCGTTCAGCGCATCTTTTTGTCAACATCTCTATAGAAAAGCGCGTTTAGTCTTCTAGACGATGATCAGTCTTTAGAGAAGTCCTTAAAACGACCTGCCCCATTCTCTGGTTTAATGATACTAAAAAAACTAGGTCATCTTCAACAAATGTTGTAGGGATTTTTAAATTATCACACATTATTCGTTGAATTTCAACAATGGGCCAACATATTCCACACATATTAAATATCAACACCGCCAATGTTTTTAGAGACATGAATTGATTCTTGCAGTGAATATTATTTTCTAGAAAAATGTCTTTTAAGATGTTTCGTAAAGATTCCCATTTTTCGAACTCGAAACCAAATTTCTTATATTTATCACATTTCTCTAAAATTTCTTTCTTATCATAAATATATCCTGCGCTTAAATTATATTCCATTAGATAATTTTTAACATGGTATGGGGAATGGACATATAATCTGCCGTTATGATACCAATTCATTAGGTGTAAACTAAACGTTGTCCGTAAAATATGTTGAGTAATTGTTGCCGAATAGCAAAGTCTTATAATTTTAATCTTTCTTGACCAATCTTGATTTGAAAGAGAAAATATCCAACGTTTGGAAAGATCTCGATGATCAAAAAATTCATTCTTGACATTATAGCCATATTGTTCTAAATTCGATATTAGTTGTTGTTGTTGAGGTTTTGAGTGGATAAATATTTCGATTGGTTCTTCATTAGATGAAAAATCCCAGAGAGCTAATTGTAATGCTGGCAATCCTGAAATATAAGCACAACATTCTTTACAAACCTCAAGAAACAAAGGAGATATCCCAAAAGATTTTAGGATAATACACATTCTTCGATTCACAATATTGAGCCAGCTTAAATAAAACGCACGCGAGACAAGGGAAACATTTCGGTAGTCATCAACAGATATATAACCAACAATTATTTGAATGATTTCAGGCGGGATTTTCATTTAATTTGAATAAAAAGTGCCATGTATTTCAGTTAACGAAAACATTAGTCAGGACATGGTTTCTAGAATTTTGGGATTGCATTTGTTTAGTGTTTCAAAAAATCCGTATGGATCACTGTTTTCTTCAATTCTAGTGATAGATTCAGTGTCCACTACCGACTCTGTATCGACCAATCACACTTAAGACCGAGGCGTCGGAAACGTCTCTTATTGGCTGATAAGAGACCCGTAGGGGTCTCTACTATTGGAAACCCATATGGGTCACTATTTAAAAGTAGTATCCACTACATTTTTTAAAAAAAAACAATCGGAATAGAGATCGTAAGCCTTTTAAGACTTCTGATTGGTTTTTTAAAATGTAGTGGACACTACAACCACTTTTGGTAGAAACTCCAAATCCCGAAATGTCAAATTCAATATCACGTGACATTACGAAATGTCCGCGATGTCCGCGACTTTTTGCAGAAACTCCAAATCCGAATTGATGAACTCCGACAGTAGATCCAAAGGCCAAAATTACACAACATACAAAAACATGAAAACTGTGGCGATTGATTACTCGATCCAGGGCTATTTGCCCATTGGAGTAACACTAAGTTGGGATATCGAACGACAAGAACAACTCCTTAGCCTACCAACGGGATGGCAACATGCAACGGTGGAGACTTCCAAACAATTTTTTTCTAGAGAAAACAACGGAATTGCGATCTTGACTGGAGAGCGAAGCGATTTAATCGTTGTGGAGTGTGATGGATTTGGAGGAGCTGCACATTCGCAGAGTGTGTTGAATGGCGCTGAAATTTTCGAAGCTTTGGAGCATGCGTTTGGCTCGGTCGACTGCCCCATTGCACGGTCAGTGAGTGGCGGAATTCAATACTTTTTTTCACTGTCCAAATCTTTAGCAAAAGGGTTGAAGAATGCAGACAACGCTTCGAGAGTGGTGATTTCCAAAGGCCTCCAAAATCCCAAAACCGACCAAAAGAGTATTACAGTCGAGACACGCGGCGATGGCGGCCATATTGTTGTTTCACCGACATCGTTCAAAGTTGATTCAGAAATCCGAAGTTATGAGTGGATTGCGCCGCTCGTTCACTCATCTGCGCTAAAAGCCATGCCAGCATGGTGTATTCGACTGATCAACGAGAGCCGCGCATCGTGTGCTCAAGGAGAAATTACAGTTTCATCAGGCGTGACTAAATCATCCAAGCACTCAATGACCTTAACAATCAGCGATTCTGCACTGTTTCTCAAGCAGACACAGCAGTTTATTGAGAATCTTTACAAGTCCAAAATGGTGACTGTCTGGAACCGCTCTTCCGGCTATGATTTCTCTCTGCCACAGCACCGGCGGTGCATATGTTGTCCCAATACGCATATCGACACCAACTACATGGTCCAGAGTGTTGTCGGCGACTGTTTCCTTCTGAAAAATTATGCATCAGAGTGTCATTCTCAAGTATTCAACTGGGAGCAGCATCCAATGCTGCGGATGGTTATTGAGACGCCGCGTGCAGATGCGCCATACAGTCGCATGCTGCGTGAAACATATCACAATCTGGGACATAGTCTTGTATTTTCCCCCAAAGGTCGGTTTTTAAACTTCAACGGCACCGTGTGGGAGGAAATGGACAAGCATGTTGTGACGCGTGAAATCGACTCGATTTGCGGAAATATCATGGACCAGATCGTCAATAATCTCACTGTTGGAATGGAGAATGGATTTCCAGTGCCCGATTGGGCGAGCGAAGAGCTCCAGCAAAAGATCAATAAGTTCCGTGTGGGCCGCGATTTTTTAAGAAGCCACGCCAACCTCAATGGCATCGCAACCCACTACAAACAAGTATATATTGACGTCGAAGTTGAGACGTTTCTGGATAAAAACCCAAACTTACTTGCTGTGAAAAACGGAATCATCGATCTTCGGACTGGGATTTTACGAGAAGGAATGTCCAAAGATTACATGCAAACTCAGCTGGACACCGATTATTCGCCATCTGGAAAGACCGACATTATTGATGGTTTTGTGGACTGCATTTTCAGTAGCGATCACCCCACAATTTACTACGTTCAAAAGCTTTTTGGATATGCCATCACTGGACACACAAAGGAGCAAATTTGGGCAATCTTAACAGGTGATGGCAGCAATGGTAAATCGTTGTTCATCGGCATGATCGAGTGTTTGATGAAAAAGTGGTGGGTAAACGCGTCATATGACGTGTTCTTTAAAGGCGACAAGCGCACAACCGCAGGCGGTCCGACTCCACATCTGGCAGCCCTCAAAGGCGCCCGCATCTGCGTTAAAGAGGAAACCGAGCCCAAAGACAAGCTAAATGTCGAAATCCTGAAGATGATCACTGGAGAAAGTTCCATTGCAGCTCGCGCATTGTACAAAGATGAAGAGAGCTTCAAACCAATGGCGCTTCCAATTTTGCTTTGCAACCACAAGCCAGTGATTGATATTGAAGATGATGCAATGATGCGGCGCATCATCGTCGTTCCGTTTCATAATATTTATACATCACCAACCGATATCAACCGTCCGTATGATGCACATAACCCACGCCACAAACTAAAAGACACATCGCTCAAGGAGAAACTCCATACGGCCATTTCACAGGAACAACTGTTAACATGGTTGGTTCAAGGATCTGTTAAGTGGTTCGAAGAAGGTCTGGGAGAACAACCACAAAGCATGAAAGATGCTCTTCTATGTTACAAAGAAGAAAACGATCGAATTAAGATATTCATTGACGCAATGTGCGAAGTGGCACCAAAAGGCATACAGAAAAAGGAGATTTTAAAGAACGGATATTATGTCAACGCTGGGGAGTTTAAGGATCAACTGGTTACACACTGTGGTGTTAAGTACACCCAGATAGAGCTGAAGGATAAAATGTTATCCAAAGGATTCAAGTACGACAAGCCAAGAAACTTTACAGAAAATGTGTTCATCGGCTTAAAATTTGCTCAGTAGGTTGTGCAAGATCGGCAGGTTTTAAAACATTGCACTCTCTTCTCTAGAGTCCAATGATCTGCAAGATCGGACGTTCGGACTTTTCTATAACCCGTATCAAATTCAAGAGTACTTCTAGAAAAAGTCTTTTACAAGGACTAGATGCAGAAAAAAGTTTTCTAGAAGTACTCTTGAAATTGGGATGGGCTAAATAGTCCAGGACAAAAAGATGCACTCCGCCCTACGCGTAGTAGATTTAAAAAATCCCAAACGAGCCTTTTATAGTTTCTAGAAAACAGCGTTGAGGCGAGCAGTGTTTCTAGAAAGTTTAACTTTTTAGAAAACTCCCAAATTCTTGGGAATACTTCTTTTTGTCTTGGACTAAAGTTTCTAAAAATTTCTAGAGAGTACAAAGCACCAAGGTTAACAGTTTTTAAAAAAGTGTCACTACTTTTTTTAAAAAAAAACTGACAAAACTCGCACTGCTCGGCTCTACTCTGCGCTTCGAGCCTCTCGAAGGCTCGTTTGGAAAATTTTAAAAGAGTGCTTCTTTTTGGCAACTGCTATTTAGACCTATTCAAATTCACTGACCCGAATGGACTTGTGCGTTTAACAGACAATGCGTTGTTATTATTTAAAAAACGTAAACAAGTTTATAATTTTGGACCATATTTCCTTCTTTAAAAAAATTGTACGGGTCGATGGATTTGAATAGGTCTATATTGTAGTGTCCACTACCGACTCTGTTTCGACCAATCACACTTAAGAGGCGTCAGAGACGCCTCTTATTGGCGGATAAGAGACCCGTAGGGGTCTCTACTATAGTGGACACTATTTTTAAAATATATCTGGTGTACCCTTAAGTAGTCACGTGACTTTCGGAAATTATTTTGAGAGTTTCTACAAAAAGTCGCGGACATCGCGGACATTTTTGATAGTCACGTGATTTTTTTTTTGGATTTTCTAAAAAGTTAAACTTTCTAGAAACACTGCTCGAAGGCTCGTTTGGGATTTTTAAAAGAATGAGAGACGAAGTCTCTTCGAGACTTCTGAACTGCGCGTTCAGCGCATCTTTTTGTCTTGGACTATAGAAAAGAATGACAGCGAGTGATCTGTTAAGTTTTAAAACTGGCACCACAAGCTTATTTTACTTCAAATGAAATGAGCCGGCCATCGATTTTTCTAGAGAAGTTGATTCAAAATGGGCTATTGGATATCTGCGAATTTAGTCTCGCCCGCATTTATGGTCCGAGTCGAGGAGCTTTTGAGGATGATTGATAAGTTGGATGATACAATCAACATTCAAGAAACGATGACACTAAAAGCTTTCCTATCAATGCGTGAGGATAAAATTGTGGATCGGATTAAGAATCAGTACAGTCACAACAATTCCCTCTTCAATTGTATCGAACAATGGCTTGAGACTAAAATTCGACAGGTTTGTGATACCAATTTCCCTATCGGTTGGACTCTCCATAACAATGGTTATGATGATTATGAAAACGACAGATACATAACTGTATCGTTTCACCCAAAGGACGGAAACCAACGAATCCTAGACGTAGATTGTGGACAACCTTCGTCAAAATCGTGGTCCGAACATTCGAGTATGTTGACATTCGAGACTGTCAGTGGTTTGATTCCCTCTCTTGACGATCCATATCGCAAGAATCTAGAAAAGCTAGCTGTAGAACTTGGATTTACAGAATCTATTGTTGGGATTTTAAACACGCTTTCGAACGGATAAACCCTCCACCATTTTTTTAAAAAAAAACTCAGACCTCCTTGAGTCCGAAACGGGCACTAATTAAAAAGCAAGATCCGACTATAAACCTAAAAAATTGCGCTAGTTCGATTCCAATCATATACGTGACGGTGTTCCAAGGGCCGCATTGTTTGTCTGTATCCGGTATTTTGTCTTCCATTCGCCTGGTCATGGTAATTTTTAAATCTCTTCGCATAGTCCGACGTGAATTTAAGAATTTCCATGTTCGCGCGGATGAGAGACAAAACATACTGCATGCAACACACCCGTGGTACCGCATGTCCGTCGCGTCCAAAACCCCTCAAACCGCATTGCACATGACCACAGGTCCGCCGTATCCGAACCATCGACATCGTGATTTCCAACACTTTGGATCTAGCGAGCTCCGGAGGAGTGAGCGGTAAGCAAGATGTCGATGGTTTGGACGCGGTGTCCCTGTGGTCCGCGCGTGCAAAGCTAGAATCTTCTAAAAATGGAGCTAGCACGAAGTCGAAAAAAATTCTAGAATGGCATTCATTCATTCAAAAATGATCGAGCCTCTGCCGGTTTTTAGAAGAAAAACAAAGACACATCTGCGCTGGTTTTCTGCGACCGTTTCAACACAACTTTTCTCTTTTTTTTGCGACCACTGCGACCATTTTAAACAAAGTTTCTGTTTTGTGAAAATGGAGAAACATGCCACCCGATTTGTTGAAAAGGAACTCGTGCCGATGGGTATCAAATTGTTCTGGAACGACACTACAAATAAGAAAGGAATCACATTTAAAGCCGTCTGGGAGCGTGCCACGCTCGAGACATACCGTTCGTTTTTTCATGGCGACGACAACGGCATCGCTTTGGTAACTGGCGAAGCCAGCGATCTTATTGTGATCGACGTCGATATTCTGAAGGAATCCGAACAAGGAACGGTTCGAGACGGGATGACCTTTTTTTCAAATAAAATCAAGGACTTTGGCTTGCCGGACAATACGCCGATCCAAAAGACTGCAAGTGGCGGCCTGCATTACTTTTTTTTCGCTATCGAAATCTATCGAAAACGGTCTTGAAAGTGCCAAAAATGCAGCCAAGATAAAAATAAACGATATGCAAACAAGCATCGATGTTCGTGCCGACAATGGCTGTATTATTGTCGCTCCAAGTCAGGTGAACGGCTCGGAATACAGATTTGTTGCGCCTCTTGTGCCACGAAAAGAGATGCCGGCCATGCCGGACTGGTGCATTGAATTGCTAAACAAGTCGACAAAGAAGCCGAAGCATGTATCAAGAGACACATGTCGATTTATTAGTGCACTTGCTTCATCATTCGATGACGATCAGAAGGCCTCCGTCTTTTTTAGCAGCGTCAAAAAGGTTCTTGAAGATTTGCTTGGGACCGAAATCGGCAAGTGGTCGACGCGTCGAGGTGGATTTGATTTTCGACCGCGTTCGATCGTGGAGTGTTTTCTGTGTGGTGAGCTACACAACAGCAATAACTACAAAACACGACAGGTACTCGAGGATTGCTTCACGATTTGCAACTATTCAGAGAATTGTTCGTCTAACGCATTTAATTGGGAAGAGCATCCCAGCATCAAAGATTTACTCTGTTTCCCCAACACAGACCAGCCCTATAGCGCTATTTTGGCAGCACATTTTCGAAGCAAGGGATTTTTGCTCGTACACGCCTACGATATGAAGAAGGATCAAGGACGCTTTATGTGCTTCAACGGCCGCATTTGGCAAGAGCTAAGTAGGCATCGACTGTTTGATGAAATTCCAGACACATGCGGGACAATTATCACAAGCCTCTTGATCCACATTAAGCCACAGCGTGGTGCTGACGAAGCAGAACAAGAGCGAATCGAGAAGCAGAGAAAACAGCTTGCGCGAGGCTTGGCTTACGTGAAGAAAAAGACCAACATTGGTAACATTTTAGGATATTTTACTGGAACAAACACGGACGAAGTCCTCGAAAGCCGTCTTGACAAGAATCCTGATATCTTGGTTGTTGCGAATGGCACTATCGATCTCGAGACTGGCATTTTAAGAGAAGGGCGGCCTTCCGACTACATGTCGCGTCAGCTCGACATTGAGTATTTAGGACTTGACGCCAGCACAGAGCGCATTGACGAGGTTATTGGAGACTGGTTCAACAACAATCCAGATGCTGTGGCGTTTCTACAGCGGTTGTTGGGATACGGAATCACTGGCCGCACGGACTCGCAGATTTGGGCCATGTTTACGGGAGAAGGCTCCAATGGCAAGTCGTTGCTTGCAAGCATGTTAAAATCTGTGCTGGAAGGATGGATGACAACAGCACCTCCCGAGATTTTCTTCAAAGGGAACCGAGGCAATGATGGCACGCACACAACGTATTTAGCGCCCCTAAAGAGCTCACGCATCTGCATCAAAGAAGAAGCCGAACCCACCGAGAAACTCAACACTGAGATTCTCAAGATGATCACTGGTGGAGGAGAGATTTCAATGCGTGCTGCGTATGCGCGAGAATATAATGAATTCGAGTGCATGGCCTTGCCAATCCTGCTTTGTAATCAGCGTCCTGTTGTGGATGCCGATGACCATGCCATGATGCGTCGTATCGTCGTTATTCCGTTCCATAATATCTACACAACCCCCGACGACCCCAAACGTCCCTTTGATGCTAACAACCAGCACCATCGGCTTCGAGATTCTGACCTGAAGAAGAGATTATTAGGCGAGTGTGCCAGAGAACAGTTCTTGGTTTGGTTGGTGCGAGGTGCCGTAGCTTGGTACAAAAACAAAGATTTTAGCGCCCAACCGCCTCTCATGAAGGACGCGTTTATGCAGTACAACGACGAAAACGATAGGTTGCAACAGTTTATCAACGAATTTTGCGAAATAGGCCCCTCGTTTCACGTCAATGCGGGAATGTTCAGGGATGCCCTCGCAAACTTCGGAGTGAAAATTATGCAAATCAAGCTCGCAAAGCTTCTGAAGGATCGAGGATTTGACGCAGGAAAACCAAGAATCGATGGTAAATCGGAAAAGGTATACAAGGGGTTAAAACTAGTCCAATCGAGCTAGGTTGTTCCAAACGTTTTAAGTAGTGTCCACTACCAATTCCGAGCCAACCAATCACACTTAAGGCCGAGGCGGAGACGGCTCTTATTGGCTGATAAGAGACCCATAGGGTCTCTACTTTTAAGCAGTGTCCACAACCGACTCTGTATCGACCAATCAGAAGCCTTAAAAGGCTTACGGTCTCTATTCCGATTGGTTAAAAGAAAATCGGTAGTGGACACAACTTTTAAGCAGTGATCCATACGGATTTTGATTAGTGTCCACTACTTTTAAGAGACATTTTAAAAATCGTCTGTTCCTCCGAACCTTATTTATTTTTTAATAATTCAAAACTTTGTTTAAAGTGGTCGCAGTGGTCGCAAAAAAAAATAGAAAGATATATTTTAACGGTCGCAGTTCCTGAACCTTATTTATTTTTTAAAAAATTCAAAGAAATGTGTTCTCAACTCGCACTGCTTTTCTATTCTAGAAACTAAAAAAGGCTCGGTTCTTCTAGAAAAGGGAATGCATCTTTCTGGCAACCACTATATATAGTCAAAGACAGAAAGATGCACTCCCTTCAAAAAAAATAAAACAGGTCTTCGAGAGCCTCGAAGCGCAGCGTAGAGGCGAGCAGTACCTGTTTTTTATTAGATTTAGAGAAAGTTAAAATTATTTTCGGATTGCATCTTTTTGTCTTGGACTATATTAGCGCCTCAAATGCGACATATTTCGCGTCAGCCCACACTTTGAGTGGATTTAGGATTCGAAGGAATCCTCCCACTTTTGTTGCACTTTAAAACTCAAGCTTAACACTTTGATTCTTACCGAATCCTCTCACCTCATTTTCGTCTTGGATGAGTGAGCGTAGCGAACGACTCAGCGAACGCAGTGAGCGGTGTATTCGCTCGGCGATGCTTCGACGACGCTTCTGAGAGGACTTCTTCAGAAAAATAAGGTTGGAGCCAGTTACCACCGGTGAAATACATCACCATTCCATCCTCGCGGTGTGGGCGTTTTGTTAGAACACATCCGATTTCAAAAATATTCTGATCAATACCGATTTGAATCCTGAAATCAGTGCAGGTACCCACCAAGGTTTTACCATGCCAAATTTCAAATGTATTTTTTTCTTTTGCCTTTTGATATCTATACCCTTTTCGGTTGTTGTTAAAGTTTATTAACAACTCCAAATTTGTGAACTTCGTGTCGCGCTTGACAAAAGCATTGTCCGACATAAGACCTCCGTTGAGGCGAGCACTTTCGTTGATTTTATGGTCTAGTGGATGAACTTCCATTGTCAAAATATTGTAATGAAAAATGTTCAATTTTTAAAAAAGATTGGTTTCTGGTTCTTCAGCACCATTTTCGAGCCGATTCTTTTTAAAAAATATGAACGAACGGTTTCTAGAATGTGCATCGAAAGCAAACATCGACGGGGAATTTTGCTAGCGCTCCGGAGCAACCAAGAACACACGCCCTTGATTTCGCCGAAAGTGTTGGAGCCAGCCTGTTAATATAGGTCACGGTCAACGGGTAATCACTAAAGGTCGAGTCGCGAGCGGTTAAATTTAGAAGATATGATTCGGAACCAACCCACATACCTGTTTTTGTAAAATATGTTTCATCGAGGCATGGGTTGTTTGGGGCCGCTTTTATGAATGATGTCTCGGAATTCATATATGAATACGCTATACATGTGGTGTAATTGTAACCGATTTCAGTTGTCCTAATCGTGTATTGTGGCAAACAGACGTCTTGACACGTCGTGTTCGCGCCTTTGATCTTCTTGAATCTATCGTTACATACGTCTTCACATTGATTAGCATAAGCAACCGAAAACAATAACGTGAATACCAGAATGATTAAGTAAAGACTGTGGATAGGTCCTCGATTCATTATTGTGTAATTTTATTTATATTTTTAAAATTTGTTGATTCAGTTAGTTAGATATTTTTTCCGTTTGTGTAATTACTTCGCAATTATAAACAAGAACACTGTTTTGTGTCCAATAATTCTTACAGAATTATGTTTTGTGTTCCATGATTCCGAAGGAATCGTCTTTCTTTTTGAAGAGTCATTTTTCATTTCACTGTCTTTCGTTCGATAATTCTGCAAGAATTATGTTTTTTAATTTTGCTTCGCCAATTATGTCTGTTTCATATACGTGTAAAGTTAAGTCGATCATATACGTGTAAAGTTAAGTCGATCAAAGTCACTTTTTCAATCTCCGAAGATCACGTGACCTAATAAACTGATTGAAAAATCTCTGGGATATAAATCTTGGAAGTGATAAAAGCTAAAAATGGATTTAGACAGGATCGCACTAGATCTCGATCGATTCGAGAAATTAAAGGCATATGTGCTTAAACGATTGGATTATTTACGAGCACATTATGGCGACGCCAAGCCAAATAATTTAAAGGAATTAGTCCAAAACAACAACTTACTTAAAGCAGCGATCGAATCTACGACTTTAGATGCGTATAATAATGCTGTTGTAAACCCACGGCCATCGATGTTTGTGACCTCCGATACTGGATCTTATTTTACAGATAATCCAGTCGAATATTTAATCGACATATACGCTAACATAAGCTCCGGACTTCGGTGGTTGTATGTTAGAGATTGCCCAGAAGTTGAGCCTCCAAAATTTTAATACACTGGAAATTGGTGTTGTCCAAAGAATAGTTCTTTGGAGGAGGAAACAAAATGTGTGCGTTCCCACAAATGAGCCGAGTCGGGCAAATGCAATTTGCTACGAACACAAGAGCGTAATTTCGATGCCATGCAGACACACAACCTGCTTCCCTGATTGCATTACCAAGCTAGCAGGCAAAAAATGTCCGACCTGTCGACGCCTAATTTCTTCAACCGCGTCATTGGACTGCTTTATTCCTCAGGCTTGATGGTCGTTTCGTCCAATTTTAAAAACAATTGGGATTACTTCTTTCTGGCAACCACCAAACTTGGTGTACATTGTGTATATTCCACAGTTTTCTAGCGGGTATCCGAAACGCTAAGAATCATATTCATCTTTGATGGCCGCGATCCTAGCGGGGCCACAATGAGATCATCGTAGATCGCGCTGTATTGTAACAAACTCTCAGAGACTTGCAATTTCGGGTTGGGATCAGTGTTTCCCAGAAACGCTGCCAGCAAATCAGATAAGACTCTGGTTTGCTATTTCAAACGAAACCAGAAAGAGAGTCTCAAGCGCAGAAAAATATCAATCCAGTTTTTGTGTTTTGGAAACCCCGGTGGCGAGAACCCATTTTATTTTTTAGAAATCTTTTTGGTAACTATAGAAAATTATGTTCAGAAGTCCATTGTCGAACGCGCTTGAGCCGACGTTGGCTTTGGATCGCCCATGACAATCGTTTTATCACCTTCGAACTTCCGGTACGCTTTAATGAGCTGCTCAACATCAACTTCGACGCCGTTCAACCAGTACCCGCCGTCCCTAATTTCGGTTGGTTTGAAGGTTGATTTGGGATGAAGAAAAATATCCATCCGACGCTTCCCGTTAAATCGCTTAAAAATTTCTTGATCAGTAGGTCGCTTTGGCATTGTGCAATGTTTGAAGGCTTCCCATTGCCGGATCATGCTTTCATTTCGATGGATCCATCTTTGGTGGTTTGTTAAGCCCATACGGTCCGAAAGGCAACGGCACCGATGCAATTACTCTGGTTTCAGAAATACGCAATCCTTTTTAGAAATTTCTAGAAGTTTCTAGAAGCGCGCCTTTTTAGAAAAGGTGTAAACCGGTGAAGACGTTGGCAAATAGAACCCGATGTCGAAGGTCTTTTCAAGTTTTTTTTCTAAAAGAAAAAGCTGTAAACACCTCTACTCCAAACGATGCTTTTTTAAAACGGCTCGCTTTAAAATTAGTGTCCACTACTTTTTAGAAAAAAAGACTCGTTTTTAAAAGTTGGGAGTGCTTTTGGCAACTGCTATTTAGTAAAAGACAGAAAGATGCGCGGAACGCGCAGTTCAGAAGTCTCACTCCCTTCAAAAAATAAAACAGGTCTTCGAGAGCCTCGAAGCGCAGCGTAGAGGCGAGCAGTACCTGTTTTTTATTAGTTTTAGAGAAAGTTAAAAAAATCTTTATTGAGAGACGAAGTCTCTTCGAGACTTCTGAACTGCGCGTTCCGCGCATCTTTTTGACAACCACTAATTTAGTGATCCATACGGATTTTAGATGGACCAATCACAGCTAAGGCCGAGGCGTCGGAGACGCTTATTGGCTGTTTTTAAAATCGGTTAGAATCCCTATGCCCGGGCAAGCAGTGAGCCGAAAGTCCTAACGCTCTTGAACACAAGACATTTCTTAAAACTAAGTTGAATGTCAAAATATACCGATTGAGACAGCAAAATTACTAATTTTCAAATTTGATGTTTTACATGTTTTAAAACTGAATCGAACTCCTTGACCTCAAGTACAAAGATAGCTATCATGCCTTCTGTTACATTTAACCCAGATCCCTTCGATAACGACTTTTACTGGGGAAATTATGGGAATTTCAAAGTTTTGATCATGAAATCAAATGGTTATATCAACGCGACCAAATTATGCCAAGACGGCGGAAAGGAATTTTCAAACTGGAAACAAAATTATTCTTCAAAGGCTTTGATGAATGCACTTGAAAATTCAGAGCATCTCCGTGGAATCCCAGGGACAAAGATCACAATTCTTAATTTGTCAGGAATTCCCGAAGTTCGTGGCACTTATGTTCATCTTCATCTTGTGCCACATATTGGTAGTTGGATATCGCCCGAATATGCTGTGAAGGTCGGCGAAGTAATGACAGCGTATCACAAAAGGGAAGAAGTCGAGAAAAATGCGAAATTGCGCGCTGAAATTTTCGAAAAGGACGATAAAATTTCTAAGCTTGAGAAAATGTTAACACGCATTGAACAAAACATTAAAGACAACGCTGGCGGCGTTTCAGAGATGTCCGAGATGATGAAGGGGCTTAAATTGGATAACGAAATCACACACACCGCGCTCAATGAAGTTAAATATGAATTGGATGAGACAAACGACAAGCTGGATATGGCAAACGACAAGCTGGATGCCGCTGAAGACTCGCTAATGGTTGCGAACAAGAACATTGTGACTACAATGATCAAGCTCGGCCATGCTGCGGAAGATCGCGTTGTTAAAGCTGTGCATGGCGGCAAATTGCATACATTTGCGATCATGAAGTACAACGACACAGACTCGGAATTTGCGTACCACGCGCTTCGTCGACAGAAAACCTCAATGGCTGGAACTATCAACAAATTCACCAAATTGTATCCTGACGCGACAAAGTTGGTGAATATTGACTACAACCCGAACGCGATTTTGATGTTCAATGTTGTCAAGGACAAGCTTAAAGCTAATTTGGACATTAACCACAACAACTTCAACATTGTTGACATCACCGAGGCAGATTTTGTTACGCGCGTGAATGAGATCAATGCCGAGCGACGCAACACTGATAATCTTTAAATAGCAAACCATGAAATATCATTGCCCTGGTGAAAACGGCAGCTTTATGAAGACTAGCGCCTTTGTCTTAGCGGAGCGTGCTGTTCACGATTCATTCTGAATCGTGCGTTCCACTGGGGTCTTTCAGAATCGGGATTTCATCACTCCAATGCCGTGAGGCATTCTAGCTTGAGCCGCTGGATCTATCCTTCCGATTCGGAAACCTAAGGGCTCTTATTCTCAATTCTGAGGTGCAACCGCACGCCTCCAAAAAAGAGCTTCATATCGAATTCGCTAAACTGTGGACCGCCCCGCGATCGCGGCCGTTGGACAAAGATTACGTATTTGACGCATCCGTCTTATCCGCCTTATCCGTCTTGGCTGAGGAGGAGAGGTGGTGTGATGAAACAAAAAATAACATGGGTACGAGCGAGTGGAACCGAGACTCGTGTCCTCGAGACGCGCTCGCGATGGTTGACGAGATTAAAATTCGAAAGTGTGGAGCGTTCAAGGATTGCGGAGACTTTTCGATTGATGAAGATGCGCTGATGCGTGTGCCGTTTGGCGGCATCTCCGTCTTTCTAGAAATCCCGAAAGGTATGCCGATCCAACACGTTTTGCTTGCGCACCACAGGGACAAGCCGCCGGCGCATCTTCAGACGGGATCGGCGCCTCTGGAACCAAGGTTTGCGGATGCTGTGAAAAAGATGCTAAATTTTGGCCACACAAAGTCGACGCTGAGAGTCACGCGCGGCCTGAGCGAAAAAGACGGCGTTCGCGAACGTGCGATGCTTCGTCTGGTTTGAAAGTGCAGAGCAATGTTCGGCGGTTCGCTCGAGTTTTTTTTTAAAAAGAAGGGGATAAAAAACACACCCTCACCAGACATCTTTTGACTGGACTCAATCGAAAAAATGATTTCTGTTGAGCCATTAATATACTCAAATCAAAAGCAATGTATTTGCATATTTTGTGCACCGTATTCGCAGTTGTCGCGGGTCTCGTTGTTGTAATCCCACCCGCGTCCAACCGAACCCTATCGAATGCGGACAAAATTACAACCGAGCATGTTGTCTTGCAAACATTCATTAATAAATTCGTTCCATGGATTAGCCCCTGGCTTATCATTATTAAAGGCCTTTGTATGGTGCGTATTATCATGCTTAACGATCCCAGTTTTGCTCACTTAATTCCGAGCATTTCTCAATTATTGCCTGGTATTTTTTTGATGTTTTTTGGCGCCGTTTTAAGACTGTGGTGCTTTTGGGAATTGGGACATTTATTTACTTACACATTGACAATTCGCAAAGAACATAAGCTTGTTATCACGGGTCCATATAGATTTCTATGCCACCCATCATATACCGGCATTCTATTATTCTCTGCCGGCCTTGCGTGTAATGTTGACTGTGCTGTTTACACATATTACATAGCCAATTTGCCATTTATTATTTATTTCATTATTGATATGGCCATGAGCGCCATTCCGTTGTTTTTTCGCATGTCGGCAGAAGACCAGATGCTCGCTTCACATTTTGGAAAATCTTGGGAGCTATATAGAAACGACCGTTGGCGTCTGGTGCCGTTTATTTATTGACCATATAGACCTATTCAAATTCACTGACCCGAATGGACTTGTGCGTTTAACAGACAATGCGTTGTTATTTAAAAAACGTAAACAAGTTTATAACTTTGGACCATATTTCCTTCTTTAAAAAAATGTA
>Ga0302182_10000299_pt1 | contig 32902 bp, 25 predicted proteins | sample I_Palsa_N3_1_FD_198781 | JGI IMG/M metagenome (GOLD analysis project Ga0302182, IMG submission 198781) | Peat permafrost microbial communities from Stordalen Mire near Abisko, Sweden - I_Palsa_N3_1 | ecosystem: Environmental > Terrestrial > Soil > Palsa > Peat permafrost | place: Sweden...
ACCAGTTGGCATTTCTGAAGGACGACGCGCCCAAGATGGCGCAGTTGGCCTCTGCGGCAATGGGCAAACCGGGTGCGGAAGACCTGTTGCTGGCCTCCCAAGCAGACACGGAAGGTTGGCACGGCAAACTAAAGAACGCGCAAGAACTGACCCGCCGGGCGATGGATTCCGCCCAGCACAACGACGCCAAAGAGAGTGCAGCAGCTTATCAAGGCGCGGCGGCACTGCGCGAGGTGGAATCGGGGAACCGCGAGCAGGCACGTGCCGACTCAAATGCCGCGTTGAAGCTGGCTCCGAACCACGATGTGCAGCTGGTGACGGCACTGGCCTTGGCGCGGGCTGGAGATACGGCAGGGGCAGAGAAGCTGGCCGCCAAACTTGAAAAAACTTACCCACTAAGCACGCTGGTGCAGAGAAATTGGTTACCCACCATTCGGGCAGCGGTCGCCTTGGAGCGCAAAGACGCAAACAAGGCCATCGAGTTACTGAAACAGGCGAGCGCCATCGAACTGGGTCAATCTACCGGCACCCTCACGATATTTCTATGCCCGGTTTATGTCCGAGGAGAAGCCTACCTGATGCTGCACGACGGCAAAGCAGCGGCAGAGGAATTTCAGAAGTTTATCGAGCATCGGGGAATCGTGACGAACTTTCCGTGGGGTGGACTGGCTCGGCTGCAACTCGCCCGCGCCTACGCCATTCAGGGCGATAACGTTAAGTCCAAGGCCGCCTATCAGGATTTCCTCACACTTTGGAAAGATGCTGACCCGGACGTCCCCATCCTTAAAGAGGCCAAGGCAGAGTACGCGAGGTTGCAATAAAACAGTTTGTCGCAGTCGAGGTACGCAGTTGCCGACAAAAGAAATCGACGATAAAGCAACCTCTAACCGCTTTCCTAGCAAGCGTCAACTTTTCCCTGCTGTCATCCCACTTCCGAGTGTTCAGTGCGAATGCGGTAGAGAAGGTATCCCACGACTGCGAGGTTGATCAGTAACGCCAAGACTTTGAACACCGTTGGGTGACGATGTATCTCGTAGACTTCCACGGGCAAAAGCGAGCTAGTAATAATTACGCTAAACCATTCGGCCCAGCGTTTTACTAACCAGAGTCCAATGCCCTCGGTCAGAAAAAGGCACGCGTAAATAAGGCTGCCAACTCCGACATCCTTAATTTTGTTTGGAGTGAGGGTAACCGTCTTCAGGATCGCGCGACCCACATACCGTCCGCCCGGGTCCAGAGCCAACCTCGCAACCTTCTGCGTCAGGGCGTCCGTAATGTTCGTGTGAACCAGCTTGAAATCGGCTATAGCAACAGCGATCAGAAGAATCGCTTTCAGCGCCTTGAAAAGGGCAATCAGCCGGATCAGCCTTGGTCAGAGGACTTCATGCGTGGGATTTTATAATTGAGTCCGCAATCAGATCGATGGTCGTAGGCGATGAGGGTCTCGCCTGACGTTATACTCGGCTAGTGAGCGGACAGTCCATCCTGATCGGAACGTCATCCTTTACAGCCAACGGTTGGAAGGGTGCTTTCTATCCAGTCGGCCTCAAGTCATCCGACTATCTGCCTTTTTATGCCGAACATTTTGATACCGTCGAAATCGACTCGACGTTTTACGCTTGCCCTTCCCCTCAAACAGTCACGAACTGGGCTTTGAGAACGCCGAAGGGATTCGTTTTCTCGCTCAAGGTCCCGCAGACCATAACGCACGAAAAAAGGCTGGTTGCATGTGCAGCCGAGTTCGAGGAATTCATAAAAGTTGTACACATTCTGGACGAGAAGCTCGGCGTAGTTGTTTTCCAATTTCCCTTCTTCGACAAATGGCGCGTCAAAGATCGGCATGAGTTCACGGACAGACTCATCCCATTTTTGAAGAAGCTACCCTCGGGCTACAAGTTTGCTATTGAGATTCGAAACAAACAGTGGCTCGATGCGGAGTTCGCGGAAATGATAAGAACCTATAAGGTCGGACTAGTCCTCCAGGATTTGAGCTATATGCCCCTTCCAACCGAACTAGATTTCGACCCTATCACGGCTGACTTTACGTATATCCGTTGGCTTGGTGATCGTAAGGGCATAGAAACGCGCACGCAGACTTGGAACAAGGTTGTAGACGACAAGACCGACCGGCTGATTAGCTGGGTAGACTATTGCCAACAAATTCAGAAGCGCGGCATAAAACAGTATATTTACGCGAACAATCACTTTGAGGGATTTAGCCCGGCAACGGTAGCTAAGTTTCGAGGCCTGTGGTCCGAGAGGGGGTTGGGCGAGTTAGCAACGCGATCGATTAAAAGGGAGAGTTCGCTATTTGAATAAAAGGCATATATAAGTCTTGCCAGAAAATCAATAGAGACGGCAGAGAACGGAAGTGAAACCGGCCCCTAGCCGAATAGATCGTTCGTAAGTTCGACTCGAGTTACTGTTCGTCGTAAATCGAGTGCTCTTCACGGGGTTGCCCTTTTCCTCGGTCCCTTTCGAGTTTAGAGTGGTCGTTTTCTCGTTGTGGGATACGAGCGACCAAGAATCTGCATGCGGATACAGATGCGCCGCTTTACTCGCCTCACCAACGCATTCTCGAAGAAAATTGAGAATCACGGATATGCGATTGTCCTTAATTTTATGCTCTACAAACTTTGCCGGGTACACCAAATGCTGCGCGTCACGCCTGCGATGGAAGCGGGAATTGCTGATAGAATCTGGTCTATTACAGACTTAGTAGACTTGCTAGAAGCAAAGACCAACTTAGGAGAGGAGACCCCTAGCTAACGATGATTTGCTACGAATGCCCTGGCTTTTGGCGACCTTCCGCGACCGCGCCGCCGATTCGATTACCGCGCACGACCTTGAGCAACACCTTGCTAGAATCGCGGAAGAAAGGAGCTGGGCTCCCGCCTCGGTGAACCGCTACCGGGCGCTAATGTCGCTCATATTTCGCCTGGGAATCCTGAACGGCAAGCTGAAGGAAAATCCCGCCCGCCTAGTAAAGCATAGGCTGGTCAACAACGCCCGCATGCGGTGGCTCAGTGGCGAAGAAGAAGCCCGACTACGGGCGGTTGTGAACGACCAGCACCCCGACCACCTTCCCGAACTGGTCCTGGCATTAAACACCGGGCTTCGTCTTAGTGAGATGTACGCCTTGACTTGGGAACACGTCAACCTGAGTCGGAAAATCCTCACAGTTCCGCGCTCCAAAAACGGCGAAGTACGTCACGTCCCGCTGAATGCCACCGCTCACGCCGTGCTCGGGTCATTCAGAGAGCGCGGGGATGGCACCGGTCCAGTGATCCGTAACCGAAAGGGTTTGCCCTTGTCAGACCCACGCCATTGGTTCGAGCCTGTCCTTCGCATGGCCAAGGTTCGTAACTTCTCGTGGCATTGCCTAAGGCACACCTTTGCAAGTCGCCTCGTGATGGCAGGCGTAGATTTGCGAACCGTCCAAGAGCTTCTAGGTCATAAAAGCATCGCCATGACGGTCCGGTATTCGCACCTTGCCCCGGCTCATACCCTGGCCGCTGTCGAGAGACTGACCGAGGCTTATGCCGCTGATCCAACTGACACCAAAACTAGCACCGGGAGCACCACGAGGAATTCAACCGAGCTTGCTTACATGCACTAAGTCATTGTGCTGCATGGTAGTATGAAAAAGAATTGGGGCGTGGTCCAACTGGTAGGACACCTCACTGTTAATGAGGACGGTGAAGGTTCGAATCCTTCCGCCCCAGCCAAATTTTCCCTCTGGAAATGCTGCTATCGGTGGCGTCGGTCGATTTAATACCGATTGCGCTACCTTTTCGTCAAGGCCAATTTCCCTGTTTCCAACCCGAAACAAGTATCAGTTAGGGGAGGAAAGGGTTATGGCGCGGAAAGCAGAAGCGACGCTTTGGATGCGGGTAAGAATCAGGGGACGGTTCTTGTCAGTTGGCGGGTGGGAGACGCTACCGCGACGCGGTCGTTTGAAATCGCCCTTGTCGCCAACGCGATATGGCTGGGACTTTATGCGCTATTTCATCTAATCCGCTCACCTTGGTTGCTACATCACGATCAAGGAGTCAGGGATTCTGCAAGGGATCGGCACTGGGGCTGGGGCATTTTCGGAGCGTCAGTAGTGCTACTAATGATCGCCGGGGCGGTTGCGGGCGGTCTTTGGCTGCATGCTACTAGTCAACTCCTCTTGCGAACACCGTTGCGCTTTACCACTCCCACCGAAAAGGACGCAGAAATAACGCAATTGAAGCAACAGGTTAGGGACCGAGAAAATGCTCCAGGGAAGATTGTCACCCGAACCCAAGAGCCTGAAAAGCGGTGCTGGTTGAGCAATCATTTCGGATTTCCAAACTCCAAAATACAAGGAGCAGTCACGGCAACGGCGGCGATCTTTCGTTGTAATTACAGAATTGAAGTTCCCTTTGTGGTGGCGGTAGAGTTTGACAGGGATTTCATTCCGGGAGCCTTGGTGCTACCTGACTCCGGAATGATAATGAGCACCGGCCCAGCGCAGAAGAAGGAAGGCAAGGTCTTTATAGGCCAGGTCGCCCAACCCGCACTTCTAGTGGGGCAGTTGGCCATAGTCACGGTGTACGGTATGACCGACCAATTTCCCCGCGCCGTGAGCGCCAAATTCGTCACACAACAGTGATTGCCTATGTTCGTCTTTTCGAAACTAAAACACCCAATTCAATCTGGTGAATGCGCCACTCTCCGCCTAATGTCACAGCGCTAGAGAGCCATCGCCGAATGAATCTTCTCGGTATTTTGCTTCTTGGCGCATCAACTAAAGTTCCAAACAAGTGAGAGCTGCCGGAGCACCTGTGGGCCGAAGCGACGCACGCGGCTCTCGCGACATGCAACGGTTAGTGGACAGTCTCAGGGGCAGATCGTCGATGCCATCTCGATCCGCGAAAGGCCTGCGGAAGTGGAAGATCGAGCGATTCCTGGTCCTTAGGAAGGTGATCTGCTGAGCGGCGCTACCAACGCTATGCTATCAAGTGTTGCGTCGACCGTCTGAGCTGGCAGGACCTATCAGGAGTTGACCTTACGTCTAAACCGGAGGAGAGGCAGGTAACCCGAGGTCAGAGAAACGGCCCGTAAATAACACTTCAAGTTCGACGACACCGACTCCCATCACGCGATCACCATCCAAGATGTGGCACTCCACTTGAAAATGACCGACCCGATGTTGGTAAACAAGGTCGCGAGTCCGGTCCAGCGCCCGCTGATGTTCTTGCTCTGTGAGTTCCTTTGGCTGCATCGATTTCTCTAGCTTTTCGAGATACCTGCGAGCCTCTACATCGCGTTCAGCGGATTCAAGCGGGATATGAATGTAGAATTTAACCCATTCAGGTTCTGGGTTAGATCCGAACCCTCCGCCCCCGCCGCCAGATAGGTGCGCTTCTGAGAGGACCAATGTTTTACTGCCATCTGGAGAGACTTTGTAAGTGGTGGTTTCTGCTTTGAGACCGCTCCGGCTCGTCCCGGGCTTGGTCGGGAACGGTCGCGCTGGGACACGGCAGGTAATTTGGATGCCCCCCACGTTACTGACCTGAGCAAGCCCGGAGGAAGATCGGCTGACAATACTTTGCCGCGCAAGCTCGCATGAAGCAGGTTTCAGGACCGCGACGGCGCGGTTTTTGTTACCGCTGGAGGCCAGCGCGAAGGCGAGCAAGGGATCGACGACCTCGGCTTGCGAGTTACCAAGTGCGAGGGCGCGCTCGGCGTGTTGCAAGGCATGGGCATAGTCATTTTTTCGCGAGTACGTGCTGGCCAGGACGGCGTGCGCCCGCCACGACGATGGGTCGGTTTCAGCGGCGGACAGCGCGAGAACCAAAGCCCGGTCGAAGTCGTTTTCGTCAAGCGCACTCTGGCTCAACGAAAGAAGCGCTTGCATGTGTCTGGGGTCGAGCTCAAGAGTGCGCTCCCAATAAGACTTTGCGTGTTCTTGGTCATGGGTCTTTGAGGCGTAGACGCCCAGGAGGTAATTCACCTCCGGGTGATTGGGAGCCAGGCGCTGTAGGGAGTCGAGAGACCGGCGCGCCTTTTCAGTGTTGTCGGCACGCAGGGCCTCCATGGCTCTGCCGAGCTGCTGTTGCGCTTTCGGACGCAGCGCAGCCAAGCGAGCGGCAAGTGCCACATCTTCCGTCGAGGTGGGGTGCAGCTCAAAGACCAATTTCGCTGAGGCGTCGACCTTCAGGGTCGCGAACTGGTAGCCGGGCGCGACAACGTTAACGCGGTATTCCGAAGGAGCAAGATCGTCGAAATGCGCGACATCGGCCTCCGAATTCAACTGCCGATAAGCTCGTCCGGTGAAGGTAACCAGCGTAACCACCGCGCCTTTGAGTGGCGCACCATCTGCGGTCTTGAGGTACACGTCGACGGTGGCACGTTCACCGAGATTTTCCAGGGCCCCGGCTTTAGCCCTTGCTCCGGTGGAATTCGGCAAGCTGGCGAGACCTTGAGCCGACAGGATAGGTGGAATTGCGGCACAGCCCACCATGATCGAGATAAGGACAACAAATTTCATGAAATTACTCATGAGACTGAGAGCGCGGCCCGTTAATCTGGGCATGATACACGCAGGAGGGTCGAAGCGGTGGTCTTTGCACTCATCCAGTACATTCGTGACACTTTGGCGCTTCCAGATCAGCAGGCATGGTGAGAAGCATTTGTGACATGAATTCGCGTCCAGCGGCAAAACGTGCGCTGGTTCGAGGGTGGTGTCGAAGGCAGATAGAAAGTGAATCGGGGCTGTGGTGTAGGATGCTGGCGTGGACTACGCCAGCTGCCCCAGCGACGTCGTTAACGCACCGATCGAAGTGGTGTCGAATCTCCTGACGAATCCTGCCGGATGGGGCATATTCTTCGATCTTCGCGTTCTCGGTGTGGAACCTGCCGGGCAGGCTCAGCCGGGCCAATGCGTCCGGGGCGAAACATGTCGTAAGCGTTGATGCGAACGATCAAAACCTACTTCAAAAAGGGCGCCCTTTTATAATGCGTTATCGGGACCTTGAGTGTTTGATGGTGCCGTCCGCAGCACAGCCTTGGCTGAGGTCCCCTGCCAACATTCAGAGTTCTAGGTGCGCATTGAGATCAAATATCACTGCGCTTCCTTGGGAGCAGCTGTTCCATCTGACCAAGTGGGCACCGGAATCATGAACTCGGTTATCGGCTCCGGAGCACCCTGAAATTGTGGATTTAACATAACAGGAGAGCCCGGCAAATCCGCTCCCCATGACTTGGGATTTGTTAGCGGAACGTAAAACATCAAATGAGGGACCCAATGGCCGGCTGAGTCGTTCAGATAGCCTTGGGTTGACATCATGTAGCACATCGCGCCGGGTTCGACGGGCGGTAGTTCTTTCGCATCGAAAGCCTTGATACCCTCGATGATCTGAGTTTTGGATAGTCCGGCCAATACCAATTCCGTCCTTTTGAAAGTCAGGGGTAAGATCGATCGCACCGCGGCTGGATTAAAGCAGATTGGCCCTCGCATCTTAGGATTCCAGAACTGCGGAAAGTCAAATGGGGACATCCATGATCGCTCTACAAGACAGACGAAACCATTCTTGCCTTTGACGGCAGTTTCGTAGCCACGCCGTCCGAGTACCATGACTTCGGCATCAGTTGAAATCGACGGTGGTGCTGAACTACGTGCCATCGCAATCTCGGCATTTCGATCGGCTATAAGGTACTGATCGATGGAAGCCATTTTGGGATAGGACGCAGCGGTCGTCTGAGAGCGTGCCTCTAAAGAAGCGCTCACCAGGACAGTCACAAGCAAGGTCGCGAATATAATCGCTTTCATAATGTTTCTGGCTATCTTCATAATCAATTCTCCTTTCTAAGTCCCCCCGTCTCATATTTTGCAAGTGAACTCCGCCGAGAACCTTCTACTGTCGGAGCCAATCTTCTCCTTGCTGAAACTTGGGGGTTCGTCTGGGGAACAGGGGTGGAGGACTCTTTAATGCCTTCTCTCGTACCAGCTCCGATTCAATCTGGTCGATTTCGGCTTTATAGCGTTCGACGAGTCTTTGCCAAAGTGTTTTCACTGTGGAAGCACCAGAGGTAATTCTAAACCCGGCGTCAACTGGTCTTGTTCCCCTGTCTGCTATTCTTCCGCGGATCGCATACCACCAATTTCGTTACGTGCGGCTTCAGCAGATCGTACAACCAGGTGGCCCAAGTTCCTTCATGTGCCCGAGTACGATTTCACTTTTGTGGAGTTTTTCGATCTCCCCTCTCAGGGAGGCGGGTAGCCTAATCAATCAGCGGGTGACTTTCGCACCATAACGCGCTTCTGGCATCCCCGCACAGGCATCACCAGTTTTCTGCTGCATCTGTCCACGACGACAGAACTCGTTGTACTCCATGCGATTTCGCAACATGATCCACATCCGGATTCCCAGCTTGCGAGCGTCCATCCTTCTGTCCTGTGAACCTGTATAATTCCCGCTCACGATGCCTCTCTCCGCTGGCACAAAACTTGGTCCTTACGAAATCATCACGCCCCTCGGCACGGGCGGCATGGGCGAAGTGTATCGAGCTAGGGATACGCGACCAGGACGTGACGTCGCCATCAAAGTTTTGTCACCGCATCTTTCCGCAAGCCTCGAACTAAAAGAACGATTCGAGCGCGAGGCTCGCGCCATTTCGTCCTTGAATCACGCACGCATCTGCACCCTACACGACGATTACCTCAAGCCCCATGCAGCCGTCCTGAAGGTGGCCCACCCGCTGATGCTGCGGGCCATTGCGGCGGCGAGAAAGAAGAACGACCGCATCGATGCCGGCGAGATTTGCGATTGTCTGCGTTGTGATTTCCTGCCGGAGTGCTACATGCCCTCGACGGCGATTCGTGAACGGCGGCGCACGCTGCGCTACCGCAACCTGCTGGTCCGCCAGATGGTGCAGCTGAAAATAAAGATCAGCTCGCTGCTGATGGAAGCCGGGGTGAGCTACAACAAGCAGCGGTCGCACCAGGCCGGCCATTTCCGCGAGCTACTGCGGGCTGTGCGGGGCAGAAAAGAGTTCCGGCAACAGGGTGCAACGCCAGCCGCGTGATTCATGGCGGCTTCCTCCTATTCTGTTTCCTCAGTTCTTCGATCATCTGCTCCAGCGCGGCAAGTCGCGCCTCGATCGCTAAATCTTCGGCCTTTATGGCGGCGTTCTCTTGCACTAGTGTTTGGTTCTCGACGGCCAACTGCTGGGTGGCGCCGATGTTGATGCTGAACAGTTGGTCGTAGTCGACAACTCGGAAATCGTCGACTTTCTTGCCAAAGACGAAAACCTTGCTGGCAGCTTTCTCCACGTCGGACAGCACGAACGTGTCATCGCTGAGCACCCCCGCCACCAATTTATCCACTGTGCCCGCGTCCCCAGCGATGATTCGTACCGTATCGCCAACGGCGAGGTCGTGAGCCTTTGGTACGGTTACCGTCAACTCCTGCGTGGCCTTGTTATAGATAACGGAGTCAGCCATCGCGTAGACGCTGGGGATGAAATCGCTCAGCGTGCGCACTGCATCGGGATAGACTTTTTCCACTTCCTGGCCGATCACACCCTTCTTCGCCTGGTTTCCTTTTTGGATCACATCGATGTAACGATAGTCGGTGATTTTCAGTTTTTTCAATGTCTCAAGGTCCGAGACGGTGTCGCTCCGACCCATGATATTTTTGATTCGCGCATCGGAGTTCGCATCCACTTCCTGCGCCACGACACGTCCAACCACAAGAATCGAAATATTGCCTCCGCCGGAGGCTGTGCCCGTACCGCTGGAATTCAGAAATCCGTACGACCCGATGCTTGCATTAATACTGGTAGTGATATGCAGCGGATAAGCTGGGGAACTGGTACCGATTCCCAAGCGCAGATTGACATTGTCCCAGAATAAGGAGGAACTGTTGGAGATGGCTGTTGTCCCGGTGCCAAAGAGGACCTGACCTTGCGTGAGAGTCGTTGCTCCGGTGCCGCCGTTCGCGACGGGCACGGTGCCGAGAGTGATGGCCGGCGTGGTTGTGCCGGTGGCCACTGTGATCGGAGATGTTCCCGTCACACTGGTTACGGTGCCGGTTGGAGCCGCTCCCCAGGATGCGACCGTACCGTTATTCGTGAGGACCGCTCCGCTCACGAGGGTTGGCAGCAAGTTGGCGAGAGCGGCGGTTGTCGTGGTCGCTCCGGTGCCGCCGTTCGCGACCGGCACGGTGCCGAGAGTGATGGCCGGCGTGGTTGTGCCGGTGGCCACTGTGATCGGAGATGTTCCCGTCACACTGGTTACGGTGCCGATTGGAGCCGCTCCCCAGGACGCGATGGTGCCGTTCGTCTTGAGTACATCGCCATTGTCTCCGGTCTGGGCTGGAAGCAAAGAGTTGATGGCTACGGTTGCCGTGGTCGCGCCGGTTCCCCCGTTCGCGACGGGTACGGTTCCGAGTGTGATAGCCGGAGTAGTTGTTCCGTTGGTCACAATAAGCGGAGTGCTCGCTGTCACACTGGTCACCGAGCCGGTTGTTGCTGTGTCCGCCACCTGGTTCCAAGCAGTCCCGACGGAATCGTAAATTTGCAGAGACTTCGTGGTGGTGTCGTACACAATCAATCCGTTCGCCGGAGTCGCGATTGCAAGGCGCTGAGACGTGGTCATGCGCGGCGCGAGAAGTCCTTGGGTTGTGCTCGTGACATCCAGAACGGCCGTGGTGCTCGGCGGGTCAACACCAATGCCTACAGATCCGGTCGTAAATACAGCGTTCGCGCCATCGAGCGTGAAGGGACTGGCACCCGCTGGACCTTGCGGCCCGCTTGTCCCGGTAGGTCCAACCGGACCTTGAGAGCCGGTTGCGCCTGGAGCTCCGGCGGAACCTGCTGTGCCTGTTGCGCCCGGCGTTCCTTCCTGTGCCATCACACTCCATCCGCTCGCGTTTGTGTCCGGAGTTGGATTGCTCGGACCGCTGCTCGCAGCAATGGCCACGTACGTAGAACCGTTGTAGGTCACCACATCATCGATCGCGTAACTTGCACTGGCATTGAATGCATTGCGGAAATCAAAGCCGCTCCCGTTTGTTCCGGCCGCTCCTGTCGCTCCCGGCGGTCCAGTCGGCCCCGCCGCCCCTTGAGGTCCGATTGGCCCCGCTGACCCTGCAGCTCCAGTCGTGCCTGTGACTCCAGTTGGCCCTTGCGGTCCGGTTGGGCCGATCAGCGAGACACCGGTAGGCCAGTTACCCGCGACTTTGGGGCCGAATATTTTGCTGGTCGCGGTATTTATATAGAAATCGCCATTCACGCCAACTGTGGTTGCGGGATCGCTTGCACCACTGAGAACACTCAGTCCATCGTCGCCCGGGGCGCCCTGTGAGCCGGTCGCGCCTGCTGGTCCTTGCGGTCCGGCTTGGCCTGTCGTCCCCATCGGTCCGGCTACGCCCTGTGATCCTTGAAGCCCAGCGGGGCCTTGAGAACCTGCCCCTGCAGAGGCAGCGGATGCGATCCAACTCGTACCGTTGAAAGTAAGCACCTCGCCGGGGGAGGGTGCCACAGCCAGATCCAGTGGAGTGCCCTGCAGTCTATTGACGGAGATGGTTTGCTGCCTGCCGCTGATATCGCCCAAGAATGGTCCAATGACGCTCCACGCCACGCTCGCCTGGAAGGCGGGCTCCAGCGGAACGTCCGGAGAAAGTTGAACTCCGTCAGCGATCACGCGAAGATGCAGATCAGCCTTGAGCGTGAGTGAGGAAGGAAGAGCTGGCATACCTGCGGCCCCGAGCACGATGCCGTAAAGGCCCTCGGTCACCGCCAACGTTTGCGTCCCTGAGGTCCACAAGATGTCTCCACTGGAATCTAGAATCGAAAACACGAAGAATCGTGTTCCCGTTACGAGTTTGTGGGACTCAATCAAGCGGCCCACATAGGCCAATACGGGTGTGGGAGCTGGATCGGCAACCTGGGCGCGGACACGGCCAGCAGAGCCGAGAATCGAGACTAGCGCGAGAACGCGAAACGTAGTACGCATGTTCCTCTCTCCTTAACGCTCCACTCACACGTCTCACTGACCACAATCGGAGTCGGACTCTGCGCACTCGATTGGAGGAATGAAACCGCTCTGCACCTCGACATTGACGTTCGGATCTGCTGAAGTCACAAAGGGAATAGGCTGACCGACGACCACACCGTTTTGAATTGCACCAGCGCTCTGGTCGGCGCTCGAGGCCTCCACCAGCTCGGGGTTTAGCACGCCACTGGATTGCGGCACCGGAAGAATTTGGACCGACGCCGAATTGGTGAACGTGCCGGTGTTAGCCAAGTCTTTCGCGGTCCAAGTCGCGACCACGGTATACAGCCCCGGCGTTTCAGAAGCTGTATAGACACCTTTATCTGTGATCGTTCCGCCGGTTGCGGGAGTGACCGCCCAAGTCAGGGAACCCCCTCCGGGCTGACTCGGCGTGTACACCACAGTAAACCTAGTGGTGGATCCCGGAGCAACGATGGCAGAAGCAGGATTCACAGCGATAGTGACAGAGTGAGGATTGGGGGAAATGTAATCGGCGCAACCGGTAAGCGTGACCAATGCGAGCGCGAGTGTGAGTCGGTTAATCCGTATCTGAATGGCGTGGCGGTCACACATTGACACTCCGGACGTCAAGGGAAGAGAACCCGAAAGTCCAACCTGTCTCGAGAGGGGAATACGGCTACAAAGGTTTCAATTGTGGAAAGGGAAGTTTAGTGTGACTGATTGAAGGGCGGAAATGACCGGGTTCAGGGGTCCGGGTGCTCAATAGACCATCACTATTTGAAAAGGCTCGGAAACGCGGAAACGAGCGAATGTACACACTTGTTCTAATGGCCAAACTGGACGCGCGGTATCCGCCCCACAGCATGACAAATTCAATTGGGATTAGCCCGCGGCGGCTTGGCTTGTGACTTTGGCCATGCGCTTCTTCATTTCCTCCGGGGAAACGTCTTCGACGTGGGTAGCTATCGACCAAACGTGGCCGAAGGGATCGCTGATGGTGCCCATGCGGTCGCCATAGAACTGGTCCTCTACAGGGCGCACCAGCTTGGCGCCGGCGGTGACAGCTTTTTGCGTTACAGCGTCAACGTTTTCGACGTAGACAAGCAGGCTGCTTGCGACACCGCCGAGAGTTTCTGGGCTTTTTGCGTCCATCTCCAGATTTTCGTCCGCGAGCATGATCACCGAATTGCCGATCTGTAATTCGGCGTGCATGATCCGGCCGTTGGGGCCGGGCATGCGCACATGTTCCTTCGCGCTAAAGACGTTCTTGTAATAGTCGATGGCGCTGGCGGCACCCTTGATATACAGGTACGGCGTAACGCTGTGGTATCCGTCGGGAATGGGTTTTACGTTGGCCATTTCTTCACCTCGTCTTGCGGAAGAGATTGTGAAACTGAGGTACCCTTGGGCCGGTGCAAGAGGATTCTACACCCAGACTTGCCAGGAGAAGCAGCACTTAAAAAATCGGGTGGCCAGCAACACGACTTGGGAACGTGGACGGCCATGCGCGAGCCCTCGCACCTTCATTAGATCCTTTCACCGGATTCGACGAATCCAGAAAGCTCGTCGAAAGTTCGGTCCGAACAATCATCGCGAACTGTGGTTGCCCATTTCAGGTGAGGTCCTAAAAGCGTAAGTGGCTGCAGCACCGCGCCTTATGAATTTACTCAGCTGGTTCGCAACAAGCTGTCCTCGCCCACTACCAGAAGTCTTCTTCATGACTGGTCACTACATCGTTCCCGTTCTTTTCAACCGTGGCTCGGGGCAGGACGATAAGATGGACGCTTCTGAGCGTGGCGGACGCGCCCCGTGCTACCCTACCCCGACATGCGCACCCTTCTGCTGGCTCTATCCTTCACTTTGCAAATAGCTTCCACGCAGCAGCCCTCTCGACCAGAAGTGCCGGAGAAATTGTCGGCACCGGCGTCACAGCAAATCATTTTGCAGACTCATGCTTCCGGTTCTCAGATTTACGTCTGCCAGGCGGGTTCCGACCAGCAGCTCGCTTGGGTACTCAAAGCTCCCGAAGCCGATCTCTTCGATTCTCACGGCACATTGGTTGTTAAACATTACGCCGGACCAACTTGGCACCACAACGACGGCAGCGAGGTCGTCGGAAAAGTGCTGGCGCGGCAGGAGGCGCCTGAAGCCGATGCGATTCCCTGGCTGCTGCTTACCGCTGCGAGTCACTCGGGCGATGGAGTTCTTGCAAAAGTAACCACGATCCAGCGCATCCACACCAAAGGCGGCCAGCCGCCATCCTCAGGATGCGACGACGCTCATCGCGCCGCCGAAACCAAGTCTCCGTATTCCGCCGACTACTACTTCTACGCGCCCTCGCATTGAGTCCAGCCCACCATTCCACCGCGATGGAAAACCAAAGCTGCCACCGGCCGAAGCGTTCTGCAAGCCCTAACACAATTTGCGGACATGACCGTCGCTTTTACTTCCGATCAAGCTCCTCGTCCGCCAGCAACACCGACCGATACAAAACCTCCGCTCCGTTGGTCACGTCTTGCCACGATGATAATTCCTTCGGCGAATGGCTGATGCCGTCATGGCTCGGAATAAAAATCATGCCGAACGGCGTCAGCTTGGCCATCTGCTGAGCATCGTGCACCGCCCCGCTGGGCAGATCCAAGGTTGCGAGTCCCGCCGATTTCGCAGCCTCGCGAATCGCACTCTGCATCGTCGGGTCGGTCCGCGCCGGCATGATGTCGTCGATCGCCGTGCAACTGGTCTCCACCTTCTCCTGCGCATCGATCTGCTTCACTTTCCCCTGAATCCGCTCCCACATCCGGTCGATTTTTCCCTCGTCCAGATCCCGTAACTCAATCGGAAATTCCACACGCCCGGGAATTACATTCACCACTCCGGGCGTCACCTTCAGGTAACCAACGGTGCCGACCTGCCGGCCGCTCTCGCCTCTCACCACGTCGCGCACTGCCAGCACCTCCCGCGCAGCCGACGCCAGCGCATCTCTCCTGCGATCCATGGGCGTGGTCCCCGCGTGATTGGCAAAGCCGGCCACGACGCACCGCCACCGCTTCAGTCCCACAATGCCTTGCACCACGCCAATGGGAATCCTGGCCTCTTCCAGGTTCGGCCCTTGTTCGATGTGCAGCTCCAGGTAGGCGGCCAGCGCCCCGCGGGCAATTCGCGCATCCGCGAGCTGCGCGGGATCGTGGCCATAACGCCGAAGCCAATCCGCGACGCTCTGCCCTTGATCGTCTTTCCGTGCAAGGATCTCCGGCCCCAGCAACCCGGCAGCAATCCCCGACCCCATCGTGCTGATCCCAAAGTGATTGCCTTCCTCGTTCATCCAGATCACCACCTGAAGCGGATGCCGCGTCTTCACCCCCGCTTCCCGCAGCGCGTTGATCACCTCGATCGCCGCAAGGCTCCCGACCGCCCCGTCAAACCGCCCGCCACTCAGCACCGAATCGATGTGCGAACCGAACAGCAGGACCGCCAAGTCCGCCGAACCCGCGCGTCTCCCAAAAAGATTGCCCGCGGCATCCGTGCGTACTTCCAGCCCAGCCTGCTTCATCAGCCCGGCAACATATTCGCGCGCCGACAATTCCGTATCCGAATACCCCAGGCGAGTCACTCCGCCCTCCGGAGTTCGTCCAAACTCGCTGATCTTCTCGAGCGTTCCCTGCAGCCGTTGCGAATTCACGTGCAGCTTCGTCGGCTCACTCCTCACGCTGTGGTTCGAAACTTGCAGCAATCCGGCCGAGGATACTTCCGGCCCGGCGGGCATATCTTTCGCCGCACTGTAGCTGTGCGTGAGCCACGCCAGCAAAGCTAGCGCTAAGCAGCTGAGGCTCACCACCTTGCTGGTCCTGGCCATTCGTACCTCGCCGACGCAAACAAAACGGCGCCGAGTATACGTCGCTCGGCACCTCCACGCATCCGTACTTGGAACGCGCACATTTCAAGGGCCCGTTCTTGGGTGCCGCTTTTCCGAAGCAGGCCGGTGGCCAGGACCGTCTGACCTGCGATCATGGCATGACCGCGGCGCGCTGCGAGAGCAGAAACGTCGCGCGGTCGTTCGGTGCGGGAACCAACTGATCCACCGTTCTTTTCAGCAGCGCGCCTTCATACTTCTGGTAGGAATATGATAATCGCCCGTCCGTCGCAGTTCTTACGAACACGAATTCCACCGACTTGGGCCGACTGGGTATCTTGGCGCCAAACCAGCGACCATCCTCTTGTTGCGCCCACGTCACCAGCGAGAGCACCGCACCCTCAGCATAATCGTGCCCCGAGTTTGCCCGCGCGTACCGCACCGCCACATCGTTGCCGAACAACGTCGACATGGTCGAATGATTCTTGTCAACCGATGCAGTGATCACCTTCCACTGCAGAGGATTCGCAGGCAAATCCCCAACCAACCACGCACTCTGATTCCCGGTCGCGGCGATTTCGCGTTCGCGAGCGCTTGAGCAGCCCAGAACACCCAGGAAGAGAATCGCGCACAACAGAGGATAAGGTTTTTCCATCCGCAGCCTCATGGCTGCCCCCGGATAGGCATCGTAAAGACGTAATTGGTTCGCGCGAGCGGTTGATGGCAGCCCACACACTCGCTGGCGAAATTTTCATCTCTGCCATAGGGCTTGAGGTCGGCGCCGCGCCATCGCGCGAATCCCCATCCCAGAGTCTTTAGGTATTTTTGGCTGTCCCGAATCATGAACTCCACTTGAAAGAACGCTCCCGCGCGAACCGCACCGGTAGCGTCGGCCTGTTGCAACCACGCGACCTTCGCGAAGGCCGTACCGTCCGGCCACGGATTGATCCGATTTTCAGCAATGGCCCGGACCGCAACATCATTTCCCAGAATTTCCCTGATGGTGTAATTGTCGGAGCGCTCGGTGCTGCTGATCGCTCTCCAATCCTTGTATTCCGGAAGAAACGCAATTCCATTGGGCACCGCAGCCACCGCCGGCGTCACCGAGCTCGCCTGAATCCATTTTTCGTACTGCGCATCGGCGGCCTTGAGGTCATCCGCGGTGGCTAGTTTCTCCGGAGACGTCGCGGTGAGGTAGTTCTTCAAGACCGACAACTGCCCCGGCGTCACCACCGATTCCGGATGCAACGCAGAGTACGCCGGCAGCGGCATGGCTCCCAGTTCAATCTGGCTCACTGATTCAAAAAGAATGGCTTGTCGCTGGGCAACCGGCCACTTCCCAATCTCGGAGAAATTCAGTTTCTTTCTTCCGTCGGTCACGTGCTGGCGCACCATCCAGTATGCCGGCGCCAGCTGATCGAACCACGACAGCCTGGTCTCATTGGAATGGCAGTTGTAGCAGGCCGTTCGCAATACCTGTTTCACATCCGCCGGAGCCTGCAGGTCGGCCGTCACCGGCGGATTTGGCAGCTCCGGGCGAATAAATTGGATGCCAACACCCACCAGGCACAAGGTCGCAACCATCCAGACAAGCACTGGAAAATGAGATTGCCATCTCATCGCCTGCATTTGCCCTTAGATTCCGCAACCGAGGTAGAGGTTCAGAATATTGCGCGCCCCAGGCCTTCTCAGCGCCAGACACCCTCGGCGTTCAGTGGTTGTCGATCGACTTTTCTTCACTGGGGGGTGGCGCTATCGAGCTGTTGCAGATTTTCTCGCGCATACTCCAGATTGGGATTCAGGCGCAAGGCCCTCAGGTAGTGCGCTTTAGCTTCCTGGCGGTTGCCGGTCTCGGCCAGCGCGCTGCCCAGATTCGCCTCGGCATTGGCATCCTCGGGATTCAGCTTCACCGCCGCGCGAAACTCGCCAAGAGCGCCCGCAAAATCGCCCTGGGCCGCAAGCGCATTCCCAAGATTGTAGTGCGCGTCGAAATAGTCCGGCCGATTCTGCAGCGCTACTTTCAGATGTGGAACCGCTTCTGCCGGGCGCTCCGCCGCCAACAAAACCGCGCCCAGGGCGTTATTGGCGGTGGGATCCTGGACACGCAGCGCCACCGCTGCCTGAAAATTTGCGATTGATCCTGGCAGATCTCCACGCATTTGCAGCAATGCTCCCAGATTGTAGTGGGCCGCAAAATCCTCCGGATTTTTCTCCAACATGTGCCGCGCCATCGCCTCTTGGATCAGTACCCGAGGATCTATACCACTCCCAGCGCTTTCACGGGGCAGCACCTGAATCCACAAATGCGCCATTTCATCGGTCGCCCGATTTCCCGCCCGCACCATTTGTGGCGGATGATTTGGATTCCGAATATTTTCCGCCGAATTATCGTAGGTGAAGCGCATGGAAATCTTTGTACCGCTCGGCAAACTCACTGGTTGGGCGTAACGATACACCGCTTGCCAGTTCAAATCCCAATTGGCAATGTGTATCAACGTTTTCACGCTGCCGTCCGGCAGCGTCGCCGTCGCGCTCATATCCTTGCCCAGATAATGCGCGTGCGGATAAATCGCCAACGCATCCACGTCAACTGGCAGAACAAATTCGTCGGTGACCACAAACGCTTTGTCGCCGGATGGAATGTTGAGCATCCCGTCGTTTTCCATCTGCAGCAAGACCGGATGTAGAGTGGCAGGCTTATCGGTGAAATAAAGACCTAAGGTCGGCTGCAGGGTCTCGCGCTTGCCGGACGGCTGTAAGTGCGTGTTCAGCACCAGGTCGGTATCTTTGTCAAGCCGCAGCGCCATGCCCTCAGGTTCGGTATAGGGAATCGATCCCGGCTTCCAGAACAAAAAATGACTGTCCGGATCGAACACTTCCGACTCGATGGTCAACTCCATTCCGCTGAATCCCGCGCCCGGCTCCTTTTCTTCGTGCCGCGCGGTCTCCTGCCGGTCCACCAGCACGTTGGCGTGGTGCACCAGCCGCTTGTCGCCCGGTCTGATTTCGATGGCTTTTAGCCAGCGGGTCCGATCCACCGGGTTGCGAAACACAAAATTCCAATACGAATCGGTTCCCCCGGCCGCCAGTGCGTAAGGACGCGTGGCCCGGACAATCGTGTCCGGCTTGCCCAGTTGCCAGCCTTCCACGAAGTGCGGCGGTGCGGAGTTTTCGGCCGGGTCGCCTTCGGGCGCACCCTGTTGCACCCATTTCTGAATCAGTGCAATTTCGTTTTCGGTAAGCCGCAGATCGTCCGCAAATTTCGGTCCTTGCTCATCCGGGAGCCACGGCGGCATGATCCGTCGCTTGGTGACCTCCGCGATCAGGCGCGCGCGCATTTTGGCATCCGAGTAACTCAGCAGCGAGAACGGCCCCGCTTCCCCGGGGCGGTGGCACAACGCACACGCGTGATACACAATCGGCGCAATGTCGTGATTAAAAGTAACCGGTGCGGGGTCAGTTGCCGCAGGAATCGACGCAGGATCGGTTCGCGTCTCTGGTGCGGTAGGCCTTTTTGACGCTCTAAGATTTTCTGATCCGCCGATACTTTCGATGGCAACAGACGCCACCAGCAAAAACACGGCCGCCAACCACTTTACCGCTCTGCTAACGCCACTCATTTCGTATCCGACAGGTAACAGCCAACCGCCGGCGCGGTCTTTACCGGCGCATCCTGGCCGCCCAGCGCGGCTTGGATCGCATCGTGCAGCTCGTGGGTGGTTGCTGCGGACCGTGAGCGGCCAATGTCTTCGTACCAATTGTCGATGCGCCCGTGATAGACCAGTCGGCGTTGGCTGTCGAAGACCGCGGCCTCCGGCGTAATTTCGATGTGGCTCTGCTTCACCAAAAGGTGTTGCGGGTCGCGCAGCGCCGGCAGCTTGTAGCCGAAATCCCGCTCATGCTTGCGAATCATGGCCGCTGATTCCGCTTTGCTCGGATAAATCAGCCAAAACATCGCTTTGCCGGAAAATTCCGCGCTGAGTCTCTGAATCAAAACTGCGTAGCGGTTTGACACCGGGCAATCGGTCCGCACAAAGATCAGCACCGCGACTTGACCGCGCGAAGAGTCCAGCGGGTCAACTGCTTTTCCTGACAGATCGGTAGCGGAGGACTGCGCGAAGGCGGAAACTGGGAGAACCACCCAAAGAAAAATAACTTGAAGGAATGTAAAAGAGAATCGATACATAGACGCGCTCAACCATAAATGCTGCGGCCACCGGCGGCCAAATTTCTGGTTTGGACGCCGCTCAGTCTTTTGCCGTTGGATTCCCCGCGTCAACCCAGGCCTTCCAACCGCCATCCATCGATTCCACGTTGGTGTAACCCATCTTCTGCAAATTATCGGCCGCCAAAGCGGAGCGAAAGCCACCGCCGCAATAAAGAATCACTTTCGCCCCGAAATCCGGGACCCGCTGCACGATGTCCCGCTCGATAATCCCTTTTCCCATATGAATCGCTCCGCGCACATGACCTGCGGCCCATTCGTTATCTTCCCGCACGTCCACCAAAACCAATTTTTCGCGGGCGTCCATGCGACGCTTCACCTCCGCCACATTGGTTTCTTTCACGTTTCTCTTGGCATCCTGAACGAGCTTTAGAAATTGCGGTGAGTGCGCCATGCCATACTCCTGTGCGGTTCTTAGCTTTCAAAGCGTAGCACAACGAATTGCCGGCCTTCACGCCTTTGTAGCGGCGAGTCTTTACCCCGCTTGCCGTGAACTTCAAGGGAGTGGTTCGCGCGAAGGGTAGCCCGCCATCTTGCAGGCCGCCTGCCCGCGATCTGAATCCATCAAGGTGTTGAAGGTGGCGGCGATGCCGCCTTCACCTGCGGCATAGAAGCCTTGGTGCGAGCAGCGGCGCAGAGGCGTTGATTCTGACCGCCTCGATTCACGGCTTTGAAGCGGCTGGACTCACGCACCCGGGTGCGCAATCCATCGATCACCGGCGGAATCGCGTTGTGTTGTGCTCCCCGAATCAGAAAAATCATTAGTGCTGCTTCACCCGGTGCGTCAACGCTGGAAGTGATGCCCACACCTTGCACTCCCGGTTCTTTCATTAACTCCTGGGCATGATCGGTGTGCACGGCTCTGGCTCGCACCATCTCCGCACCGGAAATTGTATAGGTCACCCGCGGCGGTGGGACCGATTGCTCGTTGACGGCTGCATCCGCCGCCGAGATCGCACCGCGCCGGGTAAACAGATCGCCTTCCACAACGCGGGTCCGAACACCATCCACCTCCGTGGGGATGCCGGTGCGCGGCTGCCCTCTGGTCACGAAGAATACGATGGCTGGCTCGGAACGATCGTCGTAGCTGCTGGCTATCCCTACCGCCTGTACTTCCGGATGCGACAGTAAAGTTGGCTGGTGCGCAGCGAGTGTTGCTTGCGCTTTTTGCATCAATGCACTCGATACCGCCGCTGGTGGCGCGCTGATGGAAGCGGATTGCGGCGCAGTCGGTAGGGTGCAGCCGATCACCGAGTGCGAGCTTGCTCCCACGAAGGTCACGTTATTTCCTCCACTGGCAAACGCGCCTAGCACCGCACTCACCGGGTTTGCCACCGTATCGGTGTCTGAGCCTCCGTACAGCAGCCCGACTGGATCGGTGGTGGACTGGGTCACCACCAGTGAACCGGAATCGCCTTCGGCGCTGAACGACCCTCCATCGATATCCACCTGATCGTCGTAATCGACGGTAAACGCCGTTCCGCCGCCGTCGCACTTGGTGTTGTATTCCACGCTGGTATTGGTAGCCACTGACAACACTGTCGAACAGGTAAGCCCGGTAGACCTGCCGCTCTTGGCTACCGCCATGTTTACCGTCGCGAGCACCCCAGTGCCGGCATTAGGGGCGCCCGGGAGTGGTACTCCATTGGCGTCGGTGGTAGCCCCCAGATACAAAATGGTTCCGGTCGGATCGACGTCGCCGGTCACAACCTGTGCAATGGCCGCATCGACGTTGGACGATGAAGCGTTCTTGTCCTCACTTTCCAGGTTAACGAACTGGCTCAGGTTGGCTACCGTGGTCGCTTGGGTCTTATCGCAATTAGCATCAATCAAACCGGGTTCGATGATCGCGTCACCAACCGAACCGGTGTCGCGCATGGCCAGGACGTGATTATTGCCGAGAATGTATTGGGTCCCGCCTCGCGCCACCAGTGAGCCCAGGGTTCCCCCGCAGCAGGTGACGGTTCCCTTGGTTGAATCGGTCTGCGAATCGTTGGCGTCGCTGCCGGAGGCCCCCAGAGAAATCGGAAGTGTTTGGGTGCCCTGATTTGCCGGCACCAACGTGACCGTAGCGGTACCAGACGCGGTGGTATCCGCTTGGGACACCGCGATAACCGCAACGGTTGTGGTCGTGGTGCCGCCTTTGCCATCGGAAGCGGTGGGGACCGCGCCGGCAGCAACGTAGTTGCCGGCGCTGGAAATGAATCCCAGCTTCTGGCTTCCCCCGGTCACGCCGTTCACCTGCCAGGTCACCGCGGTATTGGTGGATCCCGTAACCACCGCAGAAAACGTCTGGGTACCGAAATTTGCCACACTTACGGTGAGCGGCGTCACCACCACGGAAACCGTTGAGGGCGTGGACTTCGCAGTGATCGTGACCGTAGCCGATCCCGAGGTCGTGTTGTTTTCCTGCGAGAGCGCCATGATCGACACTTGCGCCGGACTAGGCACTGCCGCCGGCGCGGTATACAAACCGCTCGCCGATATGCTTCCGTTGGCGGCGCCACCCACAACACTCCAGGTCACCGCGGTGTTGAAAGTGCCGGTCACCGTCGCGGTGAACTGCAATGTCGCGCCCACCACCACGTTTACACCGGTCGGTTGAACGGTAAGGGTCACCACCTGACCGGCCGTGCCGCTCTTGCATCCGGCAACACCCAGCATTGCGATGAGTAACGCTGCTATGGAAAAGGCGTTTCGCATGGAACCTCGTAAAGGTGGGGGGAGTTCTTACTTTAGCAGAGGGTGGGCGCGCAGCCGCGCGAAACATCCCCACATTGTTATCAATTAGAAATGGTGGATTCTAGAAACCGAAGAGCAAGATCGCGAACCAACTCACCCTACCAAGGCGAGGGAGGAACCTAATGGAGATACCAACGGTGCCAACCTTAATCCAGGTCGCGCCAGTTGGGGCCGACCCCGACCTCCACCATCAGCGGCACCGCCAGCTTGTAGACCTGTTCCATCTCGGTGCGAACCAATTCTTCTAGTCTTTCGCGTTCGTTCGCCGGAGCTTCAAACAGCAACTCGTCGTGCACCTGCAAAATCATTTTAGCGTCGAACTTCTCGTCAGTAAGTCGCCGGTCGATGGCAATCATGGCCAACTTGATTAGGTCCGCGGCCGTACCTTGCAACGGTGAATTGAGCGCCGTACGCTCTGCGAAGTTGCGTTGCTGAAATTGCGTGGAGTTGATTTCTGGAATTGGGCGATTGCGGCCGAAAAGCGTTCTGGCCCCTTCGGTTTTGCGAGTTTCGGCAAGCGCGCCTTCCAGATACTGTTTCACGCCGCGATACCTCGTGAAGTACGCGTTAATGAACTGGGCCGCTTCTTTTTGTCCGATGCCTAGTTGCTGCGCCAGGCCAAATGGCGACAACCCGTAGATGATTCCATAATTGATGGCTTTGGAAGCTCGCCGGTGGTCCGCGGTCTGAGCCATGGGCCCGACGCCGAAAACTTCCTGGGCAGTACGTGCATGAATATCCTCGCCGTTTCGAAACGCCTCCAGCAGTACCGGATCGTTCGACAAATGGGCCATCACTCGCAATTCGATCTGCGAATAATCCGCAGCCAGCAAGATTTTGCCGGGATCGGCCACAAACGCAGCCCGGATTTGCCGCCCCAACTCGGTACGGATGGGAATGTTTTGCAGATTGGGGTCGGCCGAGCTCAACCGGCCGGTCGCCGCATTGGTCTGCGAAAAATTGGTATGCAGCCGCCCGGTGTCCCGATTAATCAGCTTCGGCAACGAATCGACATAAGTGGATTTGAGCTTGGCAATTTCTCGATACTCGATAATTTTCGCCGGCAACGGGTGCTGATCCTGTAAGTCTTCCAGGATATCCACGGCCGTCGACCGCACTCTTCCGCGACCTCTGCGGAAGGGCGCCTGCAAATTCAGCTTGTCGAAAAGAATTTCGGCCAGTTGTGTGGGCGAGTTGACGTTGAACTCCAGCCCCGCCATTTCCCAGATTTCCTTCTCCAATCGCCGAATCTCGGTTTCCATCGCGCCGGACATGGTTTGCAGCGCTTGAGGATCGACGCGGATGCCAGCACGTTCAGCGTCAGCCAGTACCGCGGAAACCGGCAAGTCGATGGTGTCAAACACGCTGTCGAGTTTTTCCGCCTCGACTGCGGCTCGCAACACGGGCGCGAGGCGCTGCAAGTAGTCGGCTCGTTCTCCTGCGCCTGCTCCCAACAGTACGTTCAACTGCCGCATGACCACGTCGGTGAAATCATGATTCGCGGTGGTCGGACGCAGCAGGTAGGAATAAACTTGGGTGGCGTGCTGAATGTTGGGTACCCGGCCGCTCAGCATTTGCAGCAGCTTGGGATCATGCACGATTTTCGGACGCAGCGGATCGCCTAGGACTGGCTGCAACACCCGCAATACCTCTCCATTTTCATCCCACCAAATCGAGCGCCCTTCGCCGGGCTTGCTGGAAAGTTCGACGGCGGAAATGCGCGCGCCGAAGCCCTCGGTTTCCCGTTCGCCCTTCTCCAGATGGAACCACACCGCCAACGGCTGTTGCGCGGGAAGGTGCTTCAGGTAATCCCGCAACTCATCCGTGGACCCCAGAGCGGCGTAGTCCACCGCAATCTTCATCTCGGTGACCGGTACCGAAGCTGCTACCGCTGCGGTACCCAATTCTTTGAGCAGGGAGTTGAATCCCAGCTCGCGATACAACGCCGCCAGAGCCGCAACATCCGGTTCGCGCCGTTGTAAATCGTTCAGGTTAAGATCCACCGGGACGTCGGTCGCCAGAGTCGCGAGCTGCTTGGACAACAACACCTGTGCGCGTTGCTGCTGCAACGCCTCGCGATATCGCTTGTTCTTCACTTCGGCGGCGTGGTCCAGAGCGTTCTCAACGGTTCCGTACTTTTGAATCAGCTCGGTCGCGCCTTTTTCGCCGATGCCCTTCGCGCCGGGAATGTTGTCGATGGTATCGCCCATCAGCGCCATGACGTCCACCACCCGGCCCGGTGGGACTCCAAGAATTTCGTGAACTTTGGCCTCATCTACGATGACGTCGCTTTTCGCGCCGCCCGGCCCGGTGCGCAACACCCGTACGTTCTTGCCCACCAACTGCATCATGTCCTTGTCGTTGGTGATCAGCAGCACATCGAGATTTTTCGCGTCGGCTTGTCGCGATAACACGCCCAGAATGTCGTCGGCCTCGAAGCCGTCGTACTCCAGAATCGGCAGACGCATCGCTTCGCACAGCCGCCGTACGAAGGGAATTTGCATGGACAACTCGTCGGGCATCGGTGTGCGATGGGCCTTATAGGTCTCGAAAAGCTTGTCGCGAAAGGTAGGCTTGCTGGTGTCGAAGACGATTCCAACGTAGTCCGGCTGGTAGTCCTTCAGGAGCCGGCGAAGGATGTTATTGAACAGGAAGGGAACCTTCGTGGGAATCCCGTTCGGACTGTTCATGCGCATCATCGGCGCGAAGAAGGCGCGATAGACGTGGGCCATAGCGTCTACCAAGAAGATTTTCTGGCGGGCGGGCATCGAGCGAGTATAGCAAACGGTGATGGGACGATTAGCGGAGTGGACCGAGCCGCGCAAAGACAATTTTCACTGGGGAGAAGATTAAGAAGGGAAAGGCTAACAGCGAATGACCCTGCGCGCGAAAAAACCTGCCGGTAAAAACAATGGCGCTAAGCTGCGAACTATTCGGAAGGATCGAGATTTACAGGCTGATTGGAATCAGCAGATTCGGCCGATGGAGGTGGTTGGATGACCAGCAGGAGCTTGGTCCCCCCATCGATACGCATGTTCTTCTTGGCGGAGAGCAAAACCGTGCCGTGCGATCCGTCCGAAGTCGGTGTGTAAACTTTCAGGTCCGGCCGACCGAACGCGCCGCGGCTGTCCGGCGAGAACATTCCATTGGAGCTCAATTCGCCTTGGGCAACGGGAGCGGGCCCGAGCGGAGTGCGCAACGCAGTATTGGGCTTGTCATACACGGTGGAAACCACTAGCGCGTCGCTTCCGGTCGTCCACGCTGAGCTGTCTTCGACGGGCAAAGCATGGGCATCCGTGTCGGAACTCTTCAAGCTATCAGAATCTCCCGCAACCGACGGGCCCGACCCGGCCGCCAAAGCTTGGATGCCAGCGCTGAAAAGCACTTCCTGACCATCTTTCAAGGTCGCTCGATCAAATTGCACGAAGATCGCTGAGCCGGCCCGGCCTCGACCGCCGGAAGTGACCCGGACCACCTTGCCGGTGATTTTCGTGCCCTTCGGCAAAATCATGGTGCGTTCATAGCTAACGTCTTCGGCTACCTCGGCGACGACTGTGTCTCCCGCTTTGGTTTTGCGGGTATCGATAGCTTCGCCTAGTGAGCAGTTAAAAGCAGTACCCACGGCCAGCGGCGCAACCACCGGCAAAGGCGCGTCTTTCGCTTCCTTCTTGGTGTTGGAGGCGGTCAGAGAGGGGCCTTGAGCGCTGGCGTTAGAAATCGCCAGGGCGCCGATCAGCATCATAATCGCTACGGCCTTTGTCATGGCAACCCACCCCTTCCTGTACACATCACCAAGTTACACCAAGTGCATTCCTATATCCAAAAATAAAGTCTTTTGTTTCAGTACTATTACCGCTGGAACCGGTTACGGGAATAGTGCGAATTGGGGTAACAGTACCTACATTCTACCAGACGCTGCACGGGCGCGAGCTCTCAAGGCGGCGCAACTCTATGCCACCACGCCGAGCGAACTACCTACGGCAGACAAAACCTCGGCCGCCTTGGCTAAGTGCTCTCTTTTGTGGGCGGCGCTGACCATGGCTCGCAACCGGGCTCTGCCTTCAGCCACGGTTGGGTAGCCTACCGCCGGAGCGAATACCCCGGCCTCGAACAGTTTCATCGAGAATTCGAAGGCTTTGGCGGCATCGCCCACATGAATGGGAACAATGGGGGTCTCGCTAGTGTCGAATCGGAAGCCGCGTTTCGTGAGCTCGCGCTTGAAATATTTGGTATTTGCCCACAGCTTTTTCACAAGTTTTTCACCTTCCGGGGAATCCAGCAGCGTGAAAGCGGCGCGGCAAGCGGCGGCTGTGGCTGGCGGATGCGAGGTGGAAAACAGAAATGGACGCGCGCGCAGGTACAGGTAATCGATCAGGTCGCGCGATCCGCAAACGTATCCGCCCATGGATCCGATCGCTTTGCTGAGCGTGCCCACCTGGATGTGCACCCGGCCGTGACAATGGAAATGATCGATGGTTCCGCGACCTGCGCGCCCCAGAACTCCGGACCCATGGGCATCATCGACCATCATGATGCAGTTGTACTTTTCGGCCAGGTCGCAGAGTTGCGGCAGCGGCGCAATGTCGCCGTCCATGGAGAACACACCGTCGGTGATGATCAGCTTGTGCCCGTTCCAAGCGACGGTTTCCTGCAGGATGCGTTCGCAATCGGCAACATCTTTGTGCTTGAACACTCTGATCGTGGCTCTGGAAAGGCGGGCGCCGTCGACGATCGATGCGTGGTTCAGTTCGTCGGAGACGATTAGATCTTCTTTGCCGAGAACCGCCGAGACCGTGCCGGCATTGGCGGTAAAGCCGGACTGAAACACCACGCACGCTTCCACGTTCTTGAAGCGCGCGATCTGTTCCTCCAGCTCGATGTGAATTTTCATGGTGCCGGCGATGGTTCGCACCGCCCCTGCGCCTACTCCCAGAGCTCGGACCGCTTCGATGGAAGCTTTCCGGAGCGCCTTGTGACTTGCGAGACCAAGGTAATTGTTTGACGCCAGGTTGATAACTTCGCGGCCGTCAAAGGTGCACACCGCTTTCTGCTCGCCTTCCAACACCCGCAGTTTTGGCGCGACTCCCTTGCTGCGAAGCTCGTTCAGTTGATTGGCGACGTATTCCAGTGGGGTTTGCTTGATCGTTTGCGTTCCGCTCTCGGACATATTCTTTCTCCGTCTTGGTTTTACGACATGAATACATTCACGGTAATCGCCGGCGTCATTGTTTCCGGCTGCTCGAGCTAATACCTGCTCCCATCGGGGTACAGCAAAATCTTCCCCGCCAAGCCACCCTGCAACATGGTAAATGCCAACTCGAATTTCTCTAGTGCCATTCTTTCCCCGAACAACGGATCGAGATTCAAGCGTCCGGCTCTCAGCAGCGCGGTCATCTGCACCCAGGTTTCGTACATCCGCCGACCGTAAATCCCCTGCACCGTTGCGCCTTTGAAAATCACGTCGTTGACTAGATCCAGCGGCACCGACTCAGTCGGAATACCCAGCAGCGAGGCGCGCCCTCCCGCTCGCAGCGCCTGGAAACCTTGCTGGATCGCCGTCGGGTTGCCGGACATTTCCAGTAACACATCCACGCCGGTGCCGTTGGTATCCGCTTTGATCTGTGCGACCGCATCTCCGGTCGCCGGGTTCAGAACTTTGTCGGCGCCCATTTTTTGGGCCATGGCGCGGCGTTCTTGGTTGGTCTCGGTGGCGAACACGAAGGAGCTTCCGCAGGCCTTGGCCACCACGATGGACATCAGCCCGATGGGGCCGCAACCGGTCACCAGCACGGTTTTGCCCGCGATCGGGCCCGCCAGCGCCGCGTGCACAGCGTTCCCCAACGGATCAAGAATCGCGCCATAGTGCTCCGGAATGCTGGCATCCAGCTTGATGATGTTTGATGCGGGAATCTTTACCAGCTCGGCGAACGCTCCGTCCTGATCGATTCCGATTATTTTCAGGTTTTGGCAGATGTGCGCTTCGCCCAAGCGGCACTGGTGGCAATGGCCGCAGTTCACATGCATCTCGGCGCTGACAAAATCACCGGCCTTGATGGCCGTCACTTCTTCGCCGACCTTCTCCACGTTTCCGCAGAACTCATGGCCCAGCGTAACCGGCGGCTTGATACGACCTTGCGACCAGCGATCCCATCCGTAAATATGCAAATCCGTGCCGCAGATCGACGCCGCTTTCACCCGTACGAGCACGTCGGTTGGACCAATCGTCGGCGACGGTATGGCTTCGAAACAGAGACCCCGCGCAGGCTGCAGCTTGCGCAAAGCTTTCATTGTGGAAGGCACTCGGAGTGACTCCTGGTAGGACCGTACCGAAACCCAACGCAATTTTTGATCCTAGCACACCCCCCGATAATCCTTTGTAGGGCCGGGGCTTGCTTACCGACGGTCGTGCCAGAAGACCGACCAGCACGAGCACACGTGCTCGGCTAGCGCAGTCGGAATCTCTCCGCGATGCCCCGGTCTGTCACCCAAGCGCCGAGCGGATTCTTCTCTGCTACGAAGCCACCGCATCTCTCACTTCAGCGGTTCCACTACTCCGACCTTTTCCAGCGCGCGCAAGTACTCGACCACCAAGGGTAGCGGCACCGGGCCGTATTCCAGTGAGACCCGGTCGCGAATCTGTTGGGCGGAAAGCACGCCGTCGGCGAAGTTCAAAACTTCATAGGCGTACTCCTCGCCTTCGCCCCAAAGGCCCTGATAGTGGAGCAGACCCGGCGCGGCGAGGTGCTGCGCTTGCCAATGATCTGCGAAGTAATCGTAGCCGAAGACCGGTAAAAGGCCGCGGGGTTCAGGTTTGCGTCGAAAACGTAGATCGCCGTCGCTTGAATGGGCCATTTCCAAGCCACAAGGGGTGGGATGGGCCTCGGTTCGACCTTTTTCAACATCGCCGTGGAGGAAGCGCGCCAGCTCGATTTCCACACTCCAATCTTCTTGCGCCTCGATCTCATCTGCGCAATTGGCAATTTCTGCCGGCAAACTGCTCATGCGAATGTCTCGCGCAGCTTTGCGAATGTCGGAGCCGGTTTGTAACATTGCGTGCAACCCGGGCAAGTTTTTCTCGCTAAGCCCGGCTAAGAAATATCCTGAACCCGCGCCGATAAAGGCAGCGCGCTTCAGTTTGGTCGGATCGATATTCGCGGCGCTGTCGAAATTGGTGTGAATGTAGCGATCCGGCCAATCGTTCAAGTAAATCGCTGGTATGCGAAACGATGAGTCCTGATACACGTCGTGGTCGCTGCCCATGGTGTATGCGGTATCTTGCGCCAGCAGCGCTCGCTTGCCGCCCTCCGGGGCTACCAGTGGATACTCCGCAGGTATTCCTGCAGCGAATTGATACGATTGTTGGTTCACAAATTCGCCGAAAGCCCAGGCAACATCGTGCACGAATGACGGTAAGCTCATCGGCCCGCGGGTCACGTGGAAGACCGCTTCGGTGACCGGAGCCCCACCCACCATGTCCATATGCACCACCGCTTTGATTCGCTGGGCAAATTCCGGCTTACCGTTCAGCAGCGCCATGGTTCCTTCAATCTCTGGCGGCCAGATAAACCGGATGGTTCTGGCGGGCCGCGCCAGTTGGCCCTCATTGATCAACTTTTGCAGGGTGCGCGCCACTTCCAGAATCGTGGCGCAACCGCTGGCGTTGTCATTCGCGCCCGGACGCTGGTGGTCCAGATGGCAGGAAAATGCGATTTCGTCGTCCTTCCGCTGAGGGTCGCTTCCGGGTATGGTCGCCGTCACTACCTGGTAATTTCCGGGATGCTGTCCGGCTCTTAGCACCGCGTGCAGGCGAATCGGTTCTCCCTTCGCGAGGCGGTCGCGAAGAATCCGCGCGGTCTTCAGCGACACCATGAACCCGAAGGTTGGGTGCTCGGAAAACGTCTCCAGGTGTCCCCACCGGACTAGATTTTCGTCTTCGCCCAACCAGGCGGTTTTCTGATTCTGGGCATAGCTCACGATGCCCGCGGCGCCCAACTTTCCGACCGCCAGATCTTGCACCGCGCCAGGTTGCGCGCTCACTAACACGAGTTTGCCTTTCACATCCTTGGCGGCGTAATCGCTGTCCTTGGTTCCATCGCCCACATCCACTAGGTCCGCGGTCACCTCGGCACTCTCACTGTCCTCCGCCAGCACCACCGGTTCGGCTTCATAGCTGGCGATACGCACCGCCGCGCGCCAGCCCGCATTTCCGCCCTTCTCATCGCTGGCCGCTTTCAGCTCCCAAAGCTCGGCAAACTCCGCGTCCCACGGTGGACGCGAACGTTGCGTCCCATAGAAGATCTTCCCATCCGCCGGGAATTGCAGGATGGTCACGTCGCTCAGCCCGTAGGCTCGCGCACGCTCGGCCACGAGTTCCGCCGCCGAGTGAAATCCTTGCGACCCTCGCTGCCGGTGAAATCTCGCGATGCCTTCCAGATTTCGTTTGGCCACCTCGCCGCTGAGTTCCTGCGCCAGTGCCGATACCTCGCTGGCTGTAAGCAACGGCGGCGCTTGGGCCCGCACCGTACCTGAGGGAAGCATCGCAATGGTCATTGCTGCCAGCACCGCCATTCGCGTCATCGTTCTCCTCCCCGAACATTCTCACCATCATCAAGTTCACCGCCCCAGTCGTCTTAGCGAAGCGTCTCACTCGATTCGAAACACTATACTGAATTGAAACTGAGTTACGGCTGACATCGCTTGCAAAATCCGTCGGCCTCACGCCCCAGAGCCTCTGGTCCTAACCTCGCGCCCGGACCGCATACCTGAGCCGGTACCGGGATAAGAACGCGGTAGGAATTTCCCCGCCTTCTCTTCTAGATTCGCCCAAGTGCGCTCTTTGCGGTCGCATCGATACCCTCTCTCCGGTTTGCTGTATTCGACTGGAACCGCCGCGTTTTCAAAGCGGCACGCACTCTTTACCAAAAGCACCAAGGGGTACGTCTCTGCTATCATCCCCGGCTTCGGAGGCGCGATGAGCTTTACGCAGCGGCTGCACGAGATTCGCGATGGGTTCGAGCGGCCGTTCTGGGTTGCCAACGTCAGTGAGCTTTTCGAGCGGCTTTCCTACTACGCCGCGTTTGCTTCGCTGGTACGCTATCTGCACGAAGCGCTCAGCTTTCCCACCGAGCGGGCCGCCGATCTGGCCGGGCTGTTTGGGGGACTGGTCTGGTTTCTGGCCATTTTTGGCGGCGCGATTGCCGACCGTCTCGGTTTTCGCCGGGCTTTGTCGCTGGCCTACCTGATTCTGGCGACCGCTTATTTCCTGCTGGGCTCCATCGCTGCGCCATGGCTTGCGCCGATTCGCAATTCCGTCCCCTTGGTGGTTTTTGTCGTTTTCATCTTGATGCTGCCAGCTTTGGGGATCGCGCTGGTCAAACCTTGCGTTGTGGGCACCACCGCACGGGCGTCGCGCGAAAACGTTCGCTCCATCGGCTATTCGATTTACTACACGCTGGTAAATATTGGAGGCGCGCTGGGACCCATTGTAGCTTCCTGGGTCCATCAACATTTGCGTGTGGAAAGTGTCTTCCGGGTCTCCGCCGGTAGCGTGCTGTTGATGTTCTTCCTGGTTCTGTTCCTGTTCAAGGAACCCCGACAATCGGGTGAAGCGCAAACTGCCAACCTTGGTGAAACGCTGCGCAATTTCGGTAAGGTTCTGGGGAATCCCCGGTTCATGCTTTTTCTTCTGATCTTTTCCGGATATTGGATCGTTTACTGGCAGGAATTCATCACCCTTCCGTTGTACGTGCACGACTACGTCGATACATCGGCCAATACCGAAAAAATGCTCGCGACCGGACCCCTGGTGGTCATTGCGCTCACTGTGGCCATTAGCATTCTGACCAAGCGTATGGCAGCGTTTCGCGCGGTGTTACTGGGAACGCTGATCTCCATGGTAGCTTTCGCGATTCTCGCGCTGCATCCCACGGTGACCGCTGTGTACCTAACGCTGGTGGTCATCGCGCTCGGAGAACTTATCCAGCAGCCTCGCTACTACGATTACATTTCTCGCTTGGCGCCCGCCGGGCAGCAAGGCACCTATATGGGCTTCGCTTTTCTGCCATTAGGTATCGGCGCTTTTCTCGCCGGACGCATC
>Ga0302182_10000304_pt1 | contig 32738 bp, 45 predicted proteins | sample I_Palsa_N3_1_FD_198781 | JGI IMG/M metagenome (GOLD analysis project Ga0302182, IMG submission 198781) | Peat permafrost microbial communities from Stordalen Mire near Abisko, Sweden - I_Palsa_N3_1 | ecosystem: Environmental > Terrestrial > Soil > Palsa > Peat permafrost | place: Sweden...
GGTCAGCAGCACTTCCAGCGGGCCATGCGCAACGGAATCATCAGCAATAACGGCCAGCGCAGAAGCCAGACCGATGCCGTTGTCAGCGCCCAGCGTGGTGCCGCGAGCTTTTACCCAACCGTTTTCAATAAAGGGTTGAATCGGATCTTTAGTGAAATCATGAACGGTGTCGTTGTTCTTTTGCGGCACCATGTCGAGGTGGGCCTGCAATGCCACGGCTTTGCGGTTTTCCATGCCTTTAGTGGCAGGTTTGCGCAGCAGGATGTTACCGACTTCGTCACGCTCAGCGTGGATCCCCTTTTCCTGCGCCCATTCAACGATGTGTTTCGCCAGGGCTTCTTCATGGTAAGAAGGGTGCGGAATGGAACAGACTTTGGCAAAAATATCCCACAGCGGCTGTGGCGAAAGTTGAGACAGTTCAGACACTATAAGTCTCCTGTAACAGTCAGCTCAGTCAGGATCCATTGGCAGGCGAACTGATTGAGATGCTGTAGGTTTAAGGTTAAGTAATCCCCGCCAGACGTTGTGGCGAGTGGTCTGACAGAATATCACTTAATCTTAACCTGTGCGCGTGCGCGGGGAGAAAATCGGGTGTTTTTGCGGGCTGGCGACACGATAACCGCTGGTTTTTGTGAGCCGGACTCACTATAATCCGCCGCAACCTTTTTTCCCCCTGTATACATTTTTAGAAGCCGTCAATTCACTGGCTGGGACACCTATATGAGCGAAAAATACGTTGTAACCTGGGACATGCTGCAAATCCACGCCCGCACTATGGCAAAGCGCCTGCTGCCGGCAGAACAGTGGACTGGCATCATTGCAGTCAGCCGTGGTGGCCTGGTTCCTGCGGCTCTGCTGGCGCGTGAACTGTGCATCCGTCACGTTGATACCGTCTGCATCTCCAGTTACGACCATGACAATCAGCGCGAAATGCAGGTGCTGAAGCGCGCAGAAGGTGATGGCGAAGGCTTCATCGTGATTGACGATCTGGTGGACACCGGCGGTACGGCGAAAGCCATTCGCGAGATGTACCCGAAGGCCCACTTCATCACTATTTTCGCCAAACCCGCCGGCGCGCCGCTGGTTGACGATTATGTGATCGACATCCCGCAGGACACCTGGATTGAACAGCCGTGGGATATGGGCGTGGTATTTGTGCCGCCATTGGTAGGAAAGTAATTTTCCTCGCAATTCTTCTGAAACGCCCGGCTAATTGCCGGGCGTTTTGCTTGAGTTATACCGAAATTCCCATCGAGCTTGACCTGCCTCTTGTCTTCCCGCAACGTACTCCTTATATAGAGATAGCTGAATCTCGCTCTCGCAGCTGGCAACGGAGGATATTGCACCATGGCACCCGTCAATCTTACGGAAAAACTGTTTAAACCAACCTTTAAGTATCCTGAGACGTCAACGCTGGTTAACCGCATTCATCACCATCACAGCCCGCTGCACTCCGCGCTGGAAGGTGACTCCGCGCCTTGTTGGTACCGTACTATCAACCGCCTGATGTGGCTGTGGCGCGGCGTGGATCCGATTGAAGTGGAAGAGGTGCTGTCGCGCATTGCGGTGTCGACCTCTAAACACAGCGATGAACGCCTGCTCGATACGGTTATTGGTTATCGCAGTGGCAACTGGATTTATGAATGGACTCAGCAAGCTATGGCCTGGCAGCAAAAGGCCCAGGAGACAGAAGACGTCACCCTTGCCAGCCAGTACTGGCTCAATGCCGCTAACCTATACAGTATCGCCAGTTATCCGCATCTGAAAGGCGATACGTTGGCCGAACAGGCCGAAGTACTGGCAAACAAAGCCTTTGAACAGTCTGCGCTACACTCGCCTTACCAGCTGAAAGAGATCGATTTTGCCATCGAGGGCGGCGCACCGATCACCGGTTTCCTGCATCTGCCAAACGAGGGGAAAGCACCGTTCCAGACCGTCATGGTATGCGGTGGGCTGGACACTTTACAATGCGACCATCAGCGTCTGTTCCGTGAATACCTGGCACCGCGTGGCATTGCCATGCTGACGATCGACATGCCGTCGATTGGCTTTTCCGCCAAATGGAAACTCACGCAGGACACCAGTTTCTTGCATCAACAGGTGCTGGCGCAGCTGAGTAACGTGGCTTGGGTTGATGCCACTAAAGTCAGCCTGGTCGGTTTCCGCTTTGGCGCTAACGTCGCGGTGCGGCTGGCCTATCTCGAACCACGCCGCGTACGCGCAGTGGCGACGCTCGGCGCGCTGGTACATACGCTGCTCTGCGACACTCAATGCCAGGAAAAAGTGCCAGATATGTACATGGACGTGCTCGCCAGCCGCCTCGGCATGTCGAACGCGTCTGACAGCTTACTGAAGACCGAACTTAATCGGTATTCTCTGAAAACGCAGGGTTTACTCGGACGCCGTACCCCGACGCCAATTTTAGCCGGTTACTGGGAGAGTGATCCCTTCAGCCCTAAGGAAGAATCGAGGCTGATTGCGGATTCTTCGGCTGATGGCAAGCTATTAAATATCAAACAAGAGCCGCTTTTCAGCAACTTTGACCGTGCTTTACATGAGATTTGCGACTGGCTTGCGGCGAGAATGCGATAACTTAATAGTTGCTAATTCTTAACTTTTTGCTACAACTGATGACCTACATATGGAGGTTGTACTATGACGTTACCAAGTGGTCATCCTAAAAGCCGGCTAATGAAACGTTTCGGTACTCTGGGCCCTTACATCCGTGAAGGAAAGTGCGAGAACGATCGCTTCTTCTTTGACTGTCTTGCGGTCTGTGTAAACGTTAAACCTGCGCCCGAGAAGCGTGAATTCTGGGGCTGGTGGATAGAACTGCAATCTGAAGCAGAACGTTTTACTTATGTTTATCACTTCGGCTTGTTTGATAAAGACGGGAACTGGAAGGTGCAAAACATTAAGGATGTTGAAGTTCGCGACAAGCTGGAGACCACCCTGCGCGGTTTCTACAAGAACCTCAACGCCATGATTGTTGATATGTCACTAAAGCTGGAACCTGCCGAAGATTTTGGCGACGAACCTTTGAAGCTGTCAGCCTGACATTGATGCTTCACCCCGCACGCGCTCTGCAATGTTGCGTTATGCCTTCGGGCATAACGCTTCTCTCCTTTTCCAAAGACAACAGCCCACCTCTTCATTTAAACTCTCATTAATATTTCTATTTCAAACGGCAGAGTGATTATGAGTGGCAGCCAAACCTTGGTTGTAAAACTGGGCACCAGCGTGCTCACCGGCGGCTCCCGTCGCCTTAACCGGGCTCACATCGTTGAGCTGGTCCGCCAGTGTGCGCAGCAACATGCCGCCGGGCACCGGATTGTGATTGTCACCTCCGGCGCAATTGCCGCCGGGCGCGAACATCTGGGCTACCCCGAACTCCCCGCCACCATTGCTTCCAAACAGCTGCTGGCCGCCGTTGGGCAAAGTCGCCTGATTCAACTGTGGGAACAGCTGTTCTCTATTTATGGCATCAACATTGGTCAGATGTTGCTGACCCGCGCCGATCTGGAAGACCGCGAACGTTTCCTCAATGCGCGCGACACCATGAATGCGTTGCTCGATAACCACATCGTGCCAGTGATCAACGAGAATGACGCCGTCGCCACTGCTGAGATTAAAGTGGGTGATAACGACAACCTGTCAGCGCTGGCGGCTATTCTCGCCGGGGCGGACAAACTGCTGCTGCTGACCGACCAGCGCGGCCTGTTCACCGCTGATCCTCGCACTAATCCGCAGGCCGAGTTAATTCGCGAAGTGACCGCTATCGACGACGCCCTGCGCGGCATTGCCGGTGACAGCGTGTCTGGCCTCGGTACCGGCGGTATGGCCACGAAACTGCAGGCCGCTGACGTCGCCTGCCGTGCCGGTGTGGATACCATTATTGCCGCAGGCAGCCTGCCAGGGGTGATAGGCGATGTGATCAACGGCGTTTCTGTGGGTACCCGCTTCCACGCCATGCAAACGCCGCTGGAGAACCGCAAACGCTGGATCTTCGGCGCACCGCCAGCGGGTGAAATCACTATTGATGACGGTGCGGTGGCCGCAATGCTTGAGCGCGGCAGTTCGCTGCTGCCCAAAGGCATTCGCGACGTGAAAGGTGATTTCTCGCGTGGCGAAGTGATCCGCATCCGCAGCCTGGCCGGGCGCGACCTGGCGCACGGCGTCAGCCGCTATAATAGCGACGCCATGCGCATGATTGCCGGCCACCACTCCCAGCAGATTAGCGATATTCTCGGTTACGAGTACGGCCCGGTTGCCGTGCACCGTGACGACATGATTGTCAGTTAAGACGGTTTAATAAAGGAAATACCCATGTTGAACGCAATGGGCAAGGCCGCCAGACAGGCCGCCTACCAGCTTTCCACTCTCAGCACCGCCGAGAAAAACCGTGCGCTGCTGGTGATTGCCGACATGCTTGAGGCTAACAGCCAGAGTATTATTCAGGCTAATGAACTGGACATGTCCGCCGCCCGTGACAGCGGCATGACCGACGCGTTACTCGACCGCCTGCTGCTGACTCCTGCGCGTTTATCCGCTATTGCCAGCGACGTGCGTGATGTCTGCCGTCTGAGTGATCCGGTAGGGCAGGTGATAGATGGTTCCATGCAGGACAGCGGATTACGGCTCGAACGCCGTCGGGTACCCCTTGGCGTGATCGGCGTAATTTATGAAGCGCGTCCTAATGTCACCATCGACGTCGCCAGTTTGTGCCTTAAAACCGGCAATGCGGCCATTCTGCGCGGCGGCAAAGAGACGCACCATACCAATCAGGCCACGGTGAAAGTGATTCAGCAGGCACTGGAGCAGTGCGGTTTGCCGAAGGCGGCAGTGCAGGCCATCGACAGCCCCGACCGTGCGCTGGTGGCCGAGATGCTGCGTCTGGATAAATACATCGACATGCTGATCCCCCGCGGTGGTGCGGCGCTGCATAAGTTGTGCCGCGAGCAGTCAACTATTCCGGTGATCACCGGCGGCATTGGCGTGTGTCACACCTTCGTTGATGAAAGCGTGGATTTCGCCAAAGCGCTGACCGTGATAGAAAGCGCCAAAGTACAGCGCCCAAGTGCCTGTAACAGCCTCGAAACGCTGCTGGTGCATGACGCCATTGCCAGCCGCTTCCTGCCAGAGCTCAGCACTAAAATGCACGCAGCCGGCGTCACGCTGCACGCAAGCCAAGCCGCCATGCCACATCTGCAAAACGGCCCGGCGAAAGTGGTGGCGGTGGAGGAAGAGGATTACTCGGACGAATGGCTGTCGTTGGATCTCAACGTCACGATAGTTGCTGACATCGACGCCGCCATCGCGCATATCCGCGCCTACGGCACCGAGCACTCTGACGCTATCCTCACCCGTTCCATCAGCCAGGCCGAACGCTTTGTGAATGAAGTGGGCTCCTCGGCGGTGTACGTCAATGCCAGCACCCGCTTCACCGACGGCGGCCAGTTTGGCCTCGGCGCTGAAGTCGCGGTCAGCACCCAAAAACTCCACGCACGCGGCCCAATGGGACTCGAAGCCCTGACGACCTATAAGTGGATTGGCTATGGTGACGATTTAGTCCGTCCGTAAGAGGAACAGAAGGGCACCGGTGGATTTGCAGAGGATGAAACCGGTGCAAAAAATCCTAAAATCAACAGGTTGTTGAGAAAAGCAGCAATCGCACTTTCTCACTATTGACTCACGCTGAAGATTTCAATAAATTACGCCACGTAGTCCCCGCAGCACTCAAAAAGCCGACTTAGCTCAGTAGGTAGAGCAACTGACTTGTAATCAGTAGGTCACCAGTTCGATTCCGGTAGTCGGCACCATTTAAATCAAGCAGTTACCCCAGCTTGACCACCTTATCAAATCCACCTTGTGCCATATTTGTGCCATCAGTGACGATCATTGAGTCCAGTTTTCTCGCATGCTCTGACAGGTGATTTGGGGAAAGATGTGCGTATCGGCGCACCATCTCAATACATTCCCAACCGCCCATTTCCTGCAACGCTGAAAGCGGAACGCCACTTTGAATTAACCAGCTTGCCCAGGTATGCCTCAGGTCGTGAAATCTGAAATCCTCGATACCTGCCAGCTTCAACCCCTTCTGCCATTGTCTGTTGTCATCAACGCGCATTTTCCGCACCGCCGGGGTCATACTCCCGTCTGCTCGGTTTTTCGCTTTGGTGTGAACAAACACCCACCGAGAATGCTGACCGATCTGCTTTCTGAGCACGGCACAGGCCGTATCGTTCAGCGCCACGCCAATCGCCTTCCCACCCTTAGCATTTTCAGGATTGATCCATGCGACCTTTCGTTGCATGTCTATTTGCGACCACTCCAAATTTATTATGTTGGAGCGGCGCAAACCTGTCGAAAGTGCAAAAATCACTACCGGCCTAATGATCTCCGGCATGCACCTGATCAGCCTTTCCGCCTCTTCACGCGTAAGCCAGCGAATGCGCTTATTAGGTGTAGCGCGAGATTTAAGATTAGGGGCTTTATCCAGCCAGCCCCATTCTTTCTCAGCGATGCGTAACAGACTGCGAATGAAGGCCAAATAGAGGTTCTTCGTTGCCTGGCTAACATCCGTTTTACCGAGCGTCTTCCTATTCTTTAAACCCGCCACGGCAGAGGTGATCTCCTCCGGCCGGATACCCGAGATAGCTCTCCCTGAGAAATGCTCCAGAAAGAATTCTATCTTGGTTTTGTCATCGTCAATCGAGCGCTTATGCTCTTTGTCAGTTAACCAGCGGACGCAGGCTTCCTCGAAAGTTTTTTGAGGCGCTTCTCCGAGGCGGCTGACGCGCCATGATTCTGATTTCAGTTTGTCGTGCAGTTCCTGCGCTTCGAGCTTGTCTGACGTGTCAAGAGACCGCCTAACACGCTTGCCGTCTGGCGTTGTGAAGTCGCAGTACCAAGTTCCACCACGTTGTTTGATCGCCATAAACTGTCCTTATTACGGCCATCTGATTCACTCACGGCCTGATTGTGCTTTTGATTGTGAACATACTCAAGACATGCAGATTTCAATATCTCAAATCTGCCCCCGCCGTTTTCGCCAGACTTACCCGCACTCAGTCTTTTATTTTTTATGAGTTGCCGAACAGTTCTGGGGGATTTTTTGAGATAAGCGGCTGCGGTGTTCAGGTCGAAGACCTCATCATCCAATCTAATTTCTGACATGGTTACCTCTCTTCAAATTTGCCGTTGAGCACGCCAATCGTCCACAGAAAATCGACCAGTCGGTAAATCGGCTTAATGGGTTGGTAGTGGCGTTTGATGATCGGGCCGGAAAGTTTATCGAATGGGGTTTTGGGATTGGCCGCTACGGCCTGGTGAAGTTCGTCGTTGCATCTCCGCGCAGCGGAGCGCAGGGCGTTGCGTTCCTGCTCATTCACATGGCGGCTCCTTCAGCGCATTAACGCTGCTGACCACGCTGTCAGCAAACTCCTTTGCCTCAGTGTAATCGCTGGTGGAAAGCTCCCCCAGAGGGGAAGCAGCATTCAGGTAATTCTTATAGGCCGTAAGCCAAAGATTTTGCAGTTCGTTCACGCGGCCACCTCTTTACGTTCGTTGCACATCTCTGGCAGGTTTGCCCGAACTAGTGCTTCAGCGAACGGCGGTGGGACGGCATTGCCGCAGCGTGCCACCTGTTTATCTTTTGCGTATTTCTTGCCGCGATAATCCTGATCGATGATGTACCAAGAAGGGAAACCCTGCGCCGCATAAAGTTCATGGGGCTGGAGCATACGCATACCGATGTCGACGATTTGATAATCCACACCCTCGACAGTGACCAGGCCGAACCGGTCATTCGTTGTAACGGTATGCAGGGACTCCTTCAGGCTGACGCCTTCTTTCTCGTTGCCGTAGTATTTCAGCAACAAGGCACGGACTTCACCGATATGCAGGCCGCCGGCCGTTATGGTCGGTGCAGGTTCGGTGACTGGCTGGCCGTCTTTGCAGGTACCGCGCAGTTTGATGAGGTTGGAGGTGACCAGCGCGTGGTGGTCGGTAGTAGTGACGGTGTGCGCCGGTGCATCCATTGCGGCGCCAGCGCCGGTGTAATTACCTCCGAAGTGTTTTGCGAGGAACGCGGCGCATAACCGACTGTGTCCACCACCGCCAGCTGTGATGGTGCCGTTTGGCTCATCAACTGCATGGCCTACGCTGTTCCCGAACTCGCGGGCTATCACTGGCGCAACCAGTAGATGCTCAGCCTTACTGGTAACGGTCGTCAGTGGCTTGCCTGCCTCATATGCCATGCGGTCACCGCCGAAGCCTGTTTGTCCAATACGAGCAATGACTGGAGCAATAAGGGCGGAATGTGATTCTTTCATCACCGTGTGAAGAGGCACGTCAGCCGCACGCGGTTTACCCTGATATTCGGAACCTCCAGCGCCAACAATGAAAGGTGACAGAGTTGCTTCAACCATCCCCAGCGCATGACCATTTCCGCCTGGCCTTTCAGAAGTGCCAGCCGTGATCGTCGATAATGGCTTGTCACATTCCTGCCCAGTCGCACCGGTGCGGAATTTGGTGATGTGCGGTGTAACGACCGCATAACCGTGGGTTTCCGTGATCGTCTGAAGTGGCTCATCCAGTGGCTGCCCACGGAAACAGTCATAGGCTGTCTTGGTGCTGGTGTGGTTGCACTTCACGATAAACGGCGTGGCGTTGTCGATCACGAAGCGCTGAATGCCGCGAGCAATACGCTTGAGCGTGTTCTCGGCCAACGAGCGCTTACGCTCGAAAATGCTCGGGCATGGGATTAACCAGTCGATGCACTCTGCGGCCGTGCGCCACGGCGCTAACTTGCCGCTTTGAACGTCCAGTGACTTCGGATCTGCGTGGCTGGCTTCCGGCCAGACAACTGGCGTGCCATCGCAACGCATCACCATAAAGAAACGTTTCCTGATAGTTGGTGCGCCGAAGTCGCAGGCGCGCAGCTCGCGATGATCTACAACGTAACCCAAACCGGCAACCAGGCGGCGCGCATCATCACTGTCAGTATTGATGCCCAGCACTTCGCAGCATTCTTCTAAAGCAGGATGATCTGCGGCAACGCCAGTGGTTAGCATTCCGATGAACGCGGCGAAGGTTTCACCGGCGCGAGAGCGGTCAGGGTGGTTCATGCCATTTTCGTCTGTAAGCAGCGGCCCCCACGTTTTAAATTCTTCGACGTTCTCAAGCATCATGACACGCGGACGCTTGGCCAAGGCCCAGCGGATAACAACCCATGCCAGACCGCGAATTTCCTTCTTAACCGGTGCGCTGCCCTTGGCCTTACTGAAGTGTCGGCAGTCAGGGCTGAACCAGGCTAAACCCACTGGGCGGCCAGCGGTCGCTGCAATGGGGTCAACGTCGAATACTGACTCGCAGTAATGCAGCGTTTCGGGGTGATTGGTGCTATGCATAGCAATGGCATTCTCGTCGTGATTAATCGCGATATCAACGCTGCGACCCGTCGCCATTTCGATCCCCGTGCTGGCACCACCGCCGCCCGCAAAATTGTCTACGATGATTTCTCTCATGCTTTCGCTCCCATAGCGCGCGCCAGTGTCCCAGCGGTTTGTATGATTTGGGCCATTGATAGGCCATCGATTTTTAAACGGTTGATGTGGTGGCGCAACTTGTTCTGTAGGTGCGCGTCAAGACTTGATGACTCGGCAACCTGATCAAATAGGTGATGAACCTCGGCAGGCCAAACTTGATTGTTTGTCTCCGGCACGGGAATGATTTCGGGGGGTGTCTGCTGATAAAATTGCGGTGTTTTTATTTCAACGTTATTGATTGGCGACTCATTACCCCACGAATCCCAACCGGATATTTCTTGCCTGGCGAAAAGCTCTATCCGGCTGACATCACCGTAAAGCAGTTCGAGCCGGTGCCGCGCTTCCCATGGCTTGGCGCTGTGCTCACCGAGTGGTGAGTAAATCACCTGTTTCACGCTGGCGCTGGCGCGTTCCAGTCCTGAACCGCGCACAGCGATTAGCAGGTCCTCGCTGTTAGCACGGGTGTAGTTCCCGCCGTTCATTCGCGTTTGAGCATTCAGCAGTTCGAGGAAGTCGTAAAAGTCCTCAACCTGTCCAGCGGACAGCGCTTTGTTGATGTGCTGCTCAGCCAGCTGGTTAAGCTTCACCCAAGTGAAGCCCTTCATTGTGCGGACCTGAAAGCCCCATGACTCCGCGAGCTTTACCGCTTCGGCGTTGTGAGTGCCGGTGTACCACATTGCCAGCACGGCATTTTCAGCAGCGATGGACCAGACCGGAAGCCGCATCAGATCGGTCAGCGTCATTGTGCTGTAGTGATTACCTGCCGCACCGTTGCTGATGACGTTGTCGTAGCGCCACGGCGGATCCGCGTAAATAAGTTGGTATGTCATGCTGTGGTCACCTTCTTGCCTGTACCGGTTATGCTTTCTACCCGGCGGGGAACGAGAGCTGAATATTCAGGATTGAGCTCGCAGATCACCGCGTTCCTTCCGTGAAGCAATGCGACGCCCGCCGCGGTGCCGCTGCCGCCAAATGGGTCGAGAACGGTACCGCCAGCAGGACAACCAGCAAGAATGCATGGCTCTATAAGGGCCGGAGGGAAGGTGGCAAAGTGAGCCTCTTTGTAACCGCGGGTAGCTACTGACCAGACGCTCCTTTTGTTACGCGTTGCTATATCCCATTGCGACTCGTCGCATTCGGTGCGATGTGTGCCGTAAGCTTGACCGGGGATCACCTGTGCCCGCTTGCTTCCATCACGCTTAAATGAATCGCGCCGGGATCTGGTGTTTCCCGTTATCGTGCGTTTACCCCCTTCGGAGTTATTAAAGGTGCTGCCATTGATATAGGCACCACCCCGGAAGCTATTTGCATTTCCTTTTCCTGTGAGGTTCGCAGGTTCTTTAATGGCTTCTTGGTCGAAGTAATAGCGCGGGAATTTGGTCAGTAGAAAAATGTATTCATGCGCTTTGGTGCAGCGGTCACGAGTGCTTTCTGGCATGGCATTTGGCTTCTGCCAGATAATGTCCTGACGTAGGCACCAACCGTCTGCCTGCAATGCGAAAGCTAATCGCCATGGCATGCCCTGAATTTGCTTTTTACTGTCCCAGCCATCCCCCATGTTGACCCAGAGAGTGCCGTCATCTCGCAGAACGCGGCGCACGGCGCGAAAAACCTCTACCAATTTATTAATGAATTCGCTCGGGGTGTCTTCCAGTCCGATCTGGCCTTCAACTCCATAATCGCGGAGGCCGTAATACGGAGGGCTGGTAACGCAGGTATGAACGGATTTTTCAGGCAAGGACTGCATTGATACAATGCAGTCACCAATAAGAATTTCGTAGCTCACGCCGGTACCCCGCAAATTTTTGAAAGAGAGCGGTGATGATTCATGACCGTCGCCACGTATGACGCTTTACGGTTCATCACCTCGATGGAATAGTTCCGGCCGCCGACGCGGACCTTATACGTCTCGCAATTCTTTGGCCGGGCGTAATCGCCGTATTTCTTTTGATGGGCACTGAGAGCAGCATCAGCCGCGCGCCGCTCGGCAGGCGTGGGCTGACCGCGAATGATGTGTCGCATGGCTTTCTCCAGGCGTAAAAAAACCGCCCGGGGGCGGCAAGAGGAAATAAAATTAAGTTCTTCGACCGGTAGCATGTATATAGACGTGATAATTACTTAACTTAGAAATTACTCCTGAAATATCAATCAGGCTATTAGTATTGTGTTACACCAATATCAATAGGCGGGGTTTAATATTTTTTGTCGGGTTTTTTCAACAGTTGCTTTATTTAAAAGAAAATTTGTTTTTAAATTTGATGTTACTTCAACTAAAACATATTTATCAAGCGAATCATGAATGCCATAATTAATTAGAGCTGCGGAGAATGTCTGCTCATTAATTTCTATACCCCCAAAACTATTAATTGGGAATGGGTTGTCACGATGAAAGAAATTACCTTTATCTATGCAAAGATTCTTCGTTTGATTGTTTATCATGTAGGTGAATATATATGCGAAATTCTCAGTAAGAACGATATCTTCATATTTTACAGTATGAACTGCTATAGGTGGATTATTGGGGTCGAAGTTGACGTAATTATCCGTGTCACAATAAATTATCTTACCCGTGGTGGTGGTTATATTAATTTTTATATCATCCATTACATTTAATTTGACTTCACCATTTCTCGAGTAAAGTTTGCTGTAATGTGGTATTTCAATTTTAACTGTCTCATACGCCTTTATTAACTCAGGAGATTCGAGTTTCATTAGCGTTATTTTATTATCATGATTTAACTTTGCCACGATGGATGAAATAGTTATTGCTTTGTCTCTTTTGTTGGTAAATATAATGTCGTTAATATGCGTGCCATATAGCCTGTCATTATTTAATGCGAATGATGCGCCAACTTTAGTTGTCATTTTTTGAATTGCAAAATAGATTGTAAAAAAACTACCGATAATAACAAAAGGGTTTGCTTGAAAAATGGAAAAAAGCCACGTTATATCAGTTATAACTTTTTGATTAATCATCATGTTTCTTATCTAAAGTGTGTTTCTTATAGTCTAACTAAAAAAGCATAGAGTAGACAAGAAACTTAGATGAGCAGATAGGGAGACTACCTTAGATGACATGAATGCCCTGCTTCTTACATGAAAAAACTTTGAAAGGACGTTTATATATAAGTGTCATAAAATGCAATTTTTTCATGTTATAACTAATCATTCGTCTGAAAACATTTGTATGCCAACCATTTAACTATCAGGAGTATCTTAAGCGCGATTTTCCAATTCATGCTTGAGTTTTTTTCGACGCTCAATCTCGTCAAGCGTGTCGAGGTAGAGCCAGCCCGGACGACGGACTGGCTTGCCTGCTTTCAACCCTTCGAACTGGGCGATGGCATACTCGACGGCCTCCGCTTTTGTCTTGCTTTGGTGGTTGTCAGCGTATTTTTTCATTGCCAGCGCTTACGCCAGGACGGGCGGGTGGGGCGCGAGCGGCTCACCATAAATTGGAGTGTTATGCCGGTGCCAGTCGGTATGATAACTACTGCATAGCCACATAACATCGAGCGGTTTTGTGTAATCGCAATGATGTGCATGAAGCTGCTTAACGGTAGAGCAACACTCGCATGCTTCAGGACGAACCAGCTTTCCTGCGCGCAAAAAATTGCCCACTAATAAGTGGGCTTTTCTTTTGGCTGGAAACTTTTCCTGATATCGCTGGTGACATGCAGCAACAACAATTTTTCCTTTTGTTGATTGTCTGTATGTCTTTTTAAGTTCGATGCGCTCAGTGCTTTGATCGCGTTGTTGGTCATAACTTTGATAGTGATGGAAATTTAAACGGCGGTTGATGGCGTTATCTAACTTTGTGCATTCCTTGCACTTATTTAGGTGCCCATCAGCCATTCGTGCGTGTTTATAGAAAGCTGACAAAGCCTTGTCGGCTTTGCACTTGAAACAAATTTTTGTATGCATTGTTTATCTCCAACTTATTACGCCCCGGAAATAAAAAGGGCTTAATTAAAAGGTATGTCATCATCGAAATCAGGCACCTGTTGCTGAGGCGCGTTGTTTTGGCGATTAGCAGCTGCCTGCTGTAAGCGAGACGTCTGCGTCTGATTGGCTTGCTGAGCGTATGGGTTAGTTGGCGGCTGTCCGCTGGTCGTACGCTGACCAGTGGCGGCGGCGTTCGGATCGCGTTCGTCGCGGTCTTTCAGCAGCGCCACTAGCTTATCGACTGCTTCAGCCGGGGAATTTTCTGCGTGCTCAGCGTAGGTTTTACGCGTGCCGCATTTGAACACCTGGCGGATCTCCATCTTGTAGCCTTCGCCGCCGTCGTTTTTGGTGTAAAGCGTCTTTTGCAGGACTAGACCAGCGGGTTTGCCTTCCAGTGCTTGGTTGTGCCATTCGAGACCTTCAGGCCCTTGGATTTGTACCGGCGCGGCTTCTTTGATGCCAGCGGACCAGAGCAGCGCAGAGATCAGACCCATGCCAAAGGTTGGCTCTCCATCGCGGCCGAGGAAGTTGATGCGCAGGTAGTTAGCTTTCGCACCGTGAGAATCGAAGCTAATTTCCAGCCCCTGTGACTGGCTGCCGTCTTTACCGAAGGTATAAACGGCGGAGGTGATTACGCCCTCGTAAGCGCCGTTCTCGGAAATACCCATGCCTGCGCCAGCTTTCTTGGCGGCTTCAGCGTCGAATTTAAAGCTCATTGGTTGCATCAGATTGTTGCTCCTAAGGAATCAGACAGGAAGTCGCAGATGGCGACGTCCACAGCTTTGAGGTCATTGTCCATTTCGGACAGGTCAGGGAATAAGTCAGGCGGTGCTTTGGCGGTGTCGTTGTCGTCACCTTTGATCAGAAAGACATGCTTACCGTCCTTCTTAATGGCGCGCAGAACGATGGAGAAATAGCCCTCTGGGGTCAGCTTTTCGTTAAGCATCTTCCCAGCGGTCTTCATGCGGATTTTGCCTTCGCTCTCTTCTGTGTGAGCCAGAAAGTAAACGCGAACGTCGTCCGGCAGCTGCGTGGCCGCAGTGATGATTCGCCAGACGTGATCCGCCATTTCAGTGAACTTGGTGTAGCCGGTTTGGTAGGCGCGCATCATGTTTTCGTGCTGCATCACCACTTGGAAGTCATCGATGATGAGCACCTTCCGCGTTTTCGACAGAACCATGCGCTGGATCTTGTCCTGCACATCATTCCAGTCGTCGGTTCGAAACACGTTGCCGCGCTGGGCCACGCCGTCGGCGTCTGGCTGGCCGTTGATGCGCCAGCCTTTCGAGCGGAAGGGCAGCAGTTTGGGGATGCATTGGATAAGCAGGCATTCATCTGGCTGGAAGTTTCGCAGGCTGTATGACTTGCCCGCGCCAGAGTCGCCAAGGATCAGAACTGGAGTACCCATCAGAACATCGCTCCTAAGTAATGGCGCATGGTGAACTGCTGGTCTTCGTTCAGCTTATCCATATTGGATAAACACCAGCGAAAATAGCCCGCATCCTTTGCGGCTATATCAGCAAAGGTTTCATTTCGGTACTTTCCGAATTTCATGATGTGGAGCAGGGAAGGTTGCTTTGTGATTTCCCTCATTTCAGCGATCTTCCATTTCGCTAGGCTGTTCATGTATAGAAGGGTTGTGGCCGTTACGTAACAGTCATAAAGCGCACGGTGCGCATACAAACCTTCCGGTACGTCCGGATCCAATCCGAAGCGGTACCGCAGATACTGGTTGCCGTGTGACTTCTCTTCCGGCCAGAGTTTGCGAGCCAGCTTCATCGTGCAAACCCATGGCGCCAGAATCATCGGCAGCTTTTCCCGGTCGAATGCCGCGTTGTGAGCGACGTAGATATCAGCGCCCAAGTACTTATCAATCACAGCGTCGAGCGGCGGCGCATCAGCGACCATATCTTCGGTGATGTGGTGCAATGCCATGGCCTCAAAACCGATGGGCTCAGGGGGCTTTACAAAGTCGCTGAGAGGGTTACAAATTTCACCGTTTACGATATCGACGCTGGCGATCTCGCAGACGCCGCCCTCGATAGAGGTTGTTTCGGTATCAATGACTCGGAAAGTGGTCATGCTGATTTCCTGTATCGGTTTGCGCGTCGAGATTTGCCTCGAGGTGAGCCAGGCGCATGGCCAGCCGCTCAAGGGTCGCAGGGGGTATGCAGCGGGCGACGCATATCGAGAGGATCAGGTCTTCTGTCACCTGCTCCTCAGTGGGCACGTTAACGTTTATTGCCATGGCGCGTTTACCAGCATCATTGTGGAAACGATCAGGGCAAAAAGAATGCCGAAGAAAACATAGCGACCAAGCATGTTGGGCTGCCAGTTACTGACGTCATCGCCGGTCAGCTTGTACCGGTATTGCTCCCTTTTTGCTGCGTTCATTTCCATGATGTTTTCCCTCTGGCGCCGCGCGTGGTTGGCGCTGCCTTCGTGCGTTTCTGCATCTGCAGCATGTAGGCGCAAATGCCCTCTTTGCAGACCGTGTGAGTTTTGCTTCCGCGATACTGCTCAACCGTGACAAGCTGCAAATCGGCCGGCAGCCGGAACTTGCCACAGTAGTCGCACATCAGCGACTCAACATGCTCAGTCGCTGATGCGCAGATGACGGCTTCTCCATACTGGCGGGGCGTGCCCGCCTGGTCGGTATAGAAAACTGCATTAGCGCGGCATTCGTTGAATGTCACCAACTGGCGGCCAATGCGCAGCGGCGTGCCCGGCGGCAGTGCGGCGAGGCGTTCTCTCGATAATTTGGGGATGATCTGCATAGCAGCTCCTTATTTAGTCCATGACAAAACGCCCGCGGTGACTGGCAGGCTTCTTTGCGATGGATGAAAAAAAGCCCTCGGGGCGCGAGGGCAAACACAGCATGGAGAGTTGTTAGAGAGTCGTGCGGCCGGATTCGAACCGGATCCGGGGTAGGGAACCCCGCGCATTGCCTTTTATGCTACCGACACAACGGCCATGCCCACTCATCTGCATCCACGGATACGCACGAACAATGAGTAAGGGAATGAGTAGGCATGCCGTTGTGAGCTGGGATGATGCCCAGCTAGTGGTCTTAACGAAGCCCTGACCCGCAGGGCAGCGGTAAAATCACTTCGCTTCAAACACTTTCATAGCTGTTTCAATTCTTGCCGCCGTGCCTGCGTTAGGCTCAATCTGCTGGATGCGCTGAGCGTCTTGCAGCAACTGAGCGATGATGTGTTTTAATTCTTCGTTGCTCATTATCTCACCCCTTAATAACGTGATTAAAAAGGGCCGCCTAAGCAGCCTTGAAACCTGTCACCTCTATCCTGCATATCGGATAGGTGTAGAGCTTGTTGTCCTGAACAATTTTCTGTGCGGCTTCCATGGTTTCGGCGCTATCGCAGAACTTGATGTTCTCGTAATACGAGCCGTCGTCGCTCTCCGGCTTGCCAGCCAGAATCGTGAAACAAAGTGACATGTTATTTTCCTCTCATAACGTGATTAGTTGCTTTACAGGTGTGCGTTTCTTCGGCCAGATAAACTATTTCCATCGCCTTACCGGTATTTTCCGCTTTGCCAAATATTCGGTTGCAGTGATGGCACAGCACCGTCGCTTCACCGCGCCCGCTCACACCCCAAGTGATATCGTTTTGCTTGATTGGCTGTGATTCAGTAATCATCTTTTCCTTCCCCGTTTAGTGGTTTTATGTCTGCCGTCTCGTGTTGACAGCGGCAGGGTAAAAACACTTCTCCCTTAAAGAGCTTATTTGCGGTCGATCCCTCTCGGGGCCGGAAGTGATTACATCGCTCACCTCATCGCGTGCTGCTTAGTTGGCGTCCTGCCGTTTCGATGGAATGAATTTATCTCAAAGATAAAGATTGGTAAATAGCAAAATGATAAATATTTTATATTATCTGAGGGTGATTTTGATAAATACATGAATAATAAAGATAAATTAATTTATCTTTATTTTGTTTGGGCGTAAAAAAACCAGCTCAAGGCTGGCTTCTTTAGCATTTATGGATGGGGGTTAACCTAAGCGTGAGTAGGCCATCTGCCATTTTCCGACGATAAACCCTTCTATGTGAAAGGATTCTTCGTTTTCATTATTAATTTCCCAGCGCTCATATTTTGTATTGTCACTGATTACAACAATCCTATCCTTTAGCATTTGAAGGCGTTTTATATGCGACCCCTCGCCATAGCTGAACGCATAAATGCCGTCACTTCGAAACGTTTTAACCGTGATATCAATAATGACAAGCTCGCCCGGGTCAATCGTCCCAATCATGCTATCGCCAGCCGCAGTGGTCAATTTTAGAGAAGACGCCGGTCTGCCACCGAACATGCGCTTAGCGTATTCGGGATCAACTTCTATAGACTGAATTATCTCCGGATAATCACTATTCATACGACCAACCCCGCAACTATGCTCCGCATCTAACAATTCCAATCTGTATGGATGATCAGTATAGTTTTTAGAGATGTTTTGCAAGTCAAAAGCGCCGCTTTTGCTAGATTCAGTATTGGAAATGCGAGTTAATCCTGGAGTGTCTTCCGATTGCGGAACATCTAACCAGCCACGGTTTAGACCAAGATTGGTCTCTACTCTGCGTGCAATTATGTCCCCAACGTTACGAGTCGCATTCACACTAATCAGCTGGCTAAGCTGAGACGCAGGCAACCCGATTGCATCAGCAAACTGCGATTTAGTCTTACCCTCACGAATAAAAGCATCCATAAGGGCGCGCAAGTTATTGCGTCTGAAGTCTTTAGTTTCCATTCCCGAATGTTCCCACGTATTAGCAATATGATAAATATCCAAAATGCTAAATTCGCGTTGTCATTAATTTATCTTTGAGATAAACTCATTTTATCTTTAACGAAAAAGGTAACTAAAATGAGCAATGATTTACTCCGCTGGCGCAAAGAGGCTAACAAGGAAGAGTGGTTTGCTCTTGCTCAACACGTTGGGACCTCTGTTGGCTACATGAACCTGATTGCATATGGCGTTCGCCGAGCATCTCCCGACCGCGCCGAAGCAATCGAGAAGGGCACTAAATTGATAGGCAAACATTCACCAGTAACCAAAGAAAGCCTTGTTTTCGCAACTGCCCGCGTAAACGCGGCATAACTACGCACTCAATCAACACGGAAATATTAAGCAATGCAACACGCAATTACTTGCAACACATCAGTGATTTGCAAGCCGGAAGTACTCGAGGGGTTTTGGCTGAAATCAGTACTGGAATTTGGGAATAAACCCCTGGCGAAGCAGATGGGAATTCATCCGACCGCGCTTAGTCGCGACAAGGCTCGGATCGCTAAGTTGGCGAGTCAAATGGTTCACCAACTTGGGCTGCCTGCTGGATCAGTCGAAGTGCTCGGGTGTGAGCAGAATGTCGTGATAACCGGTGCCGAAGCAAAAGCGTTGCTTTTGATGCTTGAGCATATCCGGGAGCCGAAATCTCAGGAGGCGTAATGAACCATATCGAATTTATTGAGCACCACATCATGCAAAAACTGACTGCTGATGGAGTATCGGTGGGGATCGCTCAGGGGGGGGGCAAGCTATGCGCTTGAACATTATCGCCGCTGCTCACAAGCCAGCGCCAAAGGCAAGATTTTCGACGACTGCATGCGCCTGGCTAAAGCGTGGGCTGATAAGCATGGCACCGCGAAAGACAAGCCGGTTAGCACCAAAAAGAAAAGCCGCACTGCTGGAACAGTACGGCCATCACTTCTTTAAAAACCACTGAGGTTTTAACCATTATGCACAAGAAACGGCGCACAGCGCAACCCCAAGAAATTACCCGTTATGACTTTGTTCGGCCAGCTGATCCAATTGGTACAGCGCCCAAAGAATTCCAGCAACGTCTCGCAGCTGAATGGCGAAAAGTTCAGGATCAGCACAAGGCCAAAGCAAATGAATAGCACAGCAGAAATTATCCAATTTCGCGCACCCGAACAGCGCGAGGAGCGTCGCGTGGCTGATACAGATAACGGTTTCATGAGGCTGGCCAACTCGATAACTGATGCACTTTTGGTGTCCAGCTTAACTGAGCGCCAGATGAAAGTGATCTTAGCTGTCATGCGGAAAACGTATGGTTTTAACAAGCCTTTCGATCGGCTGACGAATACCCAAATTTCTGCAATGACGCGGATTCATCACACGCACGTTTGCACGACAAAAAACGAGCTTTTGACCCGTGGGTTTTTGGTTATGAATGGTCGCCTGATAGGGGTTAATAAGGTTGTATCTGACTGGAATAACGACATTAGCCAAAGTAGCAAAACATTAGCCAAGGCAGCTAATAAAAGTTTAGCCAAGTTGGCTAACGCACATTCGCCAAGTCAGCTAAACACAAAAGACACTCTTCAAAAGACAGAAAGACAAGATCCCCCTAAAGCCCCCGAGGGGCAAAACGGGAAGGAATTTTCAGAACACGTTCTGGCAGAAGCAAAACAGGCCCTGGAGTATTACAACGAGCTCACAGACGGCAGCTGCCGTTCTGCAGAACCCTTCGCAGTGCTCTTGACAGAAACCAAGACCCGCAGCGCCTACACCCTGCAAGACCTGCAGTTGGTTGTTCGCTGGGTAGTCCAGACGTGGAAGCCAAGAAATAACACAGTGGCCAAGCCAGCGAACATCTGCCGCGTAAACCGGTTTGATGGCTACCTGTCTGACGCCGAAGCCTGGCAGAAGACCAGCGTTGATATCGACTGCCAAGCCGTGATTGATGCCTACAACGCAGTAACCGAAGGCAGCATGGCACCCGCCGAACTCTACCGCGACCGTGAGTTAGCGATCCGCGAACTTGCAAGCCATCTGGCTAAACAGACCGTAGACGGCTTTAGAGCGTATTTCGAAGCTTTCCTGGTCGATGCCCGCGAATACCACTTCGGTGGCCCTGACGGCCTCGGCTGGCGCGCAGATTTCGATTATCTGATGAAGCCGGTAACTCTGCGCAAAGTTCGGGAGGGTACGCTGTGATCAATCAGGAAATCGAAGCGAGTGTTATTGGTGGACTGCTGCTTGGGGGCAACACCCCGGATGCTACCGATGTGCTGGCCACTCTGGACCCGGAATCATTTTCCGTGCCGTTCTACCGCCTGACCTTCAAAGAGATCAAGCGACAGGCGAACAATCGCGGGTTAATCGACGGGTTGCTGATTGCCGAAGCCATGGGCGATGAGCACTTCGCGAACGTCATGGACACCATGCGCAAATGTCCGTCGGCGGCAAACCTCAAGGGCTATGCGCGCATCGTCGGTGAGTTCTCGCAGATCCGCCAGTTCCAGCAACTCATGGAAACCTACTACGACCAGATCACCACGGCGAACAATCACGAACGCGCCATCGATACGATTCAGGAATTCGTCAGCCAGGTGATGAATATCAACCGCTCGCACGATGAGATCCAGCCGGTTCACATCGATGAGCTGCTGGGCTCGTATGCCGATCTGCTTGAGCATCGCCTGAAGAACGGCGAAGAGTCAGACACGTTGAAGACCGGTATCGCCGAGCTGGACGAAATCACTGGCGGCCTGAACAACGAGGACTTCATCGTCGTGGCCGCACGTCCGGGGATGGGTAAGACCGAGTTTGCGCTTAAGGTCGCCGAAGGTGTTGCCGAAAGCACCATTCGCATCGGTGAAGAAGATTTACCGCGCGGCGTACTGATTTTCTCCATGGAAATGAGCGCTCAGCAGGTGATCGAACGCCAGTTAGCGGGCGCGTCAAATATGCCGGTTTCCGCACTTCGTAAGCCCTCCCGCATGAACGATGAGGACTGGGGCCGGATCTCAATGGGCATTAGCCGTCTGCAGGGCCTGCAGGTGTGGGTTGTCGACGCCTCCAACCTGACTATCGAGCAAATGCGAGCTATTGCCGAGCGCCTTAAGCGCAAGCATCCGAACCTGTCGCTGATCATGGCGGACTACCTTGGCCTAATCAAAAAGCCGCGCGCTGAGCGTAACGATCTCGCTATCGCCCACATCTCTGGCAGCCTGAAGCGCATGGCGAAAGAGCTGAAAACGCCTGTTATCTCGCTGAGCCAGCTCAACCGTGACGTCGAGAGCAGGCCTAAGGGACAGAAACGCCCGGTCAACTCAGACCTGCGCGACGGCGGATCCATCGAGCAGGACGCGGACGGGATTTACATGCTGTACCGCGACGGCGTTTACGAGCCAGACAGCCCGGCGGCGCCGTTCGCTGAAATCATCGTGACCAAGAACCGATTCGGCATGCTCGGCACCGTTTACCAAGAATTCAGAAACGGCCACTTCATGTCGACCGACCAGGTCCGAGCCGCCGAAATCTGCAAAGTTCGCTCGCAGCCAGCGGCGTCACAACGCACCTACGCAAGGAGGGAACTCTGATGGATGACTTCTGCCTGCACGAAACCACGAAAGCTCAGCTCTGGCCGGTTCTCAAAGAGTTGGTTTCGTCCGGCAAGCGCTACCGCGTCAGCATTGTTGAGTGGCGCGATAAGCGCTCACTGAGTCAGAACGCGCTGCTGTGGAAATGGAACGGTGAGATCGCCAGCCAAGTGGCCAAGGCCGGAAAGGGCAAGTTCACTGCCGAGCAGCTGCACGAATATCTGAAAGACCTGTACTGCCCGCCAAAGGCAATAACCGTGATGGGCGAAACGCGCTACGTAAAATCCACGAAGCTGCTGGATACCGGCGAAATGACCCTGTACCTCGAGCAAGTCGATGCGTGGGCACACCAGCGCGGTTTTCGCCTGACCATTCCGGCGCGCTGTGAATATCAACAACTCAGAAATCAACAGGTGGCCTGATGAAAACTTACGTGATTACGCCAATCTCAAAGCCTCGAATGACGCAGCGTGACCGCTGGGCGCAGCGCCCGCCAGTGCTCCGGTATCGAGCGTTTTGCGATGAGGTGCGCCTCAAGGGGATTTCTCTGCCTGAGTGCGGCTGGCACGTCACGTTTGTTTTGCCGATGCCCACCAGTTGGAGCAAAAAGAAAAAGGCTGATATGGCGGGAAAACCGCATCAGCAAAAGCCCGATAAAGACAATCTGGAAAAAGCGTTGCTCGATGCAATCTTCGAGGATGACTGCCGAATCTGGGACGGTCGAGTGACAAAGATTTGGGGTGAATCCGGTCAGATAATCATTGGAGAAATTAGATGAATCTTGAAGCAGCTGTTAAACATTTTTCCCCGAAAAGCCTGATGATTAGTGATTCATCTCGCGCTACCGCATCTGCGGCGCTGACCGGTACCGATGTAATGGCTGCACTGGGAATGGCCCAGTCACGGGCAGAGCTTGGTTTTGCGTTGTTCTTTGCCAAACACATGAAGGACCAAGAGAGCAGGGAGAAGGCAATCAAGCTTCTTGCTGGTGTTGCATTACGGATGGCACCGAAGTCAATCGGGAAAGTGGCAGGGCGGCAGATGGCGAAGGCCATGCTGATCATGTGCGTGCAAGCAGTTGATGTTTATTGCCGCACCGCTGACGATCCTCACGCGCGATGCCCTCAATGCAAAGGGCGCCGGAAAGTGGCTCCAATTGCTCTTGCCAATGGCGGAGGCTTGATTTGCGATTATGCACTCATGGGCAAGGCTGAGAGGCAGATAAGCGAGCCTGGCGAAAGAGATTGCCCGCGCTGTCACGGTACCGGCCTGAAAGCATCGCCATCTTCTCGCACGTACCGCGCCATAAATGCGTTGCTTCCAGATTTACCACAGCGCACATGGTCGCTTAACTGGAAGCCTTTCTACGACCAGTTAATAAGCCACTGCGACGCAGAGGAATCGCATGCAGACGGGCAATTTATGCAAATAACCGGTGGTGGCACGTTGGCGGCGTAATGCCTGATTTTAACTAAATATAGGAACGTGATGCTTGCAAACTTGCCAAAAGTGTAATAGATTTCGCCTAACCATGGGATATTAATACCCACAACACATTTAAACCTCGGCACTCGCCGAGGTTTTCTTTTTATTATGTTCCTGAAAACTGTGTATGCATGGATAAATATGTCTGATATGCACCATAACCAAATGCTATCAAAGAGAGAAATCCTGCGGCAATGGCAGCAATATTAAATATACCTCCAATTTTACGCAGTTTCTCATTCCGGCCAAGATCGCTGCTCGTATAATTTGATTGAGCTAGATATGTAAATCCTGAACATAGAACGGAAAGTGCTACCCCAAAACAAAAAATTAGTAATCCTTTGGATACTAACAGTGCGGCAATGTCCATTGATTCCTTTCGCCATATATTTCCTATAAAAGCAAGCAACGCTATTGAAGCGCCACCATTGATAAGCAAGCAACTTTTGGCAGCATTCATGCCTATGCTGATGGTTGATCTGAACGATTCTAGGTTGATGGCTTCATTGACTTTCATTGTCTCAATATGTAATTGATTCTGAGCTTTGAACTCTTCTAATGAAAAATCATGACCAATGCTTACCTGCGTCTTAATTTTTTGAAGGTAGTTGAGGGTGAAATCGATATCTAATTCTTTTATTCCTTTATCTTTTAAATCGTTAACTTCCTCTATTGCTTTGTTAATTATGTGATTCGAATCCATTGAAACCTCCAAGATTAAACTGTTAAGTGATTCTACCACTGAGTTTTACTGATTTAATTCAATTTATAAGGGCTGCCAAATTGGCTGCCCTTTCTCGTTTTAGCGCCCAGTCAATCAGCACCCATCTCACCATTCCTGCAAATCGACTGCGGCGCTAAATACCTACCGACTACGCACCCAGCTCGTCACCGAGAGGGGGAGACTATGAAAATGAATCAGCATTCTGACAATTTCGTTAATGGAGGCACGCTACTTACCATGCTCTCCTCACTTGCTGGCTTTATCACCCTTGAGCGGGTCTACATGGCAACGGCCGTTGTTGGCTTGCTGATCACCATTCTCGGGTATCTGGATAAGCACAAGGCAATCAAAGAAGCCCGGAAGAATGACGCGGAGCGCATGAAGCTAGACCGCGAGCTTCACCAGGCGACAATCGACTCGCTCAAGTACCGTACTGATACACCTGCGATCACAAAATACCCAGAAGTTTCCGAGGGGATTAAAGGCGTGCTTGAAGCCGCCAAGGACTGAGCATGGCATATTCCAGAAGCAAGCTCAGTAAGGCCGTGATCGCTCTCATCATTTCGGGCGCAAGCGCCTCGGCGATCCTAAGCCAGTTTCTCGATGAGAAGGAAGGTAACCGCCTCTTCTCTTATCAGGATGGCAAAGGAATTTGGACAATCTGCCGCGGCGCCACGCGCGTTGATGGAAAGCCAGTAACGCCGGGCATGCGCCTTAGCGCGCAAAAATGCGACCAGGTGAACCAGATTGAGCAGGATGCGGCGATTGCGTGGATTAAGAAGAACGTCCACGTGCCGCTGACAGCCCCGCAAATTGCCGGAATTGCATCGTTCTGCCCGTACAACATCGGCCCCGGTAAATGCTTCCCGTCCACGTTCTACCGCAAGCTCAACGCTGGCGACCGGCGCGGGGCATGCGCCGAGATAAAGCGCTGGGTGCGAGATGGCGGCAAAGACTGCAACATCCGCGCTAACAACTGTTTCGGCCAGATCGAGCGGCGCGACCAAGAGAGCGAGCTGACATGCTGGGGGCTTGATGGTTAACAAAGCGGCTGTGATAGCAACGTTGATTATCCTTGCGCTGGTTGGCCTGCTGCTGGCGCTGGCCTTCCATTTTTATGGCGTTTCTGTAGAGGCGAATGGCAAGGTCAGCCAGCTGCAAAGCGATAACGCCTTGCAGGCGCAGACTGTCGCCACGCAGGCGTTTAACTTCCAGCGCTCAAACCAGATAGCTGGCGCCGCGCAACAATACGCCGTGCAGATAACAGGAAAGAGTCAGGAGCGTGAAATTGAATATCGAACGATTCTCAAAAGCGAGCCGACTTGTGCTCTGTCTATCCCTGCTGACATTGCTAACAGCCTGTACGACTACGCGGACCGTCTACGTGCCAGCGCAATGCACCCCGATCCCGGCCAGCCTATTACAGCCGCTGTTAGTGCCACTACCTCCCGCCGAATAACTTACTGCCAGGCGGTTTTGTGGATTGACCCGCTGCTTACCTTGATTGACCAGGCTAACAGCCAGCTCGCAGGCATTCGCCAGCACGAAGAGGCCAGACAGAAATGATTAAGCACTTTCTCGCATGGCTGAAAAGCATCTATTTCAAACCGGCAGCCGCCGACATAAAAACACCAGAGGTAGTAACCATGTCCGAACCACTGCAAGACCAGGCTCTTAATCACACCCCCGTCACCTCAACCATTCCAGATGTGAATATGCAGCAGCCTGCGCCAACAGCGCCAATCGCTGTGGCAGAACCAGTCAAACCACTATCTCCGCTGGAAGCGCTCAAGGCGCGCGATGATGAGTTTGTGAATTTCGTGGTGCACGGCTTGGCCGTTCTCGGCGAAGAGGCTGAGGCTGAACTGGTGGCGCTGAAAGCCAAGTATTTCTAAGCCCGATAGAGCATTACAAGGGGCGTCAGTTTTCCTGATGCTCCTGATAATGATTTATCAACAAAGGGGTCGGCAATGGCAAAGCTAAATTTAGAAGTTACACCGCCGTCCACGGCAGACGTAAACGCTGTTTTTTCAGAGGTCGAGCGCAAGTATCGAGGTAAGGCAGCCACGCCGGAAACCATCGCCGATATGGAGCGTGAAGCTGCACGACTTATTCGACGCTTAATCACTACGAAAGTGACGTTCATTAAGTAAGGGTACCGATCATGGCAAAACCGGACTGGGGAACACTGCAAAACCAGTACCTCGCCGATCATGCCAGCACTGGAATATCCCCTAAAGAATGGTGTGATGCGCAGGGCTTAAATTACACCTCTGCGCGCAGGTACATCAAAAAGCCTGTTGCGCAGAAAACTGCGCATAAAAAATTGCGCAAATCTGCGCAAGAGCAGACGCCACAAGATAGCCAGCACGTAAGCAGCGTCAGCGCTGCGCAGGAAGAGCCGTCGGAAAACGAGGGTGTTCTAAAGCCGCAGCACGAACAATTTGCGCAGAACATTGCGCGCGGGATGACCCAAAAAGAAGCCGCAATTTGCGCTGGCTACTCCCCGACGCGGGCCGATACTCAGGCGCCCGTTCTGCTCAAGCGGCCAGACGTTCGCCGCCGCATCCGAGAGCTGCGTCAGGAAGCTGCGTTGCTCGTAACGTTCGACGCGAAGGATTTGGCTGAGCTTTCTTATAAATCGGCCCAGCAGGCATTAGTCGATAAGAAGTTTGGACAGGTCGCGCCAAACGTTAAGAACGCCGCACAGCTTACCGGCATCGATATGGCGGCAAGCAAGACTGAGGTTAGCGTCGATTTGGCGGGCCTGAGCTACGGCAAAGTTTGCATCGTTACCCCGGCTAATTGCCCGAGCGACGTGTGGGCTTCCCACATGGAGAAGCTGCGCGCGGGAAAAACGATAGCCCAGTCATAATTGACGGTGTTCTGTACGCCTTTAGTAGTGACTGGGCGACAGATGTACTTTACGACGCGCCGATAGGTTCCGTGCGCTGGCGCTGGATGTACGGCGGTCGCGGTGGCGGTAAGTCGGTTGAAATAGCTCGCTCTCTGGTTATTCAGGGCGCGATTGAGCCGATGATCATCCTCTGCGCGCGTGAGTTCCAAAACTCAATCAACGATTCCGTGCTGGCGCTGCTGGACGCTGAGATCCACGCGCTCGGCCTCGCTCACTTCTACAAAGTAAAGAACAACGAAATCGAGGGGCGTAACGGCACCCGTTTTGCGTTTAAAGGCCTGCGTAACAACATCCAGAGCATCAAGTCGATGTACGGCATCAAGATTTGCTGGGTGGAAGAGGCGCAGACGGTATCGCAAGACAGCTGGGACACCCTCGGCCCGACCGTTCGCGCCAATAAGTCAGAAGTTTGGGTTTCCTATAACCCACGCGAGGCAACCGACCCAACGTACATGTTGATGAAGCGCCACGAAGAAGACCCGCCGGACGGTGGAGCTATCATCCGCCAGGTTAACTATCCGGATAACGCCTTCTTCCCTGACGTTCTACGGCAGGAAATGGAGTACTGCAAACGCATCGACTACGAGGCATACGAGCATATTTGGCTTGGCTTGCCGAGGGCGATTAGCGAGGCGGTTATCTTCTCCGGCAAGTACCGCGTCGAAGCATTCCCCGATGACTTGTACCTTCAGGCTGATCGACTCTTCTTTGGCGCTGACTTCGGCTTCTCGCAAGACCCTTCCACGCTCATCCGCTGCTTCATGCTCGATAACTCACTGTATATCGAATATGAGGCTTACGGCGTGGGCGTCGAGCTGGTCCAAATGGCTCAGTTCTACGACTCAATCCCCGAGGCGCGAAAGTGGCCCATTCATGGCGATAACAGCCGACCGGAGACGATCAGCTACATCGGACAGCAAGGCTTCAACATCGATGCCGCGTCGAAATGGCCAGGCAGCGTAGAAGACGGCATCACTTACCTTCGCAGCTTCGAAACGATAGTCATCCATGAGCGCTGTAAGCACATGGTCGATGAGGCGCGCCTCTACTCCTATAAAACCGACCGGCTGACTGGGGAAATCCTCCCGATCATCGTCGATAAACATAACCACTGTTGGGATGCCGTGCGATATGGCCTTGATGGCTACATCACCAGCGCGGACGGCCTTGGATCGTGGGCTGCACTCGGTAAAAGAGGTTAAAATGGCCCGAAAGCAACGCCGTACTGGCGAGCAGAAAAAGCCCGTCCGTACCGGCGACGGGTACAATAATTTCACAGCAAAACTAGGCGGGAACACTGCCAACATCCAGACCGGCGGCAGCTATCAGCCCGGATACATCTCGCGTAATCGTGTCCAGCTTGAATTCGCCTACCGCTCATCGTTCCTTGTGGGCGCTGGCGTGGATGCAATGGCAGATGACATGACCCGCAAGGGCATTAACATCAGCTCAAAATTGAAGCCAGGCCAAAAGGGAAAGTTTGAAACCTTTTGGGACGATATTGCCGCTTGGGACGAGGTAAACAACACGCTCAAGTGGTCACGCCTGTATGGCGGTGCGCTGTTGGTGGTTCTCATTGAAGGTCAGGACATGAGCACGCCGCTCAACCTCGACCGCATCAAAGAGGGCCAGTTTAAGGGGTTGATGGTATTCGACCGCTGGATGGTTAACCCAACCTATTACGACCTCATAACGGATTATGGTCCCGATTTTGGTAAGCCTAAGTTTTACAAAGTGGTGACCAACCAGCAGGGCATTCCTCCTTGGAAAATTCACCACTCACGTCTGGTCCGCATGGAGGGTGACTCGCTCCCCTTCCAGCAAGCTCAGACGGAAAACGGCTGGGGGATGTCGGTTGTCGAACGCATTTTCGAGCGCGTTCAAGCATTCGATACAGCGACGGTCGGCACGACTCAGCTAATCCACAAAGCGCACCTGCGAACGTATAGCATCGAAGGCTTGCGAAAAATCCTCGCGACGGGCGGCGTGATGGAGGAGGGGCTAAACAAGCACATGGATATGATCCGTGAGTTTCAGACAATCGAAGGCATGACCATCATGGATGCCAGCGATAAGTTTGAGACTCACAGTTATTCGTTTGCTGGCATCGCTGACGTCATTCTTCGCTTTGCTGAGCAGGTTTCAGGTGCTACCGGCATTCCTCTTGTGCGGCTATTTGGTCAGTCACCCTCTGGATTTAGTACCGGAGACGGCGACCTTGAGAACTATTACAGCCGCGTTAACTCGTTGCAGGAACGGCGCTTACGCCGCCCCATTCGCTGGCTGCTCGATATCTCATGGCGCTCTCTATTCGGCGAACCCCTGCCGGAAGACTTCACCTTCGAGTTTAACAAGCTTTGGGAAATGTCAGATACCGACCGGGCGACCATGGCCAGCAACGTCACAACCGCGCTGGCGACTGCCGTTCGTGATATTGGCATGTCTCCCGCCGCTGCTCTGAGCGACCTGCGGAATATGTCTGATGTGATTGGTATTGGCGGATCCATCACCGACGAGGATATTGAAAATGCGAAGTCGCAGTGGGAGGAGCCTGAACCTGAAGCCAGCGCTGCGCCGTCGTTCAGAGACCCAGTATCAGAAAAGCCTACTGGGGATAGTCAGCCAAATAAACGAAATAGTAACTGGCTCCTACGATGGTTCCCAAGCCAGCGCTGATACCGTTGCTGGACATCTGATCGATTACTCTCAGGTTATCAATGACTGGTCCACTCAGGTCGCGCAGAAGATGTTTCTGCAAGTTGAGAGCGAAGAGTGGAATCAGTGGCGCTCGGTATCACAACAAATATCTGAGGGGCTGCGTGACATTGTCGGCAACACGCCGGTAGGTCTAGTAGCGCAGGACATCGTTTACCGCCAAGTCCAGATGATGCGGTCGCTTCCCCTTGAGGCGGCTGGACGTGTCAAAGACATTCAGGACCGCGCTATTCAGGCGGTCATTAATGGCGAGCGTCCTGAAGATCTGTACAACATGATCATGCAGTCAGGCGATGTTGCGGCCAGCCGCGCGAGGATGATTGCCCGGACCGAAATTGGACGAGCTACTGGCGCACTCACGGAGGCTCGGGCGGTCTCGGTTGGCTCTGAGGGCTATTGGTGGCGCATCGAGGGAGCTGGTACGCGTCCATCGCATAAAAAAATGCGGGACAAGTTCGTTTACTGGCATAGCCCGCCAACGCTCGACGGCATGACCGGCCACGCCGGCTGCTTGCCTAATTGCAAATGCTGGCCTGACGTTCAGATCCCATCCCCAAGAAAATAACAGGCCGCCATCGAGCGGCTTTTTTAATGCCCGCAATTCAGCAGGTGAACCATGACAAAAAAAATAGTTATCGACTGCCGGAAAAATGAGCACGCCGCATTTATTCAAGTGACGGTCGGTGATGTTTCTGCCGTGTATAAGCGCGCCGGTGAGATATCGGTATTGACAGCATCTGGCCTGGGCAATGTGCGCCAGGTTAAGGCGCTTCTTCGCGAGTTCGTCAGGAATTCTGACCGCTCACTGACGTGAGGTAGGCGATGAAATATTTCTTCACCACCCGCCTTGGAGAGACTCGATTTCTTCAGGCGGACGGTTCGCTGCTGTGCAAGGACGTACCGATAGCGAGAACAGGGACGCAGATTTATCTACCCGAAGAGATTGATCTCGAGGCTGATGCCAGCGGAACGGTGACCGTGTACCGATTGGAGGATGAGGTCTTTTCTCCGGAAACCATGGCGAGCTTCGAAGGTGTTGCCGTCACGCTTGGTCATCCAGAAGACGCCGATGGGAATATCGTTTTCGTTAACCCAAGCAATTACGCAGAACTGGCCCACGGCCACATTCAGAACGTGCGGCGTGGGGTTGTCGAGCAATCGAATCTCCTGCTGGCTGACGTCCTCGTCAAACGGCAAGAGGCTATCGACGCTATTAACGCCGGGCTTCGAGATGTGAGCTGCGGTTATGACGCGCTCTATAAACAACTCTCGCCGGGTAAGGGCAAACAATACCAAATCACTGGAAACCATCTGGCTGTCGGTATCGACAGAGGCCGGGCGGGTTCTCGCTGTGCCATCGGGGATTCAGCCCCATCCATACCTGTCAAAAAGGAGAAGCCTGCAATGTCATGGCTGAAAAAACTGGCTACGGCCATCAAAACGAAAGATGAGGATGCTTTGCAACAACTCATCGACGAAGCGCCGGATATGCCATCTGATGGCATGGGTTCGATCCCCGGCGTAACCATCAACATGAACACACCCGCGCAGGCAACATCTTTACCGATGGAAAACAAAACCACGGTGGACGATAAGCCTGACCCGGAAAAAACCGGTGATGAAGAAGTGCCCGATTGGGCTAAGGCGCTCATTGATCGGCTGGATAAGCTTGAGGGTAAGACGGCAGACGCTGACCCTGACGATTTGCCAACAACCGATGAAGATATCGAAGAGGATAAAAAAGTCACAGGTGATGCCGCGTACAAACGCAACATTATCGCTGACGCTGAGATCCTCTCTCCGGGCTTTGCTCCAAAGGGTGATAAAGGCCTAAAGCGCCAGGTGCTGAACCACGTCGTGCGCACTGGCGACAGTCTGAAAAGTTTCGGCGTGGAAGACTTCACCAAAGCGCCTAAGGCTACGGTCGACGCGGTCTTTGCCGCTGCCGTGACGCTGAATAAAGCGAAGAACCAAATCGCGCCTCTCGGCGTGCGAACTGGTGACACCCACCGCGGGGCGGTTACACCGTCCCAACTCAATAAAATCAACGCCGACTTCTGGAAGCGCAACCCATAAGGTAACCCCCATGGCTGGAAATGCTTATGTAACCCGGATGCCCCTTGGCATTTCCGGTGCAGTAACTCGCCTGCAAGATCTGACCGCTGAGCCGGTAATTCTCGATAGCGTTAAAGTTTTCGACCAGTTTGGACTCGCGGGCAAATGGAGTGGCAATAAGTTCGTGCCACTGGAAGCTGGGGACGACATTGCTGTCGTTGCTGGAATTCTGATCCGCCCTTACCCAACGCAGGCTCAAAAAGACATTGCTTACCTTGGCGTAACTGCGGGTGTAACCGGCGATCGCCTCGCTCGCGGCTACATCTGCGTTAGCGTCCCTGTAGGTCAGGCAACGGCAGCAGTTAAAGACGCGAAAGTTTACGTCCGCGTGGCAGCACCAACAACAGCAAGCCCTCTTGGCTCTTTGCTGCTTGCGCAAGACGCAACCGCTTCTAACACCCCTGAGCTACCACTGGCGAAAGTCATGGGGCCGGGAGACGGCATCGCTGGCGCTGGCAAAGGTCACATCGAAATCGCTTACAACATTTAAGGAACACTGAATGTTTACTATTGATAAAGCCACCAAAGATGCGGCTGGCGCGTTCCTCGTTGGTGAGCTGGAACGTCTTGACCAGACGCTAAACCTGCCGCTTGTTTCCTACAAGTGGTCCCGTGACATGCCACTGCGTAGTGACGTGTCTATCGCTGACGAACTGTCATCTTTCACCAACACCGACCTTGCAGCAGCGGGTGGCGTTAACCCGAATGGTAAAAACTGGATTGGCAAAAATTCAACCGCTATCCCAACTACCAACCTGTACATCGAGAAAACGGCTCAGCCACTCACTCTGTGGGGTATGGAATTGGGCTGGACATTGCCAGAGCTGGCCTCGGCGCAACAATTAGGCCGTCCGGTTGATGCGCAGAAGTACGACGCTATGCAACTCAAATGGAATATGGACGTCGATGAGCAGGTTTATATCGGCG
>Ga0302182_10000306_pt1 | contig 32680 bp, 27 predicted proteins | sample I_Palsa_N3_1_FD_198781 | JGI IMG/M metagenome (GOLD analysis project Ga0302182, IMG submission 198781) | Peat permafrost microbial communities from Stordalen Mire near Abisko, Sweden - I_Palsa_N3_1 | ecosystem: Environmental > Terrestrial > Soil > Palsa > Peat permafrost | place: Sweden...
CAATAATTCTACCCATTTCAAACGCCTCCACTAAAAATTCATAATCGGTCAGGTTGCTACTCTATATGCGGACGTTTTATTTGATTTCAACTGTCCGATATCGCTGTTTTACCGGCGGTAACAACTGCGGTTGAGAATAAGATGGGGCCATGCGGGCCAGCATCAAGGGGTTCGATGAAAAAAAATCTTCAACTGTGGTTACGCCAGATCAATGTTTACTCGCCTGCACCTCCTTATGATGCCGCGCGCTTCTGACGATATGTGGACTTTTTAGCCCGTTCGCAAGCGGATATAGCCCTGTTATTTATTCATAATACTTATAGTTCAGAGGAAATATGCACAGCAAAATGATGGCTAATCCAGGACCTTTAGGCCTGATGGGCTTCGGCATGACCACTATCTTATTGAATTTACACAATGCGGGTTTCTTTCCACTGACCGCAGTGATCGTCAGCATGGGGATTTTCTACGGTGGCCTGATTCAGATCCTGGCCGGCGTGATGGAGTTTAAAAAGGGCAATACCTTTGGTACCACAGCATTTACCTCCTATGGTGCATTCTGGCTGAGTCTGGTTGGTATTCTGATGCTTCCGCGCATGGGCGTTGCCGATGCCAGCAGTGAAAGCTTCCTTGGTGCCTATCTTGGCCTGTGGGGCATTTTTACGCTGTTCATGTTTTTTGGCACGCTCAAAGCAAACCGTGGGCTACAGGTCGTTTTTGGCAGCCTGACTATTTTATTTGCCCTCTTGTGCTACGGAAATATGACCGGCAACAGTGCCGTTCTACACGTCGCTGGTTTTGAAGGCATCTTCTGCGGTGCCAGCGCCATCTATCTGGCGATGGCTGAAGTGCTGAATGAACAGTATGGCCGCACCGTTTTACCGATTGGCGAACCCAAAAGTCATGCCTTAAATGCTGCTATCTCCGCGGCATAATTAACGTTGAATGAGATCAAAAAGGCCCCGTGTATGCGGGGCCTTTTATTTTTGCTTCAGCCGAACTCACATTACTGGCCAGATGTTACCCGCTGGTCAAATTTTGCGGGTGTCTTGGCCTCACTGTTTAAATCACGGCTGAGATATATGCCGGTCAGTAGGCCAATCACTGACAGCGCGAGAACGTAATACGCGGGCGCCATCGGGGTAATGCGCATAATCAGAGTCACAAATACAGGAGTGAGGCCACCGAAAATGGCGTAAGCCACGTTATAAGAGAAAGAGATCCCTGTGAAGCGCACTTCCGCCGGGAAAGCTCTGACTAATACGTAAGGCACAGCGCCGACCACACCCACACTGAAACCCGCCAGCGTATACATCAGCATCAATTTGGAAGGATCAGCGGCCACCACGTGGTAGAACGACCACGTACAAACGCCAAGGAACAGGCTACCGATGATAAAGGTCTTACTGGCTCCCAGACGGTCAACAATCCACCCTGCCGCCACGCAACCGAAGGTCAGTGCAATCGTTGCCAGACAGTTGGCCTGCAGCGCCTGAGCAGCCGGGATACCCAACTGCTTTTGCAGGTAGGTCGGAGTCATGAGGATCACCACCACAATCCCAGCCGACAGCAGCCAGGTCATGATCATCGACACCACGATCTCTTTCTTATGATTGACCACTACCGACTTCAGCGGCATCTCTTCCGCCAGCGCTTTATGCGCCTTCATTTCGAGGAAGATCGGCGTTTCCTGTAGCCAGCGTCGAAGATACATAGCGAACAGGCCAAAGATCCCGCCCAGGAAGAACGGAATACGCCAGCCATAGTCCCGCATGATGGCTGGCGAGAGCGTACTGTTGAGTAGCGTCGCGACCAGAGAACCGAGCAAAATACCGGCTGTCAGCCCTGCCGTCAGCGTGCCACAGGCAAAACCGATACGGTTGCGCGGTACATGCTCTGCCACAAACACCCACGCCCCGGGGACTTCACCACCAATCGCCGCCCCTTGCAGAACACGCATCAGTAGCAGCAATAGCGGCGCGGCAATGCCAATGGAAGCGTAAGTCGGCAACATACCCATCGCCAGCGTAGGTAACGCCATCAGTAAGATACTCAGGCTGAACATACGCTTACGGCCCACCAGGTCTCCAAAGTGCGCCATGATGATGCCACCCAGCGGACGCGCCAGATAACCGGCGGCAAAAATGCCAAAGGTTTGCACCTGCCGCAGCCAGTCGGGCATATCTGCCGGGAAGAACAGATCGCCGATGACCGCGGCGAAGAAGACAAAAATAATGAAATCGTAGAATTCGAGTGCGCCGCCTAAGGCAGCAAGAGATAAGGTTTTAAAATCTTGCCGGTTCAGCCGGCGATTATTCGCGTGTTGCATAAGATACCGTGTAGCGCCAGAGTAGAAATAAAAAAGGCTTAAGCCGCTTCTTGTAAAGTAAACATTACTATAGCGGCAAACAATTTCCACACCACAACGGCTGAATCTTATGTCAGAAATAGCTGAACTTTAGTTTTTTGTATCGCGGCGTGCGCTCTTAGGGCGAAAAGCTGCTACTACATCCTCACGTGTTTCAATGTAAGGGCCATCTAATAGCTGAATACAGTAAGGGACGCTGGCAAAAATACCGGACACAATCACCTTGCCGTCAGCATCTTTTAGACCTTCCAGCGTCTCCTGAATCGATTTCGGCTGGCCTGGCAGATTAAAAATGAGTGCCTGTTTGCGGATAACCCCCACCTGACGCGACAGGATAGCGGTGGGGACAAAGTGCAGACTGATTTGCCGCATCTGTTCGCCAAAGCCAGGCATCTCGCGATCGGCAATTGCCAGCGTTGCATCAGGCGTAACATCGCGCCGGGCCGGACCGGTTCCGCCGGTCGTCAGTACCAAATGACAGCCGCTTTCGTCCACCAGCTCACAGATAGCTTGTTCGATTAACGGTTGCTCATCAGGGATCAGTTTTTTATCCAGACTAAATGGCGTAATGAGTGCTTTCTCCAGCCAGGCTTCCAGCGCAGGAATGCCCTGATCCTGATAGACCCCGTTCGAGGCGCGGTCAGATACCGATACCAGACCAATTCGTAATTTATCCATGCCCATTCTCCACAACGTTCTTCGCCGCGCTTTTTGTCTCCAAGCGGGCGGCGCAGCCACAATGCCGCACAGTTATGGCTAAGTATATCGGTAAGCGCAGCGCGAATTTCACTTCGGGATGAAATTTTCTAAATAACGGACACAAAAAAGGCGGCCATAGCCGCCTTCCCGAATTCTGCGTTGCTCTTATTACAGCAGGTCAGAAATCATTTTTTCCAGTTTATTCTGGTCGATCGCAAAATTACGGATACCTTCCGCCAGTTTGTCGATAGCCATTGGATCCTGGTTGTGGTCCCAGTAGAACTGAGCTTCAGTCAAACGCTCTGGGCGTGCTTTGGTTTCGCCGGTGTAAGACAGCTTACGCTCCAGCGCACCTTCACTTTCAGCCAGCTGTTTCAGCAAATCGGGACCGATAGTCAGACGGTCACAACCGGCCAACTCAATGATCTCTTCAATATTACGGAAGCTTGCGCCCATCACCACGGTCTCGTAACCGTGCTGTTTGTAGTATTCATAGATTTCAGTCACTGAAACTACGCCTGGATCTTCATGCGGCGCAAACTCTTTCTTGTCGCCGTGGGCTTTGTACCAGTCGAGAATACGGCCAACAAATGGAGAGATCAGGTAAGCACCGGCTTCGGCACAAGCACGTGCCTGAGCGAAGGAGAACAACAGCGTCAGGTTACAGTTGATGCCTTCTTTTTCCAGCACCTCTGCCGCGCAAATACCCTGCCAGGTAGAAGCTAATTTGATCAGGATACGGTCATTGGTGATACCGGCATCGTTATACAATTTGATCAGACGGTGGGCTTTTGCCACGCTGGCTTTGGTGTCATAAGACAGACGGGCATCAACTTCGGTAGAAATACGGCCTGGCACCAGCTTGAGGATCTCAAGGCCAATGTTCACCGCCAGCTTATCAGCGGTATCAATGACCTGCTGATCACGATCGCTGCTTTGATCTTTAGCCCAGGCAATCGCCTCGTCGATCAGTTTGCGGTACTCAGGAATTTGCGCTGCTTTAAGGATCAGAGACGGGTTAGTGGTGGCATCTTGCGGCTGGTACAGTTTAATTGCCGCGATATCCCCGGTATCTGCAACAACTTGAGTCAGTTGGCGTAGGGAGGTCAGTTTATCGGTCATTTGGCATATCTCATCGTTTGTACATTATCGTTGAGGCATTTGCATGCCTTGCCTTTGCCAGATGATAACATGCAAAAAGCCACGCGCAAGGCAGATATGGCGCAGTGATAACCTCAATTAAAAAACTGTTTGCCCTGAGCAAAATCTGTATATTTCAGCCAAAATGACAGTGTCGCTTGCGACATAAAAACGCTATGTTACACGGCTCTCGGCTAATACAGACTGAATTACCACGCCCCTCCGCGCCGGGCTTTGTTCTCGAAGAGTTGACCACCAAGGGTTTCCAATGACCGAAATGCTGGATTTTTTTGACAACATCCTTTGGGGATCAATTTTGATCTACCTGCTGCTCGGTACCGGTATTTACCTGAGCCTGCGTACGCGCTTTATCCAGTTCCGTCAGTTTGGCCATATATTCTCCGCCAGCCTGTTTAAGGCTTCCCCCGATCCTCGTGGCATCTCTACTTTTCAATCACTGTGCATCAGTCTCGCGGCACGGATTGGCACAGGTAATCTGGCTGGTGTGGCTCTGGCGCTCATCGCTGGCGGCCCGGGAGCCATTTTCTGGATGTGGGTAATTGCCCTGATTGGTATGGTGACCTCTTTAATCGAAAACACCCTCGCCCAGCTTTATAAAGGCAGCGATACGCATGGGCGATTTCGTGGTGGACCGGCAGATTACATGACCAGAGGGCTGGGAATGCGCTGGATGGGAGTCTTTTTCTCCATTTTGCTGGTGCTGTCGTTTGGCCTGATTTTTAACGCATTGCAGGCGAATGCCATTGCCGAGGCAACATCCGTGGCCTTCGGCACAGATCGTCGTTATATCGTCGCCATATTACTGGTGCTGACGGCAGCGTCTATTTTTGGTGGCCTCAAGGTCTTTTCCCGCATCTCGCAGTGGTTCGTGCCACTGATGGTGCTGGCGTATCTGGCTCTCGCCGCCTGGGTCATCGTGCATAATATTGAACGTTTACCCGATGTGTTTATGCTGGTATTCAAAAGTGCTTTCGGCTGGCAGGAAGCCGGGGCAGGTGCAATAGGTTATGGGGTCATGCAAGCCATGACTCAGGGCGTGCAGCGTGGTCTGTTCTCCAATGAGGCTGGCATGGGATCGTCTCCGAACGCAGCCGCTCTCGCTGCTGCTACCCCTTGTCATCCTGTCGCCGTCGGCTTTTCGCAGATGCTCGCCGTTTTTATCGATACCATTGTGATTTGCAGCGCAACGGCGCTGATTGTTCTCACCTCCGGCTTGCTGGATGCCCCAGATCAGAAACTGGAAGGGATTGCGTTATTACAGGCAGCTATTTCGGCAACGACTGGGGGTTCTGGGCATTGGCTGGTCGCTCTCTTCGTTTTTGTTTTTGCCTTCTCTTCTATCGCTGCCAATTATGTCTATGCCGAAAATAACCTGATGTTTCTGCGCAGCGGCGAGCGCGCCAAACTGCTGGTTTTCCGCCTGCTGGTGCTCGGTATGGTGGCGTTTGGCTGTCTGGCAGAGCTGCCTCTGGTGTGGAAAATGGCTGATATCGCCATGGCGTTGATGACCATTACCAACCTGACTGCCCTGCTGTTGCTTTCTGATGTCGCGATGACAGTCATTAAAGATTATGAAAGGCAAAGAAAAATGGGAAAAATTCCGGTGTTCAATCCGGACCATTTTCCTGAAATCCGCCGCCAGCTCGAGCCCGGTATATGGCAGAAAATCCCGCCTCAGTCAGAAAATTAAGTTTCGCCTATCGATGAAATTTATATCAGGGAAGCGTCGCTATGGCTCTTTCCAACGATTTATTTGTTACAGTAACGCCATACGCAATGCTTAATTTAAACCGACACCCGACCAAACGGATGCGACTATGCTGACCATTATTTCCCCTGCCAAAACGCTCGATTACGAAAGTCCGCTGGCCACCCAACGCTTCACTCAACCTGAGTTACTGGATAAATCCAGCCAGTTAATTCACCTCGCCCGCAAATTAACGCCGGCACAAATATCCAGTCTGATGGGCATCAGCGACAAACTCGCCCTGCTTAATGCAGAACGCTTTAATGACTGGCAACCGGACTTTTCCCCAGACAATGCCCGTCAGGCGATTCTGGCTTTTAAAGGCGATGTGTATACAGGCTTGCAGGCCGACGATTTTAGTGAGAAAGATTTCGACTTCGCGCAAAACCATCTGCGCATGCTCTCAGGGTTATATGGCCTGCTGCGTCCGCTGGATCTGATGATGCCTTACCGGCTGGAAATGGGGATCCGGCTGCCCAATACCGAAGGCTCTAATCTCTATGCTTTCTGGGGAGATGTGCTCACTGAGAAACTTAACGCGCTGCTTAGAGAACAAGGCGATAAGGTGCTAATCAATCTGGCTTCTGACGAATATTTCAAAGCGGTCAAACCGGCGAAACTTGACGGTGAAATCATCAAGCCGGTGTTCCTTGATCAAAAAAATGGCAACTACAAAGTCATCAGCTTCTACGCCAAAAAAGCGCGTGGCCTGATGAGCCGTTTTATCATTAAAGAGCGCCTGACCAAAGCCCGTCAGTTGCAGGATTTTACCCTTGAAGGCTATGCGTATGACGCTTCCCGTTCACAGGGCAACGAGCTGGTGTTTACCCGTCCCGAACAGTAACCGCAATTCCCCTGACCACAAAAAAAACCCCGATTAAATCCGGGGGCTTTTTTATTTCTGTGCCTTCACAACCTGAGGGTTATTTTGGCAATGCCATCAGGAATGCCCGCATTGCGCTGAAATCAGCAGGCAGGTTATGTGACAACAAAGGCAGGTCGGCGCGGTCAGCAAGTTCTTTCGGCAGGTCAAGTTCCTGGCCCAAAATCGCCTCGACGCTCTCTTTGAACTTCGCCGGATGCGCAGTGCCGATAAACAGGCCAAATTCACCGGGTTTTAGTTGGTCACGCAAGGCGCGATAGGCAATGGCTGCGTGTGGTTCAGAGATATAACCAATGTCCGCCAGCTCGCGCATAGCATCTTCCGTGGTGTCATCACTGACAGCACAGAAACCCAGGTCTTTCAGTTGCCAGGTTTTGCGACGATACAACTCTTCCACGCGTGGCCAGTTGTTCGGTTGGCTGACGTCCATCGCATTGGACAGCGTAGCGATGGTTTTCTTCGGCTCCCACTCACCGTTTTCCAGATAGCGCGGCACAGTATCATTGGCGTTGGTCGCCGCAATGAAGCGCTTCACCGGCAGACCCAGAGACTTCGCCAGCAGGCCGGCGGTCAGGTCACCAAAGTTACCGCTTGGCACGGAGATCACCAGTTGATTGCGCGCTTCCTGTGGTAGCTGGGCCACGGCTTCAAAGTAGTAGCAGATTTGCGCCAGCAGACGGCTGATGTTAATGGAGTTAGCTGAGTTGAGCTTCAGCTCATGTTTCAACTCTTCATCATCAAATGCCTGCTTCACCAACGCCTGGCACTGGTCGAAATCACCATCAATAGCAACGGTATGAATGTTGTCGCCCAGCGTGCAGAACAGTTTTTCCTGCAACGGGCTGATTTTGCCGCGCGGATAGAGGATCACCACGCGAACATTTTTCATGCCGTGGAAAGCATGCGCCACGGCCGCGCCGGTATCACCGGAGGTCGCAGTCAGAATGGTAACCGGCTGATCGCCCGATACCTGAGTCAGGACCTGGGCCATAAAGCGTCCACCGAAGTCCTTAAAGGCCAGCGTCGGCCCGTGGAACAGTTCAAGACAGGCGATGTCGTCTTCAACCTTTGCCACCGGCGCGGGGAAAGCAAAAGCGTTTTTCACCCGCTGATAAAGCTCGTCTTCAGGAATTTCATCGCCGATAAACGCGGACAGAATACGGCTGCTGCGGGTTACAAAATCCTGTTCCAGCAAGCCATCGATGTCACTCAGTGCAAACTCAGGCAATTCAAGCGGAAAGAACAACCCCTGTTGCTTACCTAAACCCTGCTTAACGGCCTGAGCAAAGCTGACCTGCTCGTTATGATCCTTCAGGTTGTACAGTTTCATCATTTATCCCAATAGTCTCGCGCCTGCGGTATCCAGACGACAAATATGAACAAAGCCTTCATCATTTTGCAGATAGTGATTCTGCAACCAATCGGCCATCCGTTTGGCGGTCTCGCTGTCGTTGCACACGGCAAACAGCGTTGGGCCGGAGCCGGAAATCCCACAGGCCAGTGCGCCGATCTCTTCAGCGGCGCTACGGGCTTCAGCAAAGCCCGGCAGCAGGCGTGTACGGTAAGGCTCAGCGATAACATCTTTCATCAGTTTAGCGGCAAGCGCAGGCTGTTGCGTATGGCAGGCGTGAATGAAACCGGCCAGGTAACGTCCGTGACTGATACAATCCTGGCGGCGGTACTGGGCCGGTAAAATTGCGCGCGCTTCGGCAGTAGAAACTTTAATCCCCGGATAGGCCATCACCCACAGCCAGTCATCGAAGCTTGGAACGTTCTGACTGATGATATCCAGCTCTTCCAGCATCAACTGAATGCCACCAAGATAGCAGGGTGCGACATTATCAAAATGTACGCTGCCGGAAATGCGCCCTTCCAGCTCTCCCATCAGTGCGAGCATGGTGTTTTCATCCAGCGGCTTACCACAGAACTCATTCATTGCCATCAGACCTGCGACGACTGAACAAGCGCTGGAACCCAGGCCAGAGCCAATCGGCATATTCTTTTCCAGCGTCATGGCGACCGGCACTTCTTTTCCGATCTCCTGACAAAAACGCTGCCAGCATTGATAAACGATATTGTCTTCCATGCGGTCCGGCAGCTTAGACACAAAGCGCCCTTCACTTTTCAGGCTGAACTCCGTCGCCGCTTCCACAGTAACGCAGTCACCTAATAGCGAACCGTCAACCGGCGAAACTGCCGCGCCCAATACATCAAAACCGACGCTGACGTTGCCAATCGAGGCGGGGGCATACACCTTAACCATATTAAACTCCTAACTTCCATGACAGCGTGCGCAAAAGATCGGCAAACACGCCAGCGGCGGTGACATCATTACCCGCGCCATAGCCGCGTAAAACCATAGGCAGAGGTTGATAATAGCGGCTGTAAAATGCCAGCGCATTCTCACCATTCTTCACTTTATACAGAGGATCATTGCCATCAACGGCGTCGATTTTCACCTTACAACGCCCCTCTTCAATAGCACCAACATAGCGTAATACTTTGCCCTGTGCTGTGGCATCCGCAACCCGCTGGCTGAAATCAGCATCCAGCTGCGGTAAACGGGCAACGAAATCAGCCACGCTTCCCTCTGAATTGAAGGATACCGGCAGAACTGACTCCACATCAATGTCCGATAGCTCAAGTTTGTATCCTGCCTCGCGGGCGAGGATCAGCAGCTTGCGCGCCACATCCATACCAGAAAGATCATCACGCGGGTCTGGCTCGGTGTAACCCATATCACGCGCCTGTAAGGTCGCTTCTGACAGCGACATACCTTCATCCAGCTTACCGAAAATATATGACAACGAACCCGAAAGAATACCGGAGAAGCGCACCAGTTCATCGCCAGCATTCAGCAGATTCTGCAGATTTTCGATCACCGGCAGTCCGGCACCGACGTTGGTGTCGTAGAGGAATTTGCGACGTGAACCTTCTGCGGCTTTACGCAACTGGTAGTAATAATTCATGGAGGAGGTGTTAGCTTTCTTATTCGGCGTCACCACGTGGAAACCGTCGGCCAGGAAGTCCGCGTATTGGTCGGCGACTTCCTGACTCGAAGTACAGTCGACGATCACCGGGTTTAGCAGGTGATACTCCTTCACCAGACGGATCAGACGCCCGAGGTTAAACGGCTCTTTGGCCGCACTCAGCTCATCGCGCCAGTTTGCCAGTGAAATACCGTGCACATTGGTCAGCATCGCGCGGGAGTTGGCAATGCCGCAGACGCGCAGATCAATATGTTTGGCCTTTAGCCACGCCTGCTGACGTTGAATCTGATCAATCAATGCGCCACCCACGCCGCCGACACCAATCAGGAACACTTCAATCACCTGATCGGTATTGAATAGCATCTGATGGCTGACACGAACCCCCGTTGTTGCATCATCGTTGTTCACCACAACAGAGATAGAGCGCTCGGAAGAACCTTGGGCGATAGCCACAATATTGATATTGGCACGGGCCAGTGCGGAGAAGAACTTAGCTGAGATACCGCGCAGCGTGCGCATACCGTCGCCGACCACGGAGATCACCGCCAGTTTCTCCATCACGTCCAGCGGCTCAAGCAAACCGTCCTTCAGCTCCAGATAGAACTCATCTTCCAGCGCTTTACGCGCCCGTGCCAGCTCGCCCTGCGGAACACAGAAACTGATGCTGTACTCGGAGGAGGACTGGGTGATGAGGACGACCGAGATGCCTGAGCGGGACATGACTGCAAACACGCGGGCTGCCATACCGACCATACCCTTCATACCCGGTCCGGAGACGTTAATCATCGCCATGTTATTAAGATTGGTGATGCCCTTAACCGGCGTATTATCGTCAAGGCTTTCACTGCCAATAAGCGTACCGGGTGCTTGCGGATTGGTGGTGTTTTTTATCAGGCAGGGAATTTGGAACTGGGCAATAGGCAGGATGGTACGCGGGTGAAGCACTTTGGCACCGAAGTACGAGAGCTCCATCGCTTCCTGATACGACATTGATTTCAGCAGGCGGGCATCGGGTACGGTGCGCGGGTCACAGGTATATACCCCATCGACGTCGGTCCAGATTTCGCAGCAGTCAGCCCGCAGACAGGCAGCCAGCACCGCGGCAGAGTAGTCAGAACCATTACGGCCCAGCACCACCAGTTCGCCTTTATCATTACCCGCGGTGAAACCGGCCATCAGTACAATGTGGTCAGCCGGAATAGCGCTGGCAGAAATACGCAGAGTGGATTCGTTAATATCGACGGTAGATTCCAGATAACTGCCCTGCGCCAGCAGCTTTTCAACCGGATTGATCACGCTGACGCCATAGCCTTTGGCCACAAACACGGCTTCCATTATCGCAATAGAGAGCTTTTCCCCCCGACAAATAATAGACGCGTTAACGCTGTCCGGGCACTGGCCTAACAGATTGATGCCGTGCAGCAGCTGTTTCAATTGGGCAAATTCTTGCTCAACGAAAGCTTTCATCTTTGGCAAATCAAAACCCGGCTGTGCCAGTGCCAGGCCGGATAACAGCTCGGAGAAAATGCGCTCCGCGTCACTCATGATCGGCTGGATTTCCTGACCGGCGACCGTACGTTCAATCATCGCGACCAGGTGGTTGGTAATTTTGGCAGGCGCGGACAACACCGTGGCAACCTGTCCCTGACGTGCATTACTTTCCATGATATCAGCGACGCGCAGGAAGCGCTCCGCGTTTGCTACTGAGGTGCCGCCAAATTTCAACACTCGCATTTTTGTTGCTCTCCTAAAGCTTTTTCATCAATGATAATTCGGTAAAATAATCGGTAAAAAAAAAAGCCCGCACTGGTTAGGTGCGGGCTTTTTCTGTTTTTCCTGTACGCGTCAGCCCGCCCCGTTACCTGTGGTTTCGGTGGTGGTAATAATTGTTGTATTCAGGCTGATGATTCGCATTTTGTCTTCTGTCTGTTGTTGTGTTTTTTACGCTGTCTGACCCTATTAGCTAAAGCATCAGGCAGGACAAGTCAATTTTTTTCTGTTTTTGGGCACCTTGACAGACTTCGCACCAGGCAGATTATCCGCTCCAGGATGAGTGAAAATTAGTGGAATCCTCAGTGTATAGCAACCACACCGGAGTATCCCACTGGCCAATCAGAAGAACACATCAGATCACTTTGTCAGTTTTTTTTCAATATCGTGCAGCAATGTATGCAGCATAGAAGCATCACGCTGTTGTAAAAGTCCCAGCCGCTGATGCAGCCAGTCGTTCAGTTTTTGGTCATTATCGGCATCAACCTCAACCAGTAAACGGTCAATTCGGGAACGCAGCGCGGCCAGTTGGCCAGCTTCTGCATTCACCGGCTCTTGTGCGACAACCTGATTCAACGCAGCAAGTTGATAACAGAACACCATAACGGCCTGACCCAGGTTGAGTGATGGGTAATCTGCCATCATGGGTACCCCGGTCAGAATATCCGCCAGCGCCAGCTCTTCATTGGTTAATCCTGAATCTTCACGTCCAAAAACCAGCGCAGCGTGATTAATCCATTGGCGCTTTTCTTCCAGTTGTCCCAGCAGTTCAACCGGCGTGCAATAGTAATGGAAGCGCGCACGACTGCGGGCGGTGGTGGCAACAGTGAAATCAATATCAGCCAGTGCCTCTTCCAGCGTGTTGAAATGAAGCGCATTTTGCAGGATCTCATTGGAACCGTGCGCCACCCAGCCAGCTTCAGGCTGCCGGTGCGCCCGACTGTCCACGATGCGCAATGACGCAAAACCCATGGTTTTCATTGCCCTTGCAGCCGCACCGACGTTCTCGGGCCGGGCTGGAGAAACCAAAATAATATGAAGTTGCATGAGTCCTCTTTGAATAAGTCAGAAACATAATCTTTTGCTGATTCTAAATGACGTTTCTCAATTGCAGAAATGCAGACTTAACCGGGTTGTCTAATTCACATAAAATTAACAGTGTGGATAACACGTCAACATAGTTTATAGAAAAAACACCTTTAACAGGCATTAATGCGATGAAAGTATTCAGATGACTTAATAAAGATTATTAAACCTTATTAATCATAATGATATTGTATTTGAACTCATTAACTTCAATATACTGTGAAGCAAATGATTCTAACCTGCTGAATCGTGTTCAAAAATGCATGAAATGTGACTTAACCGTGCATTCTTATAAGTGTTTTTCACTAAACTGTTACCGTGCTACAATTGAATTTGATATATGTCAACAAAGCGTAGTTTTGTTGGGTAGTAATATCGGCACTCGCTGTTATATTGCTGTTAATAGGGTTAGTATTAGCGCCGATTCGATGCCCCTTTTGGAAGAGATAAAGTGGACTTCCTTACCGAACTGGCGACAACGTCGACGTTAAGAGAAAGCGCATCAGTAACGCATTTACGTACTTTAGTCATGTAACGAGTGAGATAGCCTGTCGGCTGTCAAGATTCATCGGGATAACAAGGACTTCTGTACTCCTATTTTCAATTTGTTGGCAATCTTAGGTAGCAATCATGCAGACTCCTCACATTCTGATCGTCGAAGACGAGTTAGTGACACGTAATACGCTGAAAAGCATTTTCGAAGCAGAAGGCTACATGGTACATGAAGCTAATGATGGTGCTGAAATGCACAACATTCTGTCAGAAAATGATATTAACCTGGTCATTATGGACATCAACCTGCCAGGCAAAAACGGCCTGTTGTTGGCGCGCGAATTACGCGAACAAGCTAGCGTAGCCCTGATGTTCCTGACGGGTCGCGACAATGAAGTCGACAAAATTCTGGGTCTGGAAATTGGTGCTGATGATTACATCACCAAGCCTTTCAACCCGCGTGAACTGACCATCCGTGCGCGCAACCTGTTATCTCGTACCATGAATCTGGGCACAACGGGTGAAGAGCGCCGTCTGGTTGAAAGCTACAAATTCAATGGTTGGGAATTGGACATCAACAGCCGTTCGCTGGTGAGCCCTACCGGTGAGCAGTACAAATTACCACGCAGTGAATTCCGCGCCATGCTGCACTTCTGCGAAAATCCGGGCAAGATCCAAACCCGTGGTGACTTGCTTAAGAAGATGACAGGCCGTGAGCTCAAGCCACATGACCGTACTGTTGACGTCACCATCCGTCGCATCCGTAAGCATTTTGAAGCCACCCCAGATACCCCTGAAATCATCGCCACGATTCATGGCGAAGGTTATCGTTTCTGCGGTGACTTAGAAGAGTAAGCAGCAGGTTGCCAACCTTTCTGCAGCGATGAACAAATACAAAAAGGCCAGCATTTGCTGGCCTTTGTTATTTCTGACGGTTTAAAACCCTTGATCACTGAGGGTCGGGATGGCCCCACGGGATAATCGGCACTGCACTCAGCGCATTCTTCGGCGATCCGTCCACGACTTTATCCGAATAACTGAGATAAATAAGCGCATTACGTTTGTCGTCATAGAAACGCACGACCTGCAACTTTTTGAATACCAGGGAGGTGCGCTTCTGGAAAACGACGGACCCTTTGTCCTTACCCTGCTTTATTTTATCAGTCAGTTCGATAGGTCCTACCTGTTGACAAGAAATTGCCGCATCAGAGGTGTCTTCCGCCAAACCTAATCCGCCCTTTATCCCACCTGTTTTAGCGCGACTGATATAACAGGTTACATTTTTAATGTCTGGATCATCAAAGGCTTCTACCACAATTTTGTGGTCCGGTCCGAAAAATTTAAACACTGTATCGACCGAGCCCACTTGTTCTGCATGGGCAGACTGACTCCCCACCAAAATCATGCCAAGTACAAAAATACAACATTTTTTCATCAAGTTACTCCAAATCGGCTAACCGACAGCGATGGTAATAAAACACGAAAAAGAAAGCCAATCCTCACAAATCTGCGATGTAACACTCTGTAACATCTGCCAATAGCACATATAGCCAAAAAATTCTTAAGAAGTTTTAAGCTCAAAAAGTTGCTATTATGCGGCGTCATCATTCTGTGCATTTATCTTAGTTCAACGAGGACGATCTATGGATCAAGCAGGAATCATTCGTGATCTTCTCAGCTGGTTAGAAACACATTTAGACCAGCCGTTATCACTCGACAACGTTGCAGCCAAAGCCGGATATTCTAAATGGCACCTGCAACGGATGTTTAAAGATGTCACGGGTAACGCGATTGGTGCTTATATCCGTGCTCGCCGACTGTCAAAGGCTGCCGTCGCGTTAAGATTGACCAGCCGCCCAATTTTAGATATCGCTCTGCAATATCGTTTTGATTCTCAGCAGACGTTTACCCGTGCCTTCAAAAAACAGTTTGCACAGACTCCAGCCTTGTATCGTCGCTCTGAAGACTGGCACTCCTTTGGGATTTGCCCACCAATACGCCTTGGTGCCTTCATTCTGCCACAGCCTGAGTTTGTGTCGCTGCCTGAACAGCATCTGATTGGTATTACGCAAAGCTATTCATGCACCCTGGAACAAATTTCGACCTATCGTAATGAAATGCGCCTGCACTTCTGGCGTCAATACATTGGCGAAGCCAAAACCCTGCCGCCAGTACTGTACGGGTTACACCACTCGCGGCCGAGCCAGGAAAAAGACGACGAGCAGGAAGTACTGTACACCACGGCCATCGAACCCAACCACTTGCCAGAAAATGTGGAAGGTCAGCCGATTGTCGTGCAGGAAGGCGAATATGCGATGTTCCACTATAAAGGCGCACCGGAACTGCTGCAGGAGTTCATTCTGACACTGTACGGAACCTGTCTGCCGCTGTTGAAAATGACGCGCAGAAAGGGACAAGATATTGAACGCTTCTATACCAGGAACAAGGTGCCAAGTGCGACACCACCGACTGAAATAGAGTGTGATTACCTTATCCCTATCCGTCGCTAATCCACCGACTAAAGGCTGCCGTGATTAACGCTGCAGCTCATCTAACGCGGGCTGATCAAGATGTGAAATGTCGCCCGCCGTTTCGACTATCCAGCCCGATGCCAGCCACGCACTTTGCTGATGATCCACCCGTGAGATTGAGCAGTTGCGCAAACGCAAACGACGCTCAGCATAAGGGGCCAGGCCGAGGATCGTGCTGATAAGGCATCCCAGGGCAATGCCGTGACTCACCAGCAAAGGCTTACTGCCCGCCGGTAAATCAAGGCAGCTGTCCAGCGCCGAGCGCATACGCATCGCCAGCTCCGTCATGCTTTCTCCCTGGGGAATACGTCCGTCAGGCGTGCCATCGACCATCTGCTTACGCCAGGCCTCTTCATCGGCAGTCAGTGCGTCGAGATCGCGCTCTTCCAGCACCCCCATATGCAGTTCACGCAAACGGGGCTCAACCTTTACCTCACAGCCGCAGACGTCAGCAATGATTTGCGCTGTGGCGCGTGTACGACCGAGATCGCTGGCGATCACATGCGTAATACCTTCATGACGGACGCGTTGCGCGACCTGCTGCGCCTGAAAAATGCCCTTTGGCGTCAGCGGGCTGTCAGACTGGCCCTGGATCTTACGTGCTGCGTTCCATTCTGTTTCGCCATGACGGACGAGATATACCTGTAACATGAGTGTTTTCCGTTATACTGCGTGAAATTTGCTAAAGGATGCTAAAACTCTATGTACCACGTTGTCGCTGCAACCACTAACCCGGCAAAGATCAAAGCTATTGCAATGGCTTTTGAGGACATTTTTGGCGCAGACGCCTTCCGTATTGAAGGTGTTGACGTCGACAGTGGCGTACCTAACCAACCCATCGGCAGCAGCGAAACCCGAACCGGCGCAAGACACCGCGTTATCGGTGCCCGCCAGGTTCGCCCTGAAGCAGACTTTTGGGTCGGCGTAGAGGCAGGTATCGAAGACAATATGACGTTCGCCTGGATGGTGATTGAAAATATGCACCAGCGCGGCGAATCACGTTCTGCCAGCCTGATGTTGCCTGAAATTATATTACAAGAGATCAATCAAGGCAGTGAATTGGGCGATGAAATGGATAAATTGACCGGAATTAATGATGTGAAACGCAAAGGCGGAGCTATCGGGATATTCACCGCCGGTAAACTGAGCCGCACCAGCGTCTATCACCAGGCATTAGTTTTGGCGCTGGCCCCCTTCCATAATCCGGTCTATCAGGCACGCGCCCAAACGCACTAACATACTTTCTAGACGTTTTTGCCAGCATCCTCTGAGCCTAACAATTGCGTACCGAGCCATGATTTAAGCCCGGCGGGTGCGCTTTTCAGACCATTCGACCCGCGAGTGATCGTCGCAATCCCGGCTCCCAGCTGGTTTTTCAATTCGCGCTGACTCAACTCACCACGCATTAATTCCTGAATGATCCTCACTCGGGTCCCCAGTGCAGCACGTTCATCCGGGGTCAACAACAACTGCAGCAGATCCTGATGCAGATTTTCAGCAAAAGCTTGCTGTAACAGCGCCATAAAGCACTGCCAGTCCTCATTGCCTTGTTGGGAAAGAGCGGGATCTGTGACGAAAGTTTGGGTCATGTCATGGCTGCCATACTATTAAACTAGTACGGCAGCATAACATAAGTACTAATAATCAGTAACGTCTCTGCCATTCGGCATCGGTCAGCACTTTCGCGGGCTGATGCAGGAAGTAACGATAAAACGCATCGTAAGCCAATACGTTCTTCACATAGCGCCGCGTTTCAGAGAACGGGATACTTTCAATGAAAGCCACCGCATCGATGCGACCTCCGCTGTTACCCAACCAGGTATTGACGCGTGAAGGCCCGGCATTATAGGCCGCGCTGGAGAGAATCCGGTTGCGGCCAAACTGCTGATAAACGTATTCGAGATAGTGGGTCCCGATGGTGATATTCATCTGCGGATCCAATAATTGTACCGGGTTGGTATAACCAGGAACCCCAAACATCTGCACCGTATGCTGTGCGGTGGCAGGCATAACCTGCATCAGGCCAGCAGCACCGACCGGTGAACGCGCCTCCGGATTCCAGGCACTCTCCTGACGGGCAATTGCCATTGCATAGCTTTGGGTAATACCTTTGTCATTGGTGGCCTGGCGGAATTCTGCCGACCATGCCAGCGGGAAGCGCTCTTCAAGATAGTCCCACAGTTTACCGGCGATGGTAGCCTGCACGCTGAGATCTGCCCATTTCTGATTAAATGCATAACGTGCCAGCGCCGTTTGTTGTTGTTTGCTTTGGCTCAGTACCAGATAGGTCCATTCCGTCCGCGCCAGATTATCCATATGCCAATACATCAGTTCGCGAACACGGGCAATTTCCGGCAATTTTGCCAGGCCGGCATCGGGTTTGGTGGCGACAGAAACCTGGATCGGATATGCCACACCCAGTTTTTGCGCCGCCGCCATTGGGTAGAAACCTCTCCCCTGCATCAGCTTACGCAAAATCGTTTCACCCTGAGTCCGTTTGCCCTGGTCAATCAGCACCGAAGCTTCCCAATAACGCCACTCATCTTCCTGCTGCGCGTCAGCCGTCAGGCGATCCATCCACTGGCTCAGGCCCTTTTGATCACCGGCCGCCAGCGCCATGCGGATGCGGCGCTCCACCAGCGCGGTGGAGTGGCTGCGCAGGATCACATTGTCGCGCCAGGTCGCCTGTTCTGGCGTAGCATCACTGCCCATCAGCCGCCAGGCAATCGTCTCTTCCAGCTCCAGCTTATCGCTGTCACTCATCTTCTGTAAGCGGACCAGCACCGGCAGCATGGAGCGGGCGTTATCCAGATCGTCACGCGCGATACGGGTAAAGGCAATGCTCACTGCATTACGCGTAAAATCGGTTGGCCCGACCGTGCGGGCAAAGCTTTCAATGGTATTGGGATTGTTTTGCAGATCCAGCAAAGCATCGCGCATGGTCTGGTAGTCGGGCGGCAGCTGTTTGGCAAGGAAGCTCACCAGATTGGTGTTGCCCTCTTTCATCGCCAGCCCGATACGTTGCAGCGTTGTAAGTGCAGTTTGATTGCCTGCCTGCTGCCACACGGCGAACAGTTTGTCGCATGTACCTGGCAGGGATTTGCCCGTCAGCCAGATATCTTTGGCACCCACCATCGCGGTTTTCTGGTCACCCGTCGCCCATTTGGCGTAATAGTAGTTACACCGCGCCGCTACCGGCTTTGGAACCTGGGGGCTGAACGAGAGCAAGCCTGTCCAGTCCTGTCGGTTGGCCAGTTCATTGACAAAACGCGAAGGCAGTGAACGCGCCGGTGGCAGCGTCGGGTGCGCTTTGACGAAATTATTAACCTGCTGTGACGTCGCTACACTCAGGTTCTGCGTCAACTGACGGTATTCGAGATAGGGATAAAGCGGATAGTCCTCAAGGGTTGGCATCAGTTGATTAACCACATCCATCTGGTTACTGTCCCAGGCCTGCTTAATTTGCATATAACGCTGACGCTGTCCGTCTAAAGAATCAGCTTTTACCGCACCGGACGCGGTTATCAACAACATGCCTGCTGCCAGTAAATGCCATTTGTCCACCTTGACCATACTTGCCTTTATCCTCGCTGGTTGTATTACTCACTGCTAAATACTGCGTCGCAGAGACTGCACACGTAGGCCACACAGACTACCCGCTATGCGTAGACACCTTCTACGCTAATCGATTCATTTTTAAAATTGAAGTTATCAGCCAGGGGCATAACAAACTTTACACAGTGTGGTGCAATGTTCAGGGAGTTACCAGATGGCCCACACCTAAAAATGATTATCGGGTGTTCCATTTAGGTTTCATTTCGTCTCAAATAACGTCCATTTTGTCCCAACAGGTTCATTCCCGATTTACATCTCTCTGCCTGCGCTCTATATCTTGGCGCAGGGCATTTCCTGTATCCGCGACGTCTTCACACAGCCTCTCACCGTCGTGGTCTGCATTTCTTAGCAGGATCCCGCCTCATCGCACCAGGTTGGTTCATAACGAGGCTTTTCCTTCTCGCTTGTTCGCTTCACGGATGATCTGCATAAGCCAGGAGAGAACAGAGCCCATAAAAATAGGTAGATTAAAATGTCATCGCTCATTGTAGATAAGTATCACTACACGCAGCTGGCATTGCAGTGCCTTTTGCAAATTAACGGAATGAAAAAGAAAGATATTCTTTCACTTAGGGAAATCAACCAACTGCAAGCAGCCTGTATTGACCTCTGCCCGGACATCATCTTTATCAATGAAGACAGCTTTACCTTTGACGCCGCGAGTAGTGGCGTTTTACGTGAGGTGATCAATGCACACCCTGATACGCTGTTTTTCATTTTGATCTCCAAAGAAAACCTCAACTATCAGAACTTTATCCCGATCCGCAGCAACATTCTTATTCTGTCGAAGTCGATCCGTACTCAGCAAGTCGGCAGTCTAATTGCGCACAATCTGCGGACAAAGAGCTCCTCTGCCTGCTCAGAGATTCCGGACCTTACACCTGTGAGCCTCAGCCGGACCGAAGCGCATATACTCAAAATGTGGATGTCGGGCCACAACACCCTGCACATTTCCCAGCATCTCAATATCAAAGAAAAAACCGTCTCGTCACATAAAGGTAATATCAAACGCAAAGTAAAAACGCAGAATAAGCAGGCGATCTATCACGTGGCGAAGCTGGCTGATGTGCTGACGTCAGGCATGTTTGTCGGCCGATTGCCCCCCTTCCGCCCGGTGATAACGCTGCCGATGACAACATTAACGCGGGTCTAACCCATCTTTGCACCGGCGATCACATGCAATGAACGCCATATTGTTGGCATCCTGTGAGGTTGAAGGTTGGGAAGCGTAGCGAAACAGGCTAAACTTCGCAGTCGGAACACTTCTCAGTCATGCCGTATTCAGGCGGGGCTGATTTTAATCCGCCGCAGCGCCTGCCCTTTGCAGAAAGCGCGCGGCTCGCATAGAAAGAGGCTCAAAACAACGTGGCTCAATACGTATATAGCATGCATCGCCTCGGCAAAGTGGTTCCGCCGAAGCGCCATATTCTGAAAAATATCTCCCTCAGCTTCTTCCCTGGCGCCAAAATCGGTGTTTTAGGTCTTAACGGTTCGGGTAAATCAACGCTGTTGCGCATCATGGCTGGCGTGGATACCGATATCGAAGGTGAAGCGCGCGCGCAGCCGGACCTAAAAATCGGCTACCTGCCGCAGGAACCGCAGCTGAACATGGAACACACCGTACGTGAGTCGGTGGAAGAAGCTGTCTCTGAAGTCGTTGGCGCGTTAAAACGTCTGGATGAGGTCTATACGTTGTACGCCGATCCGGAGGCTGATTTCGATAAATTGGCTGCCGAACAGGGTAAACTGGAAGAGATCATTCAGGCTCATGACGGTCATAACCTGAACAGCCAGCTGGAACGCGCCGCCGATGCACTGCGTCTGGCTGACTGGGACGCTAAAGTCGCTACCCTGTCCGGTGGTGAACGTCGCCGCGTTGCGCTGTGCCGCCTGCTGCTGGAAAAACCAGACATGCTGCTGCTCGACGAACCGACCAACCACCTCGATGCAGAGTCAGTAGCCTGGCTCGAACGCTTCCTGCACGACTTCGAAGGTACTGTTGTGGCGATCACCCATGACCGTTACTTCCTCGATAACGTTGCCGGTTGGATCCTTGAGCTTGACCGTGGTGAAGGTATTCCGTGGGAGGGTAACTACTCCTCATGGCTGGAGCAGAAAGATCAGCGTCTGGCACAGGAAGCGTCTTCTGAAGCGGCCCGTCGCAAGTCGATTGAGAAAGAGCTGGAGTGGGTTCGTCAGGGTGCCAAAGGCCGTCAGTCTAAAGGCAAAGCCCGTCTGGCACGCTTTGAAGAGCTGAACAGCACCGAGTACCAGAAACGTAACGAAACCAACGAACTGTTTATTCCACCGGGTCCACGCCTGGGCGATAAAGTCGTCGAAGTGAACAACCTGTGCAAGTCATACGGTGACCGTGTTCTAATCGACGATCTCTCCTTCTCCGTACCGAAAGGGGCCATTGTCGGCATCATCGGGCCGAACGGCGCGGGTAAATCAACGCTGTTCCGTATGATGTCGGGTCAGGAAGCACCTAACAGCGGCACTATCGAGTTGGGTGATACCGTCAAACTGGCGTCTGTCGATCAGTTCCGTGATTCTATGGACAACAGTAAAACCGTGTGGGAAGAAGTCTCCGGCGGTCAGGACATCATGCGCATCGGCAATACCGAGATGCCAAGCCGTGCCTACGTTGGCCGCTTCAACTTTAAAGGCGTTGATCAAGGTAAACGCGTGGGTGAGTTATCCGGGGGTGAGCGTGGCCGTCTGCATCTGGCAAAACTGCTGCAGGTTGGCGGTAACATGCTGCTGCTCGATGAACCCACCAACGACCTGGACATCGAAACCCTGCGCGCACTGGAAAACGCCTTACTGGAATTCCCGGGCTGCGCAATGGTTATTTCCCATGACCGCTGGTTCCTTGACCGTATCGCCACCCACATCCTCGATTATCAGGATGAAGGTAAAGTTGAATTCTTCGAAGGTAACTTCACCGAATACGAAGAGTACAAGAAACGAACCTTAGGCGCAGAAGCCTTAGAGCCAAAACGTATCAAGTACAAAAAGCTGATTAAGTAATCGACTTCCTGTCTAACTTAAAAGCGATGAAGGCCCGGCAACGGGCCTTTTTTAATGGATGCCTTTTACCCTGCCAGTGCTTCACTATAGCTCTTCGAAAAACCGTACTCATCCAGCATAAAATCAATAAAACAGGCCAGCGCAGGTGAGTTCAACTTACGGCTCGGATAAACCAGATACAGATCGTTGCCCTCGGATTCCCACTCCGGCAATACTCTCACCAGCGTGCCTTTCGCTGCTTCGTCATGACACAAAAACGCCGGCAGCAGCGTGATCCCGGCACCGGCCAGCGCGCACTCACGCGCATAAAGCAGATTATCAGTGGAATGTGCGCCGGACAGCAGCCAGCGGTAGTAGGTTTCCCCGCGATGCAATACCCACTCCGACCACGCGCGGTGCGCAATACAGTGATGCGAAGCCAGTTGCTCTGGTGCATCAAGCGCCGTGTGCTGCGCAAGATAGGCGGGCGAAGCCAGCAAATACCGTGGGCAGTGGCCCAGTTCACGGCCAATCAGCGAGGAATCCTGCGGCTTACCGGTACGCAGCGCCAGATCAAACCCTTCCTGCACTAAATCCACCAGAGCATCCGACACCGAGACCTCGAGCGACACTTCCGGATAGCGCTTTTGAAACTCAACGTTCATGCGCGCAAGCAGCGTCGCCCCCAGCCCGGCCGGGCTGGTAATGCGTAAACGACCGCTCGGATTATCGCGCAGACGGCGGATAGCCAGTTCGGCCCGTTCGCTGGCCTGCAGCATCTCCTGACAGTGAGTCAGGTAACGTTCACCGGCAAAGGTGAGATTGAGTTGGCGCGTGGTGCGGTTTAGCAGCCGCAACCCGAGGGATTTCTCCAGCTGGCTGATACGCTGACTCACGCTTGATTTGGGTAAACCGGCGCGATGAGCCGCCGCAGTAAAACTGCCGCATTCCGCCACCAGCGCAAACAGCGCCATATCCTGCAACTGCTTAAACATGATTGTTCACCTCAGACGAACACTTTGTTTTCTATTGTCCATCTTATCAGCTTGCGCCATGAGGGCTAGACTGTCTGTATACCCAATGGAGGATTTCTGATGTCTGTTAAAGCAATCGCAGTGAACCCAAAAGACCCGTCACATTTCATCGCCGTTGAATTACCACAGCCAGTTGCCAAAGAGTTTGATCTTCTGGTGGACGTAAAAGCGGTATCAATTAACCCGGTCGATACCAAAGTGCACAAAGGCGTGCAGAAAAGTGGTCTGGATAAGCCAAAAGTGCTGGGCTGGGATGCCAGCGGTATCGTCAAATCCGTCGGCAGTGCGGTGAAGAATTTCAAGGTGGGCGACGAAGTCTGGTACGCCGGTGATATCACCCGCTCCGGCAGCAACGCCACCGAACAGCTTATCGATTCACGTATTGTCTCCCTCAAGCCGAAAAACCTGGACTGGGCCCAGTCTGCCGCGATGCCGTTAACCGCGCTGACCGCCTGGGAAGCACTGTTTGAACACCTGAACATTCAGCATGCATCCGCTGACAAAACTCTGCTGATCATCGGCGGCGCTGGCGGCGTTGGCTCACTGGCCATCCCGTTTGCCGCATTACGCAGCAAAGTCAACGTTATCGCCACAGCGTCACGCCCGGAATCCGCTCAGTGGTGTCTGGACCGCGGTGCGAACTTGACCGTGAACTACAAAGATCTGAAAGGTGAACTGGCGAAGCACGATATCAAGCAGGTGGACTTCATCCTGTGCCTGAACGACACCGATGGTCACTGGGCGGCGATCAGCGATCTGATTGCGCCGATGGGCCACATCTGTACTATCGTCGAAAATGAAAAACCCCTGGATATGAATACGCTGAAGCTGAAAAGCGCCGCGCTGCACTGGGAGCTGATGTACACCCGCAGCATGTTCAATACGCCGGACATCGCCGAGCAGGGTGAAATCCTCAAACAGGTTGCCGCACTGGTTGATGAAGGCAAAGTGCACACTACCCTGAGCGAAACCCTTCACGGCCTGAGCGTCGAAAGCATTGAAGCTGCCCATGCCAAAGTGCTTGATGGCCATATGCAAGGCAAAGTCGTTGTCGCATTTTAAATAAAGAAAAACCCCGTAACACAAGTTACGGGGTCAGGTTTTACGGCTGACGGACATTAAAATTAAGGTTGTTCGTCAATTGCCTGCCAGCTGTCATCGGGGTCAAAACTGTCGATTTTTCTCGCCTGCGCATCCGTGTCATCACCCATATCTTTCTGATAGACAACGCCCTTCTGATTGATCATAAAGCTGGTGATCCCGGTATGACCATAGGAGACCGGCCAGGCAATCAGCGCAAAACCTTTGGTCATCTGACCGTTATCGATATAGCTGAGTGCCCCACCGTCGGCATTTTTCCCCTGCTGCGTCAGGATCTTATAGTAGTAGCCATGGTAATCAGAACCCGGCTGATCATTGCCAAAGGCGGGGCCGAGCGGGCTTGGTGCTTCCCCCTCCTTCACCGGCCAGTAAAGCCCATCGTGCTGACCTTCGCTGCTGATCAGCTTTTGGGCATAATGTGGCGGGTCGCCAGCAGTTTGCCAGTACTGTTGCTGAGCATCGGTGTAGGCCGTTACTGCCTGAATCGCGGATAACTCATTTCTGCCGATGGCGCGGGTTTCAATTTCCGCCGCCCCCTTTTGCATATCAAACGACCAGCCATCAGCCGTCTTCACCATTGGAATCGGCAACTGCCAATTTTCCGCGCCGACGTTCAGATGGGCGACGTCCCCCTGCAACACAAGATTGTGCGATACTTTCCAGTCACGCAGGAAACGCGACACGGCATCCGGGTCCACATCTTTTTCCGGCAGATAGACCTGCCAGTCATCACCCAGTAATTGCTGCAACGCGGCGTCGTCATGGTTGCCAACGGCCTTAACCAGCGCCTGAGCGGCCTGGTCCGGCGTACTGAAATATTGCTGAGCAAAGGCGCTCAGAGGCAGCGCCAGCAAACCCGCTGAGATCAGAACATATTTGAATGTATTCATTATTTTTCCTCTTCGCATTAGCGACGGTGCAGATGCACTGGCTCTGCGTTAGCAGGGCGCGAGCGCATAACGTCATGCCTTTGCTGACGGCTCTGATTGCCCCGCGCCTGTTGCTGCTGCCACGATGGTGAACGACTGGAGTTACCGCTGAAAGCCGAGCTGCGCGACTGATTCATCATATTGTTCGGATGCAGATTTTGCATCTGCTGATGGCTACGGTACTGCGCTGGCATCTGGCGGCTGGAACCAGAGTTTACCTGCGCACGGTTTGTCAGATTATTGTTAGATGAAGGCACTGAGCGTGGCGCAGTTGTGGCTGTCCGCCCTTCATGGCTGTTCATCACTGAAGCTGCCTGCTGGCGACGCTGCGCGGTGGTTTGGCCTGCCGCTGGGCCGTCAAAGCCCCGGTAATTGTTGCGCTGGGCTGCACGTTTCAGTGCCTGATTTTGCGTGGCACCGCCAAGGTTAGCCGGATGATTTGGCGTACCGGCATTGAAAGAAGGATTATGCTGCCAGTGCGTATTGTTCTGCGCACCGGCATGATTGGCAATATTATTGTTGCCGGAGACCCGGTTGTAGTTATTGGTATTTACGTTGATGAAATTGTTTTGCTGACCACCATGATGGCCGTCATCATGATGCCCATCGTCGTGGTGGTCATCATGATGATCGTCGTCGTGATGATGATGATCGTCATCCCAATCAATGCTGCCGAAGATAGCGTAGGTTGCAGCCACCCCCACCCCAAATCCGATCCCTGACTCTACACCATTAACAAACTGCTCTCCCGGCGGCGGCGCCAGATAGACTGGTGGGTAGGCCGGTGTCGGCCACGCACCATACACTACATTTGGGTTATAGCTCGGCACATAAACTACCTGCGGATCGGCAGATTCAATAATTATGGTCTGTGGGGCAGAGTTCACCACCGTCGTACTGCCCTGCGCAGCGGGTTTCACAATAACTTTTTGCTGCGTTGTGCTTTTCAATGCCCCACTCTTCTGGGCTATCTGGCGGAATTTCTGCACGCTCTCCATGAGATCAGCCGGCTGTGCCAGGAATAAATTACCCAGGTTCTGTACCCACACCGGATCCTCTCCCATCAGCGTTAACAGTTGGGGGAAGGCCACCAGCGATTTCACACTCGGGTCCCAGGGCTCGTTAGCCGCCGCTTTGACCGCCGCATCACCCTGCAGTTGAGGATGATCACGCGACCACTGCTCTGCCTGAATCACATTGGTGGGATAGGTCGACGCCATCAGTACTTGCGACAACAACGCATCCGGGTAAAGAGCCACGGGGGCCACCCACTGATCGATTTGCGCCTGCGTGTAAACCGGTGGAGCGGGTGTTGCCACCGTCGCTGGCACGGTAACAGGCACAATCGCCGTACTGACCGGCGCGGCCGGCGAATTAACCTGTGCAGGTACGGCCTCAGCCTGCGAACTCGTCGGCAACCAACCTTGAATAAAAAGGACGCTGGCCAGCGCAAACGCCCCTACACCGCAGGCCAGTGCTGTACCCCAGAACTTGAACGATGAATTCATTCTGCTCACCTTTGAAAGCCCGCCCCAGCAGGCATATCGGATAAGTATAATCCGCTAAATACTTATGAATGGGCACACTCTATTTTTATTTTCAAACCATGCCTTACGCATTAAATGCGCAATGAAATATGCACGAAACATTTATTTTATAACCTATTGAATAACAATAATTAAAAATTAAAACCGTTACAATCCGCATTAATTAATGTTTAATTAAAATGAATTTAGGATTATTGGTATCGAAAAAAGCGGGCGTTATTATATTTTAACTCCAGGTTATTTAGGCTCACCCAAATAAAAATGCCCCCGCTTTTGAAAGTGAGGGCATAGAGGATAAACCTGTACGGTGTCGCCGCAGGGGTTACTTTACTTTTAATGGACGGCGAACACGGCTGGTATCAGCCGCTAACATGGCCTGTACCAATTCAACACATTCGAGGAAGCGCTGATCGTAGTCTGAAGATTCAACGTGAACATAATTAACGCCGTTTTCTTTCAGCATGTCGATCAACAGATTCTGGAATGACATACGGTCGGTGTTGCTGCCCAGACTGCGCAGGCCGTCGGCGACCCATGGCGTGTTGTTTTCTAACAGGATCACCAGATCAAAGCGGTATTCATCCATCAGTGCCTGCACAAAAGGATGTTCACGACCTTCGTATTTCTTACAAAATGCCTGAGTAGTCAGGAAGTCAGTATCAATAAAGGCCACTTTATTGGCATATTTTACTGCAAAATCAATGTACTGCGCCTGACCCAAAGCAATTTTATCGTAATCCGAATATTGCAGCGCCATTTCATCCCCCCCCAGGTGTGAGAAGACGTAATCCCGGCCATATTCCCAGGCACTGGTCGTGTTAAAGATATTGGCTAACTTGTTGACCAGCGTGGATTTACCACTCGACTCGCCGCCGAGTACCGCGACGGTACGCACAAAAAACGGCTTCACTTCGGTCGGAATATAATCCCAGTAACGGAACGGATCCTGACGGATTTGCGAACCGCTTATTTTCATAAATGAACGTTTGGGATCAATAAGCACGGTATCAATCCCAAGATGGGTACGATACTGCGGGGCATCATTTTCTTCGCTGGAGTAAATGGTGTTGGGATGAATACCCTTCTTCTCCATAAACTCAGTGATGCCGCGGCTCCACACATCCCAGCCATGCGGATAGGGCTCCATCCCCTCTTCATTGAAGGAGTGGATATGAATATTTTTCTGATATTTGAACGTTTGTAGTAACCAGCGCAGACGGTCGCTGACCGTCGGCTGTTGTGACATCGAACTGTTTTCAAACAATGACCGGTCGCGGGGCTCGTCATAGCCCATGATCAGATGCAACTCATCAACCTGGCTACAGGCACGCTGGATCAGATAAATGTGGCCGGTGTGCAGCGGGTAAAACTTACCAAACACCACACCAATTTTTTTCTCCCTGCGTGGGAACTCAAGATCCAGAAAACGGTGCAGTGCTTCCAGCTTCTGGGCACTGGGGCTTTTAATTTTGGCATTAAGTAACTGGCTCAAATAGCCTTTTGTCATGCCGCTGGCATCGGCTACCTGCTGTAAGGTGCATCCCTGTTGTTTAATAGCCGTTTTTAAATAATCGAACTGTGACATACCTTGTCCTCACCTCATGTTTAGTTTACTAAACAAAAATACCACAGCTCACAGCCAAAGCAACCTATTGCCTTTGTTACAAATCATCAAGCAGGGCCAGCGCATCGGCCAGCTTCTTCACGCCAAACACTTGCATGCCAGCAGGCAATTTTTTCGGCACGTTAGCGTGAGGAACAATGGCACGTTTAAAGCCATGCTTAGCAGCTTCGGTAATACGCTCCTGCCCGCTCGGTACCGGACGAATTTCCCCAGCCAGCCCCACTTCACCAAATACCACCAGATCATGGGGTAAAGGACGATCACGCAGGCTGGAGACCAGTGACAGCAGCAGCGCCAGATCCGCACTGGTTTCGGTGACCTTCACGCCACCGACCACGTTAACGAAGACGTCCTGATCGGCCATCTGCAAACCGCCGTGGCGGTGCAGCACCGCCAGGAGGATCGCCAGCCGGTTTTGCTCAAGACCCACCGCCACGCGACGCGGGTTTCCCATCATCGAGTGATCCACCAGCGCCTGAATCTCTACCAACAGCGGCCTTGTTCCTTCCCACAGCACCATCACCGAACTACCCGAGGTAATTTCATCACCCCGGCTGAGGAAAATAGCGGAAGGGTTGCTGACTTCGCGCAGGCCCTGTTCGGTCATGGCGAATACGCCCAACTCATTCACCGCACCAAAGCGGTTTTTATGGCTGCGCAAGGTGCGAAAGCGAGAGTCCGCATCGCCGTCGAGCATCACCGAGCAGTCGATACAGTGCTCAAGCACTTTTGGCCCGGCCAGAGAGCCATCTTTGGTCACATGACCCACCATGACTATCGCTACACCACGCGTCTTGGCAAAGCGCGTCAGGTAAGCCGCCGTTTCACGCACCTGCGCCACGGTGCCAGGCGAAGACTGGATATCTGACATGTGCATCACCTGAATGGAGTCAATCACCATCAGCTTTGGCTTTTCCTGATCGGCAATCAGGCAGATTTGTTCGATACTGGTTTCAGACAGCATGTTCATATTGGCCGTGGGCAGCCCAAGTCGGTGAGCTCGCATCGCCACCTGCTGCAGGGACTCTTCACCGGTGACGTACAGGGTTTTCATGCTTTCACCGAGGCTGCATAAAATCTGCAACAGCAGCGTACTTTTCCCCGCACCGGGGTTGCCGCCGATTAAAATTGCACTGCCCGGCACCACGCCGCCACCCAGCACACGGTCAAATTCCTTAAAACCAGTACTGAAGCGCGGCATCTCATCGAGACTGATGTCCGAAAGTTTCTGTACCCGGCTGACGCCGGTATCACCCGCATAGCCCGTCAGACGTTCGTTGCGGGCCACGGTCGGCGATGCCGACAAACGGATTTCGGTAATGGAGTTCCAGGCCTGACAGGCACTGCATTGCCCCTGCCAGCGCGGATAATCTGCGCCGCATTCATTACACACAAATGCCCGTTTTGCTGCTTTTGCCACAACGTACCTCTGAATTAGGATCTCAATAGATGAATTATTATCTAGGCAACGCTGCCACTGAGGATACACAGCACGCCAATTAAATCGGCATGGCGAATGCAGACTTCAGCCTGTTCGTAGACTTTAGGTTTAGCATGATAAGCAATGCCCATGCCTGCTACCGCCATCATTTTTAAATCATTGGCCCCGTCACCAATCGCCATGGTTTGCTCTTTCGCAATACCGAGCTTGTCGGCCAGTTTTAACAGCGTATCGGCTTTGTACTGCGCATCAACAATCGGGCCGATCACCCGGCCAGTGAGTTTACCGTCGCGGACTTCCAGCTCGTTAGCTGCCACGTCAACCAGGTTCAACTGGTCACGCAGGTACTCCGCGTAATAGGTAAACCCCCCTGAGGCGATGGCGACGTGCCAGCCCAGTTCCTGCAGACGTTGCACCATGCGGGTCAGACCCGGCATCAGTGGCAGGGTTTCACGCACCTGTTGCAAAATACCGGCATCAGCATCTTTTAAGGTTGCGACGCGCTGGCGCAGGCTGGCGGCAAAATCCAGTTCGCCGCGCATGGCACGTTCGGTGACTTCAGCTACCTGCTCACCTACCCCGGCCAGTTTGGCGATTTCATCAATGCATTCAATCTCAATCGCGGTAGAATCCATGTCCATCACCAGCAGGCCCGGTGTGCGCATATGGGGAACTTTTCCAAGCTGAGTGACGTCCAGCTCGAAGGATTCAGCCAGCGCTTCCACATCAGCGGTCAACGCGCCGGCCAGACGGATAACCTGATAATCATCCACCGTCCAGGCACTGACAATGACCAGCGCACGGCCTAAGCGGCGCTGGAAGTGTGTAATGCTTGTTTTGTCGAGTTTCCTGCCATACAGCAACCAACCAGTGTGCCCGGCGCGGTAGTCCAGCGGCATCACTTCATCGCCGCTAAGGGAAAGGGGAAGTCCCGGCCATTGGTGGATCTCCGCGGGAAGATCGCAATAGGTCAGACTGTTTGGCATGATTACTCCTGTCGGGCGATGGGGGCTTAAAAAAGCAAAGACGTCACACTATACCGAAAATAATTCGAGCTGTCGGAAGGCAGCCAACACAGAGGCAGCTTAAAGGATGAAGGGTATAAATGACGCATCAAGCTACCCTATCGTGAACGCTTCTGGCAACATTAAAGTCGTCGAAAATCTTAAGGAAATGGAATGGCAAAGGCCAAACTAAAATTTCGCCTGCATCGCACGGTTATCGTACTGATTTGTCTGGCTTTGTTGGTCATCCTTATGCAAGGTGCGTCCTATTTTAGCCTCGGCCATCAGCTTGCGCGGTCTCAGCAGGTGGAACAACTCGCCCAAACACTGGCGAAACAGGTGGCCTTTACGCTGGCTCCGCTGATGGACAGCGATAATGATGGCGCTGATATCGCGCAAATTTCCACTATTTTGAATCAGCTTACCGACAACAGCCGCATTCTTGATGCCAGCGTTTATCAACTGGATGGCTCTCTGGTAGCGCACGCCGGTGAAAAAGTCCCGGTGCGGGACCGGCTCGCGCTCGACGGCAAACGCGCAGGCAGCTATTTCAATCACCAGATTGTCCAGCCTATTGAAGATAAAGATGGCCCGAGCGGTTTTCTGCGCCTGACGCTGGATACGCACGTGCTGGCCACCGAATCCAAGCAGGTAGATAACACTACCAACCTGCTGCGTCTGATGATGCTGGCCGCACTTGGCGTCGGTATTATTCTCGCCCGTACTCTGTTGCAGGGCCGTCGCAGTCGCTGGCAGCAGTCGCCGTTCCTGCTGACCGCCAGCACGCCGTTAAAAGAGGATGACGAACCGGAAGAAGAAACCGACGAGTTCGGCCCGCCGCCAACGCTCAATATGACCGAACCCGATGCGGAAGTCGCCCCCGCCAAACCGGCCACAGAAGCGCAAACTAAACAGGCCGCCCAGGCGGCTTACCGCAGCTTAAAGCGCAGCCGTGAAAGACGAGATTAAGCCAGGCGCGGGATATCGGCGATCAATTCTTCCACCTGCTCCAACATTTGGCGGGCTATCTGCCGAAACGGTCATTGACTTCGGCGTCGCTAATACCCTTAAAAGCCTGACGTACCATTTTATACGGAAGGAAAGGGTTATTATGAATAGAAACACTTACGCGAATGAATAAAAAAAGGGTGCCACATGAGCACCCTTTTACGTTCTCTGGAAAGTAAAGAGCTTACTCTTTGTCGCCCAACAGAACGGATTCCAGCGCGATCTCAACCATGTCGTTGAAGGTGGTCTGCCGTTCTTCAGCGGTGGTTTGTTCGTGAGTACGGATGTGGTCGGAAACGGTACAGATGGTCAGTGCTTTTGCACCGAACTCTGCTGCTACGCCGTAGATACCGGCGGCTTCCATTTCCACGCCCAGAATGCCGTACTTTTCCATGACATCGAACATTTGCGGATCCGGCGTGTAGAACAGGTCAGCCGAGAAGATGTTACCTACGCGGGCATGGATGCCTTTCGCTTTAGCGGCATCAGAGGCGTTACGTACCATGTCGTAGTCTGCAATAGCCGCGTAGTCGTGATCTTTGAAACGCATACGGTTCACTTTTGAATCCGTACAGGCACCCATACCGATCACGATATCGCGCAGTTTGATATCAGCACGCACAGCGCCACAAGAACCT